>ERZ1370068.1696-contig-11616_pt1 | contig 144823 bp, 241 predicted proteins | sample MGYA00561227_ERZ1370068 | MGnify/ENA primary metagenome ERZ1370068 (study PRJEB38410, sample SAMEA6850437) | metagenome | study: Metagenomic assessment of the ecological functions of the soil: analysis of the soil microbiota associated with the...
TACATTACGTATTGCCAATGGATCCACACTTGATCCGCTTACTCTTCCCGGCAATAGTATCGAGCTGAGTCGGTTTCTGCAGAAGGTTCTAAATATTAGCGTATGTAAGTGCCATTCGATACCAATAGAGGGAAATCAGAACGCACCGACTTTAGCCAAATAGTCCGTAACGCGAAGTTTTGTTCCAACCGGGCGGCGCCCTTTTCGCGAGTCGTTCACCCAAGACATTTACACTTTCTACCGCCGTGCTAATTTAAGGTCGCCGCGCCCAGGATATACACGAAACTGACGTTCGACGGCGGGAATTCAAGGCGAAGCGCTCCGCTTTTGTTGCGACATATCACGACGTGTTTCTATCACAATGGACTCTCCAGCCATGAAACAGCTTTATGCGAAGCGTCGATTCCAAATCGTGAAATTACGTCGATGTGTAGCCCGAGGTGCCAAACTCGTCGCTTGAATAATAGCTGGCACCAGCAAGAGCGCGCAACAGTTACGAATGATGTGTTCGTCCATTCCTATCTGCTGTCGCGACAAGAAACGACGGCATCCCCATTTTGTTGGTGCGCTACCCTCAAAATGGATGAGACCGTAAAATAGAAATGTCCTCCTTGAGCATTCAGCGCTTGCCGAGTTCGGATAGCATCTATGCTATTCTGAAGCAGCTCGCGGAGAAAGATTTACATCGCCTTCGTAAATTTCTCTCGCTTAAATGCGAAACATGCTTTCGCGCTGAAATTCGAAACGAAGGTCCACTGGTTCGAAGTTTGGCGCAATGCGCCATTCGACGATTGGTAGATCGAGATGGAACCGAGTGTCTGCCATTCGGGCAAGCAGATCGTGCCGCATTCTCTTACTTTGCGATTTCACGTAACGCTCAAGACTGGCAGCAGTGCGGCCTGTGACATCCGGGTCACCGGTGGTGCCGTCCAACAGAACGATTCGCCCATTTTGATATGCGGCACGCAGATCGGATTCAGGGCACGGTGTTTCGGCCCACGCGCTGACGGGATTTTGATCTTGCGGAGAGACAAATTGCCATATCGGCGTAAGGTGTTCGGTCATCCGCTATGTCAAGCAGGTCTACCAAACGAACAAAGATGGCGAGTCCGCGTAAGTTCACGTTCAGCCTGTGCACGGAAAAGTCCGTAGGAAAACCGTTGGGTTTATCAACTTCGGCGATGTCAATTCCATGACCGCGGAGACGCAGCGATTGCGTCGCCCATTCCCCCCGCTCTTGGCAAAGAACCCGCGGGCACGGATGCGCTGCGCTCCGCGTGTACCCCGCACGTAGTTGCGCCAATTTGAGCCGATGTGAGCACTTCTTGACGCATAACCCGAACAGGTAGCAATCTCAGCAGATGCGCCTGCTCGTCCGAAAGAATCGCAAACTGAAGGTGGGATATTTCCTTCCCAGTAAATCAGAACGATTTTTGTTCTTTTTCGAAACGGCCATGCCCCAGTCATGCGCATACAGCGATGCAGCAAGCACAAACAACTCCGCCGGGTTTAGAGTTTGAAACGCCTTTTTTCGGCCACAAGATCTGGTTACGTGAAACAGTCGATTAAGATGATACTGAGCGTCGTGTGGCGTATTCGGGAAACAACTGATTAACATGGGATACCTCAGCAGTGACTTGTTTAGCTGGTATGCAAAGCTCAGCGCAATAGTCGAAATCTGATGTAGGTGGTTGCTGAAGCTTGGCTTCGAGAGTCCTAATAAGATCACTATTTCGCGCTGGTTCTGGCAGAAGTTCGAAGGCCATATTTTCTTTACCAATACAAAAGGCCGAGAATATTGAGCGGAAAGTCCGATATGGTCAATACAGTCAGGTGTGGAATAAGTGCTGAGTCAGGGCTATTTCGGTCACGGTAGGCGGCGCTGTGGACAGCCCGTATTTGCCCCAAAATGGGCAAACTAATCCAATTTCACCGTGCGATCTCCCAATTCGATCCTGCTCCCCCAAGGCTATTCCGCCGTTTCCCGCTAGAGGATATGCTCGAAGAACTGCCCTGACCAAGGTCTCGCTGGAACAGCTTCCTATGTTGTAGAAAAAGTTGTAAGTGAAGCCCGCCTTAAAGGCGCAACGCCAAAACCTTCTGATTTGCCGTCAGATTTCAAGGTTGCAGTCGATGGGCCGTAGGGCTTTGTCAAGCGAGCTCGACTGTCCGGGAAAGCACGGAATTTCCATACCCGTCCGGCCGGTAGAAACTCTTCCCTGTATGGCTGCGTCGCCAGCGCACTACTTAACGAGAACAAGATGTGAGCGACGGCGGACGAGAGCGGATGTCGCTCGCAGTGGAAGGTGGCAATCATCTCAAAAGTGAGACGCATAGCGGTCTGCCGTTCGCTCCATCACATGGTTAGGCCTCTGAACGTCGATGCTCACTTGATTGGTGGATACTCTTCGAAACCAAGTTCGCTGAATACTGATCGATTTCGCGCCTTCGTGGAATGGCTCATACGCGCTCCAAGCCAGCTTCCTTGGCCCGCGCGAAACGCTCCAGCGAATCGGTGGGTGTCGGCAAGCTGCCTTCGAAGCCGAATGCGGCCTGCAAGGGCCTCGATGCTCCCATGCAGTACGATGCAGGGATCATCGCCATCTGCGCTTTCAACGGCAGGTCTTGGGGATGGACGTTCGGCAAGTGCCATCACGACGTAGCCGTCTCGCGACAGCCGATGCGGAGGTGTCATGCGCACAACGGACGGCCATCGTAGGGTGCTTCGTTCCGACGTGAGCCACGGTCACGTAATGTGCGTAAAGCGCCCGCCACTGGTTCTCGAAATCTTTCGTCCCGGGAGCGTGCCCTTCTGTGCTGGCGATTCGACCATCTTCGCCATTGCCATCGGGCCTGCCAGTGGCCTGGCGCACCCGAGTCGCTGGCGAGGTATGTCTCTGGACGTTCGGCCGGCGAGATTGCCAGGCACACGGTTCCCAGCGTTCTCGTGTGTGCAAAACGACGCCGCAACCGATGCCGCTTGAGAGGTGTAGCCGGCATCGCAAGAAGCAGCCACATCAGAGCGAAGATCGTTAAGCAGAACACGTTTGAAGTGCAGCGCAGCGCAACGACATCGGTCTCGAGGAGAGCCTCTCGGCGCGCAAATCTGGCGCGATGAGGCCAGCTTCATAAGTGTCCCGGAATGGCTCCTCAAACAGGTCGCAACTGTACCGGGGAGAGCTCGGATGGCGGCGCAGTTCCCGCGATCATCGCAGACGGAAGCCACGCGCCATCAGCGGGAGATTTCTGCTCGTCTGTCTTCATCAGAGAGCGTGGACTAGTGGCCCAACGAGACCAAGATGAGCTGCCGCGAGCGAGGGCGCGCATGGCTGCAGGATCGAGGGTTCTAATCATGTGAAAGCTGAAGTATATAACGGCGGCTCAGGGTCAGATGCCATGAAGGGTTGTAAAGCGTGGGCAAAACGGGCACACGCGGTGTATGAAAACAACCCAACCCTTCATGACAGAAACAATCCTAACAACTTGGTGGGGCCTGGCAATGGCTTAGGCTTGGAGTTCAAGCTTGGGCTCGACCTGGACCTGCGCCAGGTGGTGGTGGCGATCCAATGCGAGCGCGGCGGCATTGGGCCGGGGCGGAAGTTGTCCCGCGCACAATTGGTGGCGTGGGTGGAAGAAAAAATTGCCCAGGGTCATGTGGTTCATACGGTCTATGAGTGCTGCGGCTTTGGCTACAGCTTGCATGAGCAGCTTATGACTGCGGGAGCGCGCTCGCTTGGTGACCACTCCGATGCGCTTGAATCTGGAGCGGCGCAGAAAGAACGACCGGATGGATGCGCGGGAGTTATGTGTGCGCCTGGCGCGCTACCTGGATGGGCAGAAGGACGAATTAAAGCCGATCCGCATTCCGACCCGCGCGGAGCAACAACGGCGCGAGCTGGGACGACAGCGTGAGTTTTGGAAAAGAGAAGTTACGGCGGCTGGAAAACCATGGCCGCGCGCTGCGCGTTGAACATGAGCACGAGAGTTTAAGCGCGGGCTGGGCCGGACCGCGCAAATGGAAGCAAATCGCCCTGCAGTGCAGCGAGTTTGTGCGCGCACAACTTCAGCCGCTGGTCGCGCAGATCCGTGCCACCAAAGCGCAACTGGACCGGCTCACCCGAGAAATTGAAGCGCTCGTAAAAGAAGAAAAGATTCCGCTCGGCCTGGGAGCCTTAACCGTGTCACTGCTCGATGGAGAAGTCTGCAACTGGACGCGTTTCGTTCATCGCAAAGCCGTCGGCAGTTACACCGGCTGTTGCCCGAGCGAGTATAGCTCCGGCGGCATCCAGCGCTTTGGCGCCATCGACCGGCATGGCAACAAACATGTGCGCGTGCTCCTGGTCGAAGCCGTTTGGCGGCTCTTACGCTGGCAACCTCACTGGCACGCCCGGCAGAAATATCTGCCCAGACTAAAACATGGCGCCTCACTTGAAGAAGAAGATCGCCGTGGCCCTGGCACGACAACTAGCCATCGATCTGTGGCGCTGGCGCAGCGGCCGGGCCACCGCGGCCGAACTGGGTTGGACGCTAGCCAGTGCTACAGACCAGACCTTAGGCACATAAATAATAACCATCCACTTTTACGAAAAACGGTTATCCAACCAGAGTTCAATTGAGCCGCAGGGTGAAACGCTGCTCGGCGATGGAGCTGGTCCGGCAAATAAGAGCGCGGATCATCGGTCAGATGGGGCGCGTTTCGCCCAAGGCGGCTTCCCAAGTCAGGCACGACATCATGGGCGTCCGAATACCTTCGGGCTGCTCGAATAGGAGCTGGTGACCCGCGGCAGCGGGACCGACACGATAAAGGGAAGCTGCGCCCTGCGAATCAATCTAACTAGTTAGAAAACCGGGAAAGGAGAACAGAAAGCTAAATAACTTAACTCTCACGATTGACAACCCTCATAGGGGCTCCATCGGCTGGTTAGGCCTTTCAGAGTTTGAGATTACCTTGAAATTAACGCCGCTTTCTTGTTGTGCTCTGTGAGGATGAGAGAAAGCTTTTTCCCGCCTTCTGTCCCTGCTCGTGCCTCATTGCAGCCCGCTTGTTTGCCGGGAGTGCGGACACCTACCAACCAGCCGCCCGGGACCGTCAGCTGGGCCCCTCACGCAATCAACGCACACGGTTTGCGCGTCTTCCATACTGCGACCCTGTTGCCTGGATGGTCAGGTCTTGGTAGCCGTGGTGGAAACTTGGGGTAGTGGGCGGATCGCACGCGGAACTCTACAATCCGGTCACTGGGTACATGGAAAAAGACGCAACCCCATGGGCTACGGGGTCAGCGGGCAGACCGCCACCTTGCTGCCGGACGGCAAAGTTCTTGGCGTCGCTGGCGGTCTCACGGAAACAAGGGGAAACAACAGCCAGGACCGAATTGTGGCACGTGATCCGTCATCGAAGACGTGGACGCAGACCGGCAGACTCCGGGAACTTCGCCCGCCAAGATCATACGGCGACCTTGCCGCCTGATGGCGAGGTTTTGGTCACTGGCGGTGGTCCTTTTGGAAGGCCTCCCGCGAAATCTACGACCCAGCCACAGGTCAATGGCGTACTCACTGGTGCTTTGAATGGTGGTCGCTACCTCTTCACGCTGCGGTGCTTTTGCAGGACGGCAAGGTTCTAGCGGGGGGCGGGGTTTAATCGTTTCGTGACACTTTGGGCCTCTGCAGAGATTTACGATCCGGGTGACCGGGCTATGGAGTCCGACTGGGAGTATGACCTCGTACCGCGCCAACTTACCCTATCGATCCTGCTCCAGCGGTAAGGCTTTGGCTGCGGCAGGCAATGACGTGCAGACTTTCTACAATAACAGCCTGGCACGGTGAGCTTCGGCGCGACCTGGAGAACTGGAACCTGGGCGCCCACTGGCGATCTGGAGCTTTGCGCGTGGCCTCTTTCACGCAAAAGCGACGGTGAATTATCCACAGGTGGAGAAGTTCATCGTAAGCGGATGCGAGCGCGGAGAAGCTGCTCTATGGCGCCCCCGCCCGTCGATAAGTCGGTAGAGGTTTATAATCCGACAACCGAAACGTGGACGAGCGCCGGTCCCATGGTCGCGGGCCATTTTGATCATACTGGCGACCAGGTTGCAAGTGACGGCAGGATATTGGTCGTGGGTGGCTTACATCACGGATTTGCATAAACAGAGAGCCGACGAGCTGGGGACCCACGCCCCCTAAATAGACAGTAAGAAAACTGACGGCAAGGATCTTGATGCCTCACGGCCTAACGAGATATAGATGGCATTTTGCAATCTATTTCCTGCTCCATAGAGGCAGTTTGGTTTAAAACACTACGTGGCTGGCAAAGTCCTCCGCGTGCGTAGGCACCCATTGCAAAAAGTTTGTGAGCGCTGGATCGATTTCATCATTCAACCCCGCAATTCGTAGTTCGGTCACTGGGTTATCGGGCAACCTCGTCGGCGTGTGGAGCTGTTCTGGGACGGGTGCAGTCAACTTCACGTTGCATTGTTCCTCGCGACGGGTGCTCGGCTGGCGAAAGTTGATTCGCCTGGTTCGCAATCCGAATGGGCGCCCCTTTCGGTGGAAAAGCCGTAAGGGGTGACTCGTGCTCTTAGGGGCCGGACGCGAAAGCAATTCGATCTACAGCCAGGCGTTGCACTTTCTTTTCCGCGTTACGATGCAATTGCCGCGTGTCCAGCTGCCCAAGCACGGGAACGAGATAGACATACCCTCTGCCGCAGAATCGGCTTAACTGGGGCAACCTGGCTGCAAACAAAGTCGTTAGCATTGCCCAAAAACCCCCCTCCGTCGCTTCCTAGGGGAGTTCGGCTTCCTACCAACTGCCTACAAAAACATTAAAAATCGCAAGATGGCGAAAGGGCGTGGAAATTCACCACTGCAATTTTTCATTCCACGGCCCATATAAGGGCGTATGGAACTGAAAATCCAAGACAATTGCAGCGGACAATTCAGCCGGAAAATCGTGAAAAATCAGTTGGGATTCAAAAGTTCTCGTTGTCTTATCCCACTTGATCAATCGGCTCCTTTCGGCCTCTTCTTCACGAGTTCATATGCCCGCGATTGGCTGCATCCACACTTTTACCATTATAGCGCTCACGAGTTCCGCGCCCCTTGCCATTTCTTCGGTTGCTCCATTGCCTCGATCAAGTGTCTTTCGCGATCGAAAGTCTAAAGACTCGGCGTTTACCCGCTGCCACTTTTGCCGTTATCTCAGTCACGCCAAGCTCTAAATCGAAAGAATCGTCCGCTCGTAACCGGGCGGCTGATGTGTCCAGTTTTCACTGCAGCGGCGCAAACTCCTTGCTGTTCGAGTTCTTGCCGCAGGTTATGACCAGCGCGTCGTTATTATCAGCAGAACCTGGAGCGATGTTGATCTGTGCTCGCGTCCAGCCGTGCAAAAACCTGCTGTTCCGCAAAGCTCGAGCGCTCGTGAAGCCGGAAGCTTTCACTGCCCCGGCCTTTCCTGTTAGTGCGCGATGCAGGAGGACGATCGCGCGCTGATTGTTCCCGCGCGGCGGTGATATTGCTAATCTTTGCCAACGTCGCAGCCATGTCCGCGTCGCTGTTTGATCGCCAATCATTATGTCTCTTAGAGGATCGAAGCCGATAATGTGGTTTGACGCTGAATCTCTAGATTCCGCTGGACCTCACGACTCCTGGGTTTGAAAGAGTCAGGACCCGCCGTCACGACTGGTTTCCAGCGTGTGGATAAACAGTAATTTGCCCACGTCTGCCCAGGACCTTCCGAGCCATCTTGCGATCGCTACCAGGTCTGACTGCAATCGGCGATTGCCGTTCTCAGTTTGAAAGATCAGCCAATGCATCCCGGCGGCGTGTGTCGTGAATCCGCACCATTCTGCCCCGTGATAAGCAGCCGCCAGCTGCAAGAGCAACCGCTCTTCCAAGCCCGCTTGCGCCGGCGATCACAGCTGATTGTCCTTTCGCTAAAATGCGATCTCCCATCAGGCAGTCGTGCTCGTCAGTTTCATGGTCCGATTCTCCGCCGTCCTGATCGTTAGGCTGTTTGCCTGCCCGTTCCGTTCTCCTTCGGAGACACTCAAGGCGGGAAATCGCCTCCCCAAGGAGAGAGATCGCCAACGGTCAATCTGCGTCCAACTCTCGGCAACTTTGCGTTTGGCGGATACAACGCAGTTCGGCAAAAGCGTAATCAAACGCTGCCTTTCCAATCATGTTGCTGGTGAGTAACTGAGTGAGATATACCTCTCCGCCGGCCGCGCTTAACCGCTTTGTTCGCCGCAGATGATCAGTGACTGAAAGAGGGCTTACTGGACGGCCTCGTCAAAGAGATCGCATACCGTTGCATGATTAAGCGAAAGCTGTGCGTGAAAAGGTCGGGACCTATGGCTGAAACAAATTCCTCAACGGTCGGGGTAGCAGAGGAGAAAAACCGGATCACGGTCGCCTCGTGCCCCTTCCCGGCACGTAAGCCCGCCGCAAATCGCCCGCCCAACGCGCGAAGGCTGATTGTTTTTCACCCTGGCGGTCAGCTCAGCACCTGCTTTCCCACGCGGACGATCCCCAAGCCCGCAGCGACTCATCACGACACCAATATTTACGACCAACTGAGGCACCGCCCCAGTGCCGCCAAGCACCGCAAAAGCAGAACACCTCGATCAGTTTCTCGTGCGGCGTAGTCATTCTCGACCTTATCTGGCGAACCGATCGAAAGTCTCAGCGATCGGGGATTAGAACATGTCTTATGGCAAGGACTGGTTTCAGAAGTCCGCGGCGGGATCAGTCGACGGACCGTGATTGGGCTGACATCGGAGATACTCCAGCAGCTGGTTTATCTAAGCGCGCCTTTGGGTGCTGTTTTCGCTCTCATAGTGAGCAGCGATACCCCCAACGAACTCAGACGTCACTGACTAAATCGATCTCGGCTTAGTCCACGCGGTAGCGATGAGTGCCACGCCTGTTGACCGCTTGGCGCGATTATTTCTTACGGGTTCCCCGTTCGCAATTATGTTTCGAGAGCACCATTGGACCACCCAAAACGGCCGTTCTTAAATCCTGCAAGTTTACACATGTTCCCTCGAACCTCTCCCCATAGCAGATTCGAAAAGTTCCTCAGTAGCCTTGGCCCATCGTGCGGCGGTTTTTTTGACAATGGGCGGAAGGTCTTTCCCCTACCCCGTTGACCCTAAATTTCAACTCCTTCTAACTGTTTCCCGTATTCCGCGTCCAAAACCACATCGTGGAAGGCGTCGTCCTCGAGCCACATCCTACCTGGCACTCGACCAAACCGTCGAAATTTTTCCGCGGGCCACATTGCGATCGAAGCCCCAACGGATATGTCGCGCGAGTTGGTGAAGATGGAAGGCGACAACGCGTTGGCTGGTTTCGCCACGAAAATGTCTCTTTGCCTGACGAAACATTGATCGAGTTTTCTGGCTAAGCCCAATTCGCGCACGAATTCAGCGGTCTCCTTCATTTTCTCGGGTGAAGGTCATACATAACTGGCCATTCAAATTCTCTCTGCAATCAGGTGAACACCTCCGGATATCTTTCGCAAAGTATGTTAAGTCTCCGCGTGGCTGGCGACTGTTGCAAACAGTTCACACGCTGCGTCGGGCGAATCCATATGCACAAGGGCCGACAGCCTGCCGATGTCGGATCTGACTGCAGATAGTTCGCGGATCTTCCAGGGATGCCCCAGAAGTGTCGCGAGCTCTCTACGAGTAATGTAGGTCCCGGGCGTTGTTCTTCACGCTACGGCCGTCTCAAGTGATACAAGATTAGACGGCGCCACATCCGTCATCCTTGTGCCATTCGTTGCGAGTGCATGGACGACATGAGAGAAGTGTCGCGATCAGCTTCCCACCACTACGGTGACCTTGCCATTCGGCGATGCACTCTTGACGTCCACGCCCTGTCTCAATCGCCCGCGTGATGAACATGCGGCGGAACGATCGCTGACTGAATGGCGGGTAGTTTAAGCGCCGCACGGCATGCCCTGCGACGGCTTTCTTCGCATCTTCGAGCTTGGGAGCACGCGCTCGTCGTGCGCCTCGCCTTCGCGTGCAGATGACGTTCCAGCAACGGGCGGACTCGAGGATAGAGCGGCACGGCGAACCCTGTGGTGGTCTTATGGCGGAAACGTGATGATGCGACCCGCTTCGAAACTCCACATCCGCCGCGCGCGTGAGCGATGTCGGGCCTCAGCTGTCCGAGTCCTGCCAGCCCGAGGAACTCCAGAAAGTCGGCGCTGTCCTGTGCGTCCGCGTTGAACGGCTGTGCGCGCACGTCGGCGATGATGGCCTTGAACTGCTCGAAGTTGCAGGGGGTGAGGCGAATCGGCTTTCTCGCGCTTCGCGTGAGTGCAGGTGCGCGGACGGCGGAGCCGTGACAATGATGCGGTCCCGCACGGCCAGCTCGCGAAAAGTCTCCTTCAGGCAGGCAATGTGGAGGTTGCGCGACGCGGAGCCGAAGCCTGTAACGCCGCGCGCAAGCCAGGCGTCGCAGTCGCTCGGCCTGACTTTCGCGACCTGGGTCAGCCTCGCCGGTGGGCCAGTGGTCCTCGTGCGCAGCGCGGGCATTTCGCCAGTCTGCGGAACAGCAGACGGTGCGATTCGCGTGGGATGATCGCGGTCTTGCGCTCGACCGTTTTCGGCTTCTGGTGCTGCACCGGTGAGCAGGTAGCGGTCGCACAGGGCGTCCAGCGTCAGCTTGCCTTGGGAGCGATCGATCTGGCGCTGCTCGTCGCGGAACTCCGCCAGCCTACGTCGCGGCAGAGTGCCTGTCGGTCGTTTCGCAGGCTGCGCTTGATCTCCTTGCCGCTCAACGCGGATGCGGGCATAATAGACACCGTTTGAATACCGGTAGAGACATTCGCCGACTTTCTGAAATGCGCCTGATGCTCGCTCTGTAGTGTTCTCATGCAATCCGAGCCTACAGTGTAATAAATCAGTGTGCAAAGCGGAATTTTCGTGCGGCCTGTTCTCGAGACCGGTTCTGTCATAGGTAAACGGGGGTATAGCTCAGTTGGTAGAGCGTCTCGTTCGCAATGAGAAGGCCAGGGGTTCGAATCCCCTTACCTCCACTTCCTTTTTCCAGGCGCGAAGGTCAGGCGGCGCAGAATCGTCTAGGTTGCGGCGACTGTTTCCGGCACCGGTTGGGCGGGACGGCGCGAGTTGAGATACTCTACGATCTCGTCGAGCCAGTCGCCGCGACCGCGCTCGAAGAAGAACTGGAAAGCTGGGCCTTTGCCGGCGCCGGTCGCGATGACGAGATTTTCGGAGAGAAACTTTGGCTCGCGCGGTAGCGACGCAGTCCTGGACGTTGAAGGCCTGCGCGCGCGCGCCCCAGCGTCGCCTGGCGACAAAGGTGAGCTTGGATGGATCTTCATTCGTCGCAACCAGGATCCCGGATACATTTGCAGGCACACCGCGCAAACGCTTGCAGATACACGGCACCGCCCAGGCAATGGTTTCGCCTAACAAATTGTCGCGCGCGAAGGCCGCGGAGTAACGCGACGGTAACGACTGCGGCAGACTGACGGATTTTTCGCCATCGGCCGGACCGTTCAGCTTTTTCCAAATCAGCCAGAGTTTCACCCTTACGGCGCGCAAGATCTTGGGCGCGAAATAAAGAATGACGGCGAGAATGAGAATGAAAATTCCAAGGGCGAGCAACGGGTTGAAGTGAATCAGCGCCAGACCGCCAACGACCGCGACGTCTTCGGCCAGGCTCAGGGCGATATTCGAGAACGGCTCGGGCGAAGCGTTGGTTACCAGCCGTGGTCGAAGCCTTGGCCGAGTGGGTGACCAGGCTGGCTCCTCCAGCCAGCAGAGCGCGACGGCGACATCGAAAGTCGGACTCGGATCACCGAGAACCCGAGTTGCGAGGAGGGCGCCGCCAATCGGCCGAATGATCGGTGTGCACCGGTGTCCCACGCCGAGTCGACCCACGGAATTTTATCGGCGAAAAACTCCGAGGACGTAAAGCGCTCCGGCGATCCAGAGAATGAGCGGATCGCCGAGGACCGCGAGCGATTGATATTGCGGCGACAAGCACGATCCAATGCTGATGAATCGCCATGCCGGTAACAAAGACGGTCGAGGTAAAGATTTACCCCGGCCAGGCAGGCCAGGCCAAGGGCGACGCCTGAGCAGCTTTAACTCGTCCACGCCAGAAATGTATGCGACCTGCGCCGCGGCGAAGTCACGCGCTTTCATTCGCGGTTTGCGATTTGCGGTCGACGGGCAGCGCTGATAACTCCTGCGCATGCTCGATATCCGTCTCGTTCGTGAACAGCCCGACTTCGTCAAAGGCCGGTTGGCGACGCGTGGCGGCGGCGATGAAGCCCAGGATCGATGAAGTGCTGGCAGGTCGGATGCGCAGCGGCGGAAAATGGAAACCGCGCTCCAGCAGTGCAATGCCGACCGGAAACGGTTGAGCAAGGAAATCGGCGGCGCGCGCGGCCGAGGCGAAGATACCTCGGCGATCGAAGAACAGGTCCGGCAGATTGGCGACGAAATCGCCGAACTTGTCAGGCAAACCAACCGTCGCCGGAGGAACGGCAGCGCGATCTCCTGCTCAATATTCCCAATCTTCCCCACCCGAACGTCCCGAGAGGAAAAACTGCCGAGGACAATCCCGTGGTGCGAACCTGGGGCGAGAAACCGCAGTTTGATTTCCCGGTGCTCGACCATGTGGCGCTCGGCGCTCAGCTGACAGCTCTTCGACGCCGAACGCGCGACCAAGCTCAGTGGCAGCGGATTCATCTGTTTCACAGGGGCGGGCGCGCGTCTGGAGCGGGCGCTGATTCAGTTCATGCTCGACCTGCACACGTCGGCGAACACGGCTACCTCGAAGTCAGCCCGCCTTTTCTCGTTAGGCGCGATTGCATGATCGGGACGACCCAGCTACCGAAATTTGAAGAGGACATGTACGGACTCGAGGACAGGCACGATGTTCCTGGCGCCAACCGCCGAGGTGCCGGTGACCAATCTGCATCGCGAAGAGATCCTGGCCGACGACAGAGCTGCCGAAGAAATTTGTCGCCTACACGCCCTGCTTTCGGCGCGAGGCTGGGCTCCGCCGGGCGCGAAACTCGCGGGATCATTCGCGTGCATCAGTTCGACAAGGTCGAGTTGGTGAAGCTGACCACGCCGGAGACTTCCTACGCCGAGCACGAATCGCTGACCGCGAACGCCGAAGCGGTTTTGCAGTTGTTAGGCTTGCATTATCGGGTGATCGAGCTTTGCACCGGCGACCTCGGTTTCGGCTCGGCCAAGACCTACGACTTGGAGGTCTGGTCGCCGGGGCAAAATGGTTACCTGGAAGTTTCCAGCTGTTCCAACTTTGAGGATTTCCAGGCGCGCCGGATGAATCTGCGTTTCAAGGACAGCCGACGGGCAAAAATCGCTTTTGCCATACGTTGAACGGCTCCGGCACGGCCCTGCCCCGGCTATTTGCCGCGCTTGATTGAAGCGAACCAACAGGCCGATGGTGCGATCCGGATCCCGGAAAAGTTACGACCTTATTTTGGGTCGGATATTCTCTAACGCAACTCGTTAGGCTGGCGAGCTGCCGGCAAACAGATCGAGCTGGCCGTGTTCGTTAGGCGCGTGGTTCTCCTTCCGCGCCGGCAACGGGAAGCTCAAATCCGAGCCGTTGCGCCAGTCGCTGGCCGGTCTCCGGCGAGAAGCCTTCGTAATGATTGTTCGCAAACGTCCAGACGCTGCGAATCTCGTCCAGATGCCGCTGGATGCGCAGTGCCCAGCTATCGAGCGCCGCTTCCCGCTTCCAGAGCAACTTGCCATAACGATGGATCCGCTGGCCGTCGCGATCGTATTTCGTTCAGTGCGTCGCCGAGCAGACGAAGGTAAAGAAAATCGGTCGTGATCGGCTGGAACTCGAAGGGCGCCTGGTTGCGCTCGTTCAGCGGGCTGGTGTCGGACCAAACCCAGCAGACGCGGTGTTTTTCGAGCAGGTGAATAATGTGCGCGCTGGTGCCAGCCCGGATGACGGAACTCGATCGCGAACCGAAAATCCGCCGGCAACTGCGCGAGAAATTCGCGCAAGGCCTGTTTTTCTTCCTTCGGCGCATAGGACGGGGGCAGTTGAATGAGAACGACTCGGCAATTTCGGCGCGAGCGGTTCGAGCGCGTGGAGAAAGGCGGTCAATTGCGTCCCGCAATCATGCAGTCGCCGTTCGTGAGTAATTTCGCGCGGCAATTTGCAGGCGAAACGAAAGTGCGCCGGCGTCATTTCTTGCCATCGTCGCGCTACGGCGTCCGCGGGCGCGCTGTAAAAGGTGGAATCAATTTCGACTGCGAGGAAGTAGCGCGCGTAATACTCCAGCCAGCGGTTGGTCGGCCAATCTGGCGGATAAAATGCACCGCTCCATTCCTCGAAGCTCCAGGCGCAGGTTCCGATGCGAATTTTCTGCTGCTCGATCAGCTTCAAAGTGTGACGAGGAATCTTAACCGGCATCAGCCAAGCGCAAACGCATTCGTTGAGGATCGGATTCCAGAGGACAAACGCGCTTTTTCCATCGCTACGCCACCTGCTTTTCGAGGGGTGGCTCCGCTTGACGGAACCGGGTTCGTTCATTACCCTGCGCCTTCCGAATGACCATTCGTTCTCGCTTCTTATTGTGCCTCTTTGCCGCCTTGATCGCGCCTTCCGGAACGAAGCCCGGCACCGGTGATCTTCGAACCGGGCAAGAAGGTGCATTACCGAGCGCCGGGGAAGAGGAAGTCATCGGCAACGCCAATGAGATGTTTGCCCAGGCCGAGGCTGCGGCCAATAACGGCGAGCGCAGCCGGGCGATCAAGATTTACAAGAAGCTGGTTAAGAAATATCCGCGCGCGAACGTCAGCCCCGGAGGCCACCTGGCGCGCCGGGGTCCTGACCGAACAGGAAGGCGATTTGCTCGAAAGCCGCTGCCATCTATAGCGGATTGATGGGGACTTATCCGCAAACCGAAACATTTCCAGGAGGCAATCGAAGCGCAGTTCCGGATCGGCGAGATTTTCTCAACGGAAAAAAGCGAAAGATCCTCGGTGTTCCCGTTGGTACTTACATGGACGACGCGGTTGAGATTTTCGCCGCCATTGTTCGCAGCGCCCCTGGGGACGCTATACAGTACGCGCTCAGTTCAACATCGGCCGGGCACGGGAAAAGAAGGATCACCGGATTTGGCGATCGACGCCTACCAGGCGGTAGTGGAAAAGTTCCCTAACGATCCGTTGGCGGTGGATGCTCAATACCAGATTGGTTACATCTGGTTCACGGCGGCGCGCCGGGCGTTTACGATCCCGACGCGGCCGATAAAGCCAAGATCGCTTTCGAGGATTTTCTCTTCCGCTACCCAAAGAGCGAGAAGGCGCCGCAAGCGCGGGAAAACATCGCCCTCATGGAGCATAAGGTTACGAAAAGTTCGTTCGATATCGCGCAATTCTACGACAAGACGAAACACTATCGCGCCGCGGTTCTTTATTATAACGAAGTTCTCCGCCAGCAGCCGAATTCTCCCGAAGGCGCGATCGCGAAGCAGCGAATCGCGGCGCTGCGTTCGAAAGTCGGCGATGCCGCCATTCAATCGGCTGCCGACATCGCTGAGCGGCAGGCCAAGGGCGGTCAAATCGGCCGCGCGTGGACCGGGTTCTCTCGCTGTTCCTGCGGTGCCGGAAGAAAGAGCGCCCGCGCCAGCGGACATGCGCGGAAACCCGAACGACATTGCGCCGCTGCCACCAACGGATGCGGATTCGTTGCCGCCTCCGGCGAGCACGCAGGCGGAGATAGCACCGCGCCGGCGGATAGCTCTCCTCCGGCGGAACCTGGAGCAAGCCCGGCGGCCACTCCGCCGCAGTGAAAGCCTCTTCGGCGCGATCGTCCTCCTTTGGTCGTTAGGCGGTTGCGCCGGTTATCATATCGGGCCGATTCAACCCTATTATCTGCGTTCGGTGCACAAGATTTCGGTGCCGACGTTCGGGAATAAGACTCTTTATTCCAAGAATGGCCGTGCTCGTGACTGATAGCGTGATCAAACAGTTCCAGCAGGATGGCACCTATCAAATCGTCGGCGACGACCAGGCGGACCGCGATCTTGCAGGGCGACATTCGCGCGTTAATCGCGCTCCGGCCCGCTCGGTGCGTGGGAACGTTTTGGCGACGACCGAATTCAACCTTTCCATGCGCCTTCGCTATACGCTCGTGAGCCGGCTAACGAAAAGCCGATTGCCGGTCCGACGGAGATGTAGGGCAACACCAGTTTCTTTGTCGGCCCCGATATTACGTCGGATGAGCGCCAGGCTTTGCCTCTCGCCGCCGAAGATTTAGCCGTTCGGCTCGTTAGCCAGTTAAGCGAAGGCTGGTGAGGTGAAGGGCGAAGAAAAGCTCTGGCGGATTCTTAACGACAAGCTGGAAATGTTAGGCGCGGCCGGGCGTTTGGAGGAGGCGCAGCGGGTTGCCGAAACCGCCCTCGACCTGGCGCGGCGCGCCTTTCCATCAGATCACCCTTCCCTGGCTTTTAGTTACGAGCGTCTCGGGCCTGATTTGTGACCAGGAAGATCGGACCGCCGAAGCTGGGGGTTATTTCACGAAAGCCCTTGAAATCGTGGAACGCGTCGAGCCGACCGACCAGCGAGCAATCTATCGACTCGCGCGTCGACTCGCCTACCTCTCGGAAAGCGGTAACGAAGAAAAAGTAACCATCGGATTTTAATGAGAAGGCGATTCAAGCCGGGACCGCGCTCGGGAATGTCTCCCATTCGGAGCTGGGAGCATTGCTCAACAATCTCGCACTCGCTTCAGTCGCCGCGGCGGCCAGAGTAAGAGTGCCGAGCAGTATTACTTACAGGCACTCGAGATCTACGCAGAAACAGCTGGGCTCACGCCATGCGGATGTTGCGACTGTGCTCAATAATCTTGGAGTTTTTACACTAATGAGGGCCGATACGATGAAGCTGAGCGGGCCCCATTCCGTGCTCTCGAGATTCGGCAAAACGCTCGGCCAACTTCGCCTGCCGGCATCGCGCAGTCGCAGTGCAATCTCGCGGTCCTGTATCACTCCCGTGGCGATCTCAAACTGGCCGATGAGCTTTATCGCCAATCGCTTCACAGTTGGGGAAGCAATCGGTCAGCCATCCCAGGATTATAGAAATTGCGGTCGCAAATTATGCGTGACCTCTTGCGATCGTTGGGCAAAAAACGCCAGGCCGCCAGCATCGAGTCCGGGCACGAAAGCGTCGCGCTCGCTGACGAAGGCGCCGGCCCGGGGAATCGCGCTTGCGCTTCACCGGGCGGTGAGCAATTTAGAGCCCCGCTGGCACCACGCTCACGTGGCGGAATGGCAGACGCGTGCGGCTCAGGACCGTATGGGGAAACCCGTGGAGGTTCGACTCCTCTCGTGAGCAGGACCCGGGCGCGACGGTTATCTTGGTCCCCGCGTTATGCCCCTTCGCTGACCGCTTTCCGGCAGCGCCGATGCACTTCAACACCACCCCTTCCAAACTCGAAGTTCATCAGGCCTTCAGGGTAAAAAATTCAATTGAATGGTCAGAGTCGCGGAAAAAGCTTGACTTTTACCTCGAAGATCGGGCCTACTCACGCTCTATGAATTATCCAACTCTGCAGAAGGTAACCATGACGGTTGCGGCTTTGCTGACCTCGTTTGCGCTCAGTGCGCATGGAGGCCCGGCACGAGGTTTCGACAGCGCGTCATGTAAACGGCTCGAGCAAGTCAGTCAACCCGATTCATCGGTTGTTGTTTCCAACGTCGACTTACCATGTTCGATGACGGGACCGCAGAAGATGCCGTCGGGTTCGGTAATGGCTCGCAAAACTTCCAATCGCTCTGGTTCAACCAATTCGACGTGATTCCTGGCCAGACCTCGATTTCCTCAGTCAGCGTCGCTTGGGGAACTCCGGTTTTCCCAGACCCGTCTATCGATGGGACGCCGACCACGGTTTGTATCTGGAGTGATCCAAATGGTGACGGTAATCCCAGCGATGCCGCGCTCCTCGCGTCGGTCAGCGGCACGATGCAGAATCAGGCATCGGACACCTTCGTCCAATACACCTTCTCGCCAGCCGTGGCACTGCCGGCAGGAGCCACCAGCTTCTTCGTGGGTGACCTGACCCCGATGAACAATGGGCCCGGAACACTTCTACCAGGGACTCGACGAAAGTTCCACGTTGCATCGTCAAAGCTGGATCGCGGCGATGAGCAGCGGCGCTGACGTCGACCTGAATAATCCTGGAAATAATGACTTCCTCGGCCTGATCGATGATTTCGGACTTCCGGGCAACTGGCTGATTCGCGCTGACGCCGGCGGCGGTGGCGGCGGCATTACCCTTAGTGCGACGACCCGCAGGCAGAACGGCAACACTGTTGTGGCTCTGAGCTGGGATCCAGCTGATGGCGGCAGCATCAACGTTATTCGAAATGGTTCTACCGTCGGAACGACGGCCGATGACGGAAGCGCCCAGGACAACCTCCGAACCCAAAGCGGAACGTTCATCTATCAGGGTCTGTGAAACGGACACGGGCGACTGCTCGAATGAAGTCCGCGTGAGAGTTCGCCCACACGCCGACTAAGCGTAAAGCGATAGCCGCCGGAGGTCGTCCCATCCGACTTCAGGAAGGCTCATAAGAAAATCAAAAGGAAGGGCATCCAGCGAAAGCGCTGGGTGCCCTTTCCTTTTTCCGGCAATGACGAAGAAGGATAGCTCATCAGGCGCTTCATGCCCTGTGACGACGTTGGTGACGTTAGGCAGTCTCACTAACTGTGAAGCAGAGTCGACGACGCAAAGAATCAAAGTAACGCCGACTATCGCGAGATATCGCAAATGGGACGCCCGCGTCCCAGCCGAGGGATAAGGAACGCCATATGGATTTGATTTGATTGATCATATCCTGCTAAGGACCAACTTGTTGTGTCTTTAGCTCCGAGCGCGGCACAGCTCGTGCAACCGCTCGAGCGCAATGCGCGCAGCGGCAGCACTCATTTTCCTGGCGTCGGTGCTTGTTGCAAATGCAGACGAAATTTCTGAGGGACGCTGGGAAGGTGCGGCGCACATCCCAGGACTGGAGTTAAGCCTGATTGTCGATCTCACCCGCGGAGCATCCAGTTGGAGTGGCGCCATCACGATTCCACAGCTCGGCGTGCGAGGTGCAGAGCTCGCTAATGTTGGCGTCGCCGGCTCGGAATTGACCTTTGCGATCAAGAGCGCTCTCGCCGACAAAGAAACTGGGCCGGCCCGATTCAAGGGACATCTTACCGCGGATGGAAGGTTGACCGGCGATTTTGCTCAGGCAGGTAACACCGCTCCGTTTCATCTCGTAAAGGCTGGCCCGGCGCAGATTGAAAAGGCACCGCAGAGCACTGCCATCGCAAAAGAGTTCGAGGGCGTCTGGAAGGGCGGTTACGAACTCCTGGGCTATCCGCGCACGGTGACATTAACGCTACGCAACCGTGGTGCTGAAGGCGCGGAGCGCTGAGTTTGTCATCGTCGGCAGAAAAGAAAACAACCTGCCGGTGGATCTCATCACTCAACAAGGTTCCTTTCTGAGTGTGAACTCGCAGGAGACAGGACTTAGCTTCGAAGGGCGACTCGAAAACAACGAGTTACACGGGACAATCATTCAAGGACCTATCGAAGTCGCGGTAACTCTGCAACACGCGAAGTAACATGCGTCACGGGAGTCTTATTCGTGCACGGTCCTAATTGGCATTTCGCTTTGCTCCTGCCGTCACCTGGTCATCTGCCCAGACGATGTTTCGAGGCAACGCCGCGCACACCGGCGTCTATGCAGGTCGAGGACCGCGCGAGTTTCATCGGACCAAATGGAAGTTTGTGACTGGGTCACGAGTCATTAGTTCGCCAGTCATTTACGACAACGCGATCTACTTCGGCAGCGATGACGGCAACGTTTATTCAGTGGATGCCGAAAGCGGGCGACAGCTTTGGAAGACGGCCACGCGAGGTCCGGTGCCCTGCACTCCCTCGATTGATAAGGGCACGGTTTACGTCGGCAGCTATGACGGAAAATTCTACGCGCTGGATGCAAAGACGGGCAATGTGAAGTGGAAATTTGCGACCGAAGGCGAGCGCCGGTTTGAAGCCAAAGGCCTTCACGGCATGCAACCAAAGATGCAAACAATCGCTGACCCGTTCGACATCTATCTCTCAAGCCCGGTCGTGGCAGAAGGCAGCGTCTATTTCGGCAGCGGTGACGGGCATCTGTATGCGCTGGATGCCGGGAGCGGCAAACTGCAATGGAGGTTCAAGACCGGCGATGTGGTTCATGCTTCTCCCGCCTATGCGAACGGTGTGCTCTTCGTTGGCAGCTGGGATAGTTACTTCTATGCGGTTGACGCAAAGAGCGGCAAGGAGAAGTGGCGCTTTCATGGCGGTGAAGATTCGCTGATTCATAATCAGGTCGGGTTTCAGTCCTCACCCTCAGTAGTCGATGGCGTCGTCTATACTGGCTGTCGCGACGCTCAGCTCTATGCGCTTGATGCCGAAACGGGCAAAGAAAAGTGGAAGGTCGATAACGCTCTCAGCTGGGTTATCACTTCGCCGGCGGTTGTGGATGGCAAGGTCTACTTCGGCACTTCCGACTCCAGCCTTTTTCAGATTGTCGATGCGACCACAGGTAAATTACTGGTGAAACAAGACGCAAAAGCTTACACCTTTTCGTCACCAGCAGTGACCGATGACGCTGTTTACATCGGCGTATTAAATGGCGCACTCGCGGCGCGCGACCGGATCTCAGGTGAATTACTCTGGGAGTTCCAAACCGAGGCTTCGAAGCGAAACCAGGGATGGGGCAGTTTAATTCCAATCACCGTTTCAACATGCCATTTCTTTTTTTCGATAACTGGCGCGAAGGACCTATTGTCGGCACAGATCGGCAGATGAGTGTCGGTTCGATCTTTTCATCCCCCTGGTGGCCGATGGCGTGGTCTACTTTGGAAGCACCGACGGGAACCTTTATGCCATCGAGTAACCGGCGGCTGAGACATATAACTCGTATCTAGAGACCGCCTTCAGCAGCTATTCCATTCGCTAGCACTAGTAATCGGTTCCTTCCCAGGAACGGCGCTTTGTAAGCGCCGCGGCGGTTTGAAAGCCCGGCCGTTGCTTCGCATCCGTTACGGGAAACCGCCGTTCCTTGCTGGCTATGCAGATGTCTGGCCGCACCTTGGACTAACGAAATACGGAAGGCGCCGGGCGCTGTTTGCAGCTTACTTCGCCGGTACGGCATTAGACAACTTCTGAAACTCTGGATCTTTGCGCAGCGGATCCCAGACCGGATTAATCCGAAGCTCGCCGGCATTCTGCAAAGAGGGCGAGTGCAGCAAGGTAGTCAGTTCGCGGATCGCGGAGGCATGTTCCCCAGATTGCGAATAGAGGCGCGCCAGATTCATCTGCGGCGGCATCGCATCAATCGGGTTCCTGGCAATCAGCGTTTGGATAAGTTGCCTCTCTAACTCAATCGCTTTGGCTTTTTCGCCAAGTCCAATAAGCGCGACCGAAAGGCCTTCAACCGGTACTCGCGTCATCTGTATCTGGAAAATAATCCGGCTCAAGTTCAGCTCGGATCTGTTCCCACAACTTACTGCGCGGCAGCGTGATCGCCATTCCAGTCGGTAAGCTGAGCGATACGCGATTGGATCTGGGCGCGGTAATGGGCCGGCGCGCCGGAAATGTCCGTGCTAATGTGCTGGCTAAAGGTGCGGATTGCGTCGGCATACTTACGCTCAAAGGCGAGTTGTTCGGCTTGCTTGTAGAATAAGTAAGTGCTGGTATCCGGATGCAGCGGTTCGAGGAGAGCGCGCGCTCGGGTCAGGTCACCCATTTGATGCAGAACCTCAGCTTTCGTGGCAAGCATCTGCACGTCCTCTGGCACGATCTCGAGAATCTTATCCACTACCGCAAAGCGCAGCGGGCAGTCGATGCATGAGCTGGAGCGTGTCTTCCTGATCTCCGAGCAGCTCGACATCGCGCGGGTCGAGCTGGACCGCGCGAGCGAAGTATTCAAGGCTTCGCTCCCATTGCAGTTTGCGCCGATGAGAGAGCGCCAGCGCGCGCAGGACTTGGGCATTGTTTGCGAAAGCTGACCAGCTTTCTCAAACGATTGGATGGCCGCGTCGTAATTCAGCTCGCAGTAATAATGAACGTAGCCTGCAAGGACAGTTTCGGCTAAGGCAGGCTGAAGCTTGCGCGCCTGATCGACTTGCTTCTTTGGCGTGGGTCCCGAAAGCCGGCAAAGTTTTCGCCGTTTTGTGCGAAGTAGGCAAAGGCACGCGCGCGCAAGGCGAGCCCAGGCGAGGGCAAAACTGGGATCGAGCCGCACCGCGTCCCCGTAGGCATTGATGGCTGCGAGCGCATTACCGGGAGATCGTCGTGCACGCTGTAGCTCAAGCCTCGCAGATAGGCATCGTAGGCGGCTGGGTTACTCGTTGGTCTTTCGGAGAGGGACTGCTGCTCCGGTGCTCGTTAGGTAGCCTTGAGCGCTATGGCGACGGCTCGAGCCACGTCTGCCTCCACGTCGAGAATATTGTCCGCCTTGCGATCGAATGTTTCGGCCCAAATATGTTCATCGGTCGCGTCCCGAATGAGCTGCACATTGATGTGCAGGCGATCCGCGCATTCGCTGGACGCTGCCTTCGAGAATGTGGGCGACCCGAGTTGCTGCGCGATCTCGCGCAGATTTCCAGGGCGCGCTGAGCACTGCTGGAGTCGAGGTCCTCGAGATAACCTTGAGCGCACCGAGTTTGGCCAGATGAGTTAGTAACTCATCCTGGATCCCCACCGCAAAGTAAGCGTTATCCGGGTCACGGCTCAGATTGGCAAATGGCAGGACGGCGATGGATCTTTCCGAAACCGGATTCGAATGATGGCTCCGCCACCACCAAGCCAGGAGTGCCAGCACTAATATTGCTGCGGCGAGCGCAAGCCAACGCTTGTTCGGGTGGCAACGGGAGACTTTGCGGCGTTGCGCCTTGATTTTTGGGGTAACCTCAGGGTTACCCAGACCATCTGTGTAAAGGTTGAAGATGTGAACCCGCGCGCCATGCTTTACTTCGCATTCACCGAGATCATGGAGATGAGCGATCGCCAGCGGGCATAATGTTCCAGATCCTCCGCCGTCCGGCGTGAGGACGAGAATGTGTCCGGCATCACCACAATCCATTACTCGCTGGGCGACATTAATTCCGCACCCGCCACGTTGGCTTTGTTGTCGACGTCGATCAGGCCGCTGACGGGGCCGCTGTGGACACCCATGCGAACACCCCATCTCAGGATGCTTTTTCAGCTCGCCAGCAAGCTGCAAGGCGCAGTTGATCGGGCTCTTTCTCGGGTTCGTGTAGAAGACCAGCGCCATCCCGTCCCCGGTTGGCAATTTGGAGAACGCGTCCCGCCGCGTCCGACGTGCGGAACTCTTCGTTTCCACGGACGGCTGCGTTAAGCGCTTCGAGGAAGGCGCGCTGCCGCTCTACCGTCACTTTCGAATAACCAACAATGTCGATGAAAAGGACGTGAGCAATTTCCAACCTCCGACAGGCGTTTCTCCCATTTAGGCCGTGTGGTTTACCAAGGTCGCTTAATTCCAGTTCACGCGGCTGACGAGCCGACTTTGTCGGATCGAATGATGCGAACATACTGAGCGAGCGCAACGGATGATTCCCTGAATCTTAATTGACGGAAAGCCAAACTCCGGACTTTGATGGCAAACATGCCGATCACAGAATTTAACAGTCACACCGACGGTCTCGACCCGGAGTCGACGGAGCCGCGACCATTTCATAACTCACACGGATCTCGAGAACGAACGTCTCTGGGTCCCACGCACAGAGGGTATCTGGTTTCAGCCCTGTTCCTTCAACGTCACCAGGGAGGGTTTAGCGTCGTCCTGAGAGGACTTCCCGGCTCAGTTGTTGGAACGCATTACCACGTTGGCACGGTTCATGGCTACACGATGCGGGGTTACTGGCGGTATTTGGAGCACGATTGGATTGCAAAGCCCGGGACCTACATCTACGAGCTTCGGCCGGCGAAGCTCACACCCTGGTTATTACTGAAGATTCACCCGGGCCGATGATGGCATTGTTTGTCGTTGAAGGCGGCCTGATTTACCTGGACAAGCCAGCCAATGGTGGCTTTGCCGCCTATGAGGACGGGTTTACCCTGCTCGAGCTGACTCGAAACCATTACCGCGAATCCGGTCTCGATGCGAAACAGCTCGACGCGCTGATTCGTTAGTCCACCGATGTCGTGTCCTGGCGAAACCGGTTCTAGCCCATGCCAATGCTGCGGGCGGCCGCTTCGCTATCCATCAGCGTCTTAAAAGTTTCGGGTGCTCGAAGATCGTAAAATTCAGTAACGCCGTGACCGCCGCGGCGATGTCGCCAATTTCGGCGATGCGGCTCTCAGGTCCGCCCCTTCCACAGTTTCCTGACGTCCTCGGCAATTTCCTTCTCCACGTCTTTAACCGTGGCGTTGCCCGCTTCATCGCGGAGGTAGTCGATGATCTTGTCGTACTCACCGCGATCAAGCCACATCCCGTGACATTTCGGGCACCAATCCAACACCACGGACGATTGTCCAAACACGATCGAGAGGAGATTTTTGCTATCCCTTCCGCGGACAAACCCGTTTACTCACGACCGCTGCCGTCTGTTCGATATTATCGACTTCACGGTTGAGCCAATGCAGCTCCCCGATCCCAACCTGGTTCTTCAGTTTCTGCAGTTCGTTCCGGTCAAGCCAGAGACCGTGACATTTCGGACAGCCTTCGAACTCGATCGACAGGATTGAATAGAGATCGAGTTTGGCGCCGCACGCCGGACAATCGTTGTTCGTCCTTCTGAGATGTTTCGCTCCGCTAATCGGTTCCACTTCAATTTTGAAATCGGTTTCGCTACTTGGTCGTTTATTCGCTTAAACCAGTAAGGCACATGGACCTTGTTAACAAAATCGGAAAATCCATGGCCGTCCACCGGCATGATCCGGACCAGCTCCTGGTCGACCAGGTTCAGTTCACCGGCATCGAGCCAGAACCCGCCACAGTTTCGACAGTGGTCCAGGATAACGTTCGTTTCGCCGAGGAATCGAACCGGTGCGGAGCTGAACATCATTGCATCGCGGACAATCTTTTCGAGCGCGCTCCGGCAATGCTTGCTTCTTCTTCAGAGCAAAACTCGATCGAGCCCTTAACCTGAAACGCCATCATGTCGAGTTCACCCCGATCGAGCCAAAGGCTGCCGCACTTTTCGCATGTGTCGTATGACAGCTCCGCGTTTTTGGTGATGACGTCGCAGTTCGTCATCTCCGTCCCGCAATTCAAACAGCGCATGTCGTCAACGAATACATGACTTGAAACACAAGCACCAACTTTCGCCTGCAGCTGAAGGTTGGATGGGAGTCCGTTTCTTCTGTAAAAATCTCTCGCATTCACCGACGCTCGACCCATGAAGGAAGTAGCCGAGCCCGAAGTCCTGCCTCCCACGAGCGTTTCGCCCGATCCGCAGGCGCCGATCCCGAAACAGATCCGTTACATCATCGGCAATGAAGGATGTGAGCGGTTCAGCTTTTACGGGATGCGGAACATTCTCACCGTCTTCCTCGTCTCATCGCTGCTTCTTTATCTGCCAGAAGGGGAGCGGGCCACGGGCGCGAAGGATGTTTTTCACACCTTCGTCATCGGCGTTTACTTTTTTCCGTTGTTAGGCGGGTGGCTGGCCGATCGTTTCTTTGGCAAATACAACACGATCTTTTGGCTGAGCCTGGTCTATTGCGTTGGCCAGGCGTGCCTGGCGATGTTCGTCACGAACCGCACCGGCTTCTACGTCGGCCTCGGGACTGATCGCGCTCGGCTCGGGTGGGATCAAACCGTGTGTGGCGTCCGTTTGTCGGTGACCAGTTCGATCAGACGAATAAGCATCGCGCGAAGGTGGTGTTCGACGCCTTCTACTGGATCATCAACTTCGGCTCATTCTTTGCCTCGCTCCTGATGCCAATGTTTCTGCGGTATGTCGGACCGGCGTTTGCCTTTGGCGTTCCCGGTGTGCTCATGTTTATCTCCACCGCCATCCTGTGGGCAGGCCGCAAGAAATACGCAATGGTGCCGCCCGCACCGCCCAATCCACATTCGTTCCTGCGGGTATCGCGCGACGCGATTGCGTCGGGAGTGCGCGGCCAGGCGCTTGCTGCAATCGCGATTGCAACGGCGATCGGATCATTCCTTCTCATGCCAAAGTTCGGGTTCGTCATTGCGGCGTGTCTCGCGCTTGGTTGCGAGTCATCGCAATTGGCGGACTAGGTGTCTGGCTCCAGCTCGATGCCGTGCGCGATCAACATCCGGCGGACGCGATCGCGGGTGTGCGCTCGGTCTTGCGGGTGCTGGTCCTCTTCGCGCTCGTCACGCCCTTCTGGTCGTTGTTCGATCAGAAAGCATCGACCTGGGTGTTGCAGGCCAGATGCGATGGCGAAGCCGAGCTGGTTTCAGCCCTCGCAGATGCAGGCATTGAATCCGGCGCTGGTGATGCTGCTGATTCCGTTCAACAACCTTGTCCTTTACCCCGCGCTCCGAGCGTTTCGGATACGAACTGACGGCGTTACGACGAATGACTGCCGGCATCGCCTTTGCCGGTCTCTCCTGGATCGTGGTCGGCGCGATGCAACTGGTGCTCGACCACGGCAACGTTTTCACGATCACCTGGCAGGTGCTGCCTTATCATCCTGCTCACGTTTGGCGAAGTGCTGCGTCGCCACCACCGGACTCGAGTTCGCCTACAGCCAGGCGCCACCCTCGATGAAAGGAGCGATCATGGCCTTTTGGAACCTTGTCGGTAACCATCGGCAACCTTTGGGTGCTGGTGGCGAATGCCGGATGTGCAAAACTCTGCGGTCACGAAGGTCATCTCCTCGACCGGCTTTGGCGTGACCGCGTTTCAGATGTTCTTCTTTGCCGTGTTCGCCTTCGTCGCGCGCGCTCGCGTTCGGTCTCGTCGCCCGGACTTATCCATTGGTCGACTACTATCGTCAACGGTAGGCTGAATAAACGCAGATCAATGGTTCCCCTCCTGTCTGCGGAGCCGATGAGGATCCGCCACCAGCTCTGGCCTTGCCTGCCGCCTAACGACCAGAGAACCCGCGGATCCCGCGTCCTCGGTCTTCAGCGGCAACTCCGGCGGCCAGCATTCGGACAATCTCAAGGGCGAGAAAACGGAAGAGGGTCAGGCGGGCAAACTTGATGTCGAGCCGGAGATTCTTCGAGATTTGCATGATTGACCGGCTGCCATCGAACTGGGAGCCGAACTGGGCTTCGGCCACGGTCAGGCGCAGGGCTTGGACGCGTTCGAAACCATCCCGGGTATAGGCCGGGATCCAGGAAGCGTCGATGTTCGCCTTTTCCCTAACTCCTGATATTGGACAAAACGCAGCGTGCTCAAAGTCCACTGATCAATTTCCTTCTCCGCGGGCGGAATCTCGCGCGCATATTCCGGCAACGCGTGCTGGACGAACATAAAGCGCACGCGCTCGGTCCAGAGCTGCGAAAAAGCTTCTGCCCGTAGTGCTGGACGAGTTGCAAACCGGGTTCCCGCAGAATCAAGCCTTCTTCTACCAGGGTGAGGAACAAGGGACATCCATCCTGCGACTGCCTGGCCCGGGCGGCCTCGACGCGTTCCTGTGGAACATTCAGCAAGGTGACAGGTGACTCGTCGCAGTAGAGCGAAGGATTGTGGGTGGTGACAACAAGGACCTCCCCCATCCTGGGCGAGTAACTCGACTGAATCGCGCGACCAAAAGGCACGCAATGTCCCCGTTAGTTTTTCGGCGGCAATCGTGTGTAAAGCCCAGTTCAGGGAGAAAAAGCTTGAGTCACCGCAAAAATACGGATCAACCGCTTCCTCAGACTTATTCTCGTTAGGTGTGGGACTCGCGACCGGCGCTGGCCGAGTCTTTTCACCGGAACCAATTTCGGCAACCGGCGCGGAGGGTCGCTCGCTGATCACTGCCGGGGCCGCCGGTCGCTCGGAATTCTGCTCACCGGCTTCGGGCTGCCATTGGACGAACCTAACGAACTTAGGCAGGTGCAGCGGGCGAGGGAGAGGGCTGTCGGGGCGAAACCACCGAGGATGAAAACCGCGCGAAGGGTTCCGCCGGTTTGGATTCTTTCACCGCGCCACTCTGGATCGCAGACGATTGGCGCACGGCAGTTGAGCAGGCTTCTCCGAAGTAAACGGCTTGCTCAACAGACCGATGATATTCGAAAGTTCCGGATCGCTTCTTCATCAGTTCGCTTCCAAGCCCGGAGACGTAGAGCACCGGGATCCTGGCGGTGGCCGGATCGTGCAGAAGCTTTCGGCAAACTGCGTCGCCCTTCATGTCAGGCAGAAACGAAGTCGAGCAGGATCAAATCAGAGGTGGTTGGCGCGACAGGCCTTCAGGCCTTCTTCGCCGGTTTCCGCGGTTGCGACCTTGTAGCCCTCTTCTTCGAGGACGTCTTTGACAAAGCTGAGCAGCATGGCGCTGTCGTCGATCAGAAGAATCTGGTGGCCGGTCGATGCGGCCGCAGAGGTTGCCGGAGGAGACATGCTACGTGACTCATCCAGCCCGCGGACCGCTTTCCATCAACAGCACCTGCCAATCGAGGTTGATGGTGTGCGTAATCCCAGCGGGCACCATCACTTCGGAAATCTTTCCGCCCTTCCAATCGACGATCTCGTTGAACGCGGCCAGCCCCTCCTTGTTCCCGGTGGCGGCATGGGCGCACCTGCCCATGCTCAAAATAAACCCGGGCCTTTCGGCCGCGCGGGGCCAGTGAACTCGAGCATTGAAGTGGCCCCGCTGATGCACTTCAGCTGAATGATGTCGGACACGTGCAGGTCGCTCAGCGTTCCCTGGAAACGCGCGCTCTCCTCATCGGCCGGGGCAAGTAAGGCCTCGACCAGGGTAATGAAATCCGCTCGAGGAAACGGTTTCTCGAGGTAATGAATCGCGCCGAGCCCGCTCTGCCTGCTCCCGCTCGACGGTAAAATGCGTGGCTGTAAGAACAATCGCACGCGCCTTTGGGTGGCTCGTGCGGAGGTCGTAAACAAAATCCTGTGCAGCCTCCGACGTGGTGTCGAAGTCGAGAACGAACAGCTTCGGTTTCTGGTCCAGCACCAGGCGTTGCGCTTCGCCTAACGAGCTCGTCACGCACGATGCCGACCCCGGGCACAGCTTCATCCAACGCCGACAGCACGTCCATCGCCAACCGTTCATCGGGCTCCAGCACTAGTACTGGAGCTCGGACGGGGACGGGACTTGAGGGTGCTTTCGGGATTCCTGGCTTGATTCACGGCGCTAAGGGCAATTGGTGACAAAGCAAGTTCTTCGCCATTCCCTCACCCGGCGCCTGAAATGCCTGCTCCCGTGCAAATTCCAAGGAATTTCCGAAACCCGGCAAGCCCGCAGACGGACCAGGAAACTCCGCGGTGCCGTCCGCTAAGGCAGCCGTTTCGGCGGCGGCGAGGACTACTGCGCGTGGACGCCAGTTGTCACCCCGTGTCCGCTGTCGGTCTTAACGGTCGTCGAGCAACTGGAGAATGCCGCCAGGACCAAAATCGCGCCAAATGTGGATAAAAGAATCGTTCGCATATTTATGTCTGTAATCGTAAGGCGCTGCCCGAGTGCGTGTCCGGCTGGTAGCCTTCGGCAAATCACTGACCGAAATGCCTCGCCAGCTGGCGCCGAGCTAATCTTGCCGCGCTCATTTACCGGCAGCGCTTCGACCAGGAAAATTTGCTTCGGTGTTTGCCAGCCGCTGAGGCGGGTCCGGCAAAAATCCAAAGCTCTGCTGCCCCACGTTTCCTCCGCCGCGACCACGCAAGCCACCACCTCCTCGTTGCGCCGGGTCGAGGCGCGACCGAAGACGACGGCCTGGCGCACCGCCGGATGAGACAAAAGCTGGGCCTCGACTTCGGCCGGATTAACCTTCTTGCCGGCGACGTTGATCACATCCGAGGTCCGGCCCACAATCCGAACGCCCGCTTCGGTTAAACGAACAGGTCGTCGGGCAGGAAAATTCCGTGGCCCAGCTTTGATGGCTCCGGTCGGGAAAATAACCATCGCCGACGGCGGCGCTACGCACATGGACCTGGGTCATTGCCGAGTCTTGCTCGACCGGCTCCAGTTCGACTCCCGCAGCGGAGGACCAACGAATCCCTTCCTCCTCCTCGTGTTTCGCCTCCCGATCGTAACAGATGCCGCCACATTCCGACGCCCCATAAAAGAGTGGATTGGAAGGCCGAATTTCTGCCGGAACCGGCGCGCGAGACTCGTGCTCAACGGCGCGCCTGCGGAAATGCAAAGCCGCAAACTGCCAAGGGACGGTATTTCCTCCATCTCGACGAAAGCCTGATAAAGAGTGGCATACCAGGAAAACCGTCGCCTTCTGTTCGGGCCGAGGTCATCCAGCACTGCGCGCGGAATTCGATCCCGGCTCATAACCATCGGCACACCGCGAACCAAGAGTGGAGTAATGAGGTTGCTGAATCCGTAAGAGTGCGAAATCGGAATGACCGCAAAGTTGAGATCGTCCGCGCCGATACCCATCGTTTCACAGATCTGGATTGCGTCAGCGAGCAGCTGCCCGCTTCGAAAGCGAATTGCGCGGGGCTCGGCGGTGGTGCCGGAAGTTAATTTGAGCAGAACCGGCGGCGGTCCCTGCCAGTCGATTTTGCGCCTGTCGTGGAGTGGCTCGATTGGCTGGCCAACCTCGCTGAGCAAGCCGGCAACACGACAGGTTTGCAGCGCGGAGGCGCGCTCCGTATCGCTAACGGTCTTTTCCACCGGCAAAACGACTACGCCGCGCCGCAGACAAGCGAGGGAAGAGCGCCGGCCAATGGGGATGGTTTCCGACCTGAATCGCGAGAATCTCTCCAGCCTTCAGGCTCGCTAAGCCCGAATCTCCGATCTCGTATTCGCGGCTAAGCGATTCGATTTCCTGGAATCGAAAGAGCGCGCTGCCGAGCGTGTCGAAGATGGCTGGTTCTCCGCCGTGCCGGGCGACAGTTTTCTCCCAGGCAGCGAGCAACGGATCCGGGTTATTCCTCACTTGCGACTTCAACCTTTCGCGGCTACTTTGGCGGCTCTTTTTCGACCATGAAAGCGGACATTCATCCTGAGTATAACCGAGACCGAAATTAGCTGCGCCTGCGGTGCGGTCTACCACACCCGCTCGACCACGCCGGGATATCAAGATCGGTATTTGCGCCGCTTGCCATCCGTTTTTCACCGGCGAACAGAAGTTCGTCGATACCGCGGGCCGCGTTGAGAAGTTCGCCCGCCGCTACGGCAGCACCAAGGCGACGCGCGGCTCGACCAAGAAAGCTTAGCTGATTTCGCCTAACGAACGGTGATCGCGCCGCGTCTCGCGCAGTCGCCGTTTTTGTTTTATGGACTTCAACAGCTCTAATCGAGCGCAAACGCGAGCGCTTCGAGCAGCTGGAGCGCGAGATCGCCGATCCACGCGCTTTTCGACAATCGCAAGCGCGCCAGCGAGATCATGCGCGAGCATTCGGCCGTGAAGCAGATGCTTGCGCAATGGAAGGAGCTGGAGACTGCGCGTCGGCAACTGGAAGACAATCGCGAACTCGCGGCCTCGAATGACGCCGATCTGGCGCAGATGGCGCAGGAGGAAATTCCCGCGCTCGAGAAACGCGTCGCCGATCTGGAGCGCGAGTTTCAGATCGCGTTGCTGCCGCCAGACGAAAACGAAGACCGCGACGCGATCATTGAAATTCGCGCCGGCACCGGCGGAAGCGAAGCGGCGATTTTCGCGGCCGATCTTTACCGGATGTACAATCGCTACGCGGAAGCCGCGGGCCTGAAGATCGAAGACCTCGAATCGAGTCCGTCGGAGCTGGGCGGCTTGAAGGAAGCGATCTTCAAAGTCTCGGGCGAGATCGGTTTTCCGGAAGCTGCGCTTCGAGAGCGGCGTCCATCGCGTGCAGCGCGTGCCGGCGACGGAAGCGCAGGGCCGCATTCACACCTCCACCGCGACCGTCGCGGTTCTTCCGGAAGCCGAGGAAGTCGATCTCGAACTAAAGCCGGAAGATCTGCGAATCGAAGTTTGCCGCTCCGGCGGACCCGGCGGCCAGGGCGTGAACACGACCGATTCCGCGGTGCAGGTGCATGCACATTCCGACCGGCCGCATCGTGCGTTGCCAGGACGGGCGCAGCCAGCAGAAGAACAAGGAGAAAGCGCTCAGCATCATGCGCGCGCGTCTGCTCGAGGATAAGCAGCGCGAAGAAGAAGCGAAGTATTCCGCGCATCGCAAAAGCGCAGATCGGCTCCGGCGGTCGCGAGGAGAAAATTCGCACCTACAATTTTCCGCAGAACCGGATCACCGATCATCGCATCGGTCTAACGCTCTACAATCTCGACCGCGTGATGGAAGGCGATCTCGGACGAAATGATCAGCCGCTCTGCAGGCACGCCGATCTCGAGCAGCGGCTCAAGGAATCGGCGCTCGCCTAACGAGTGCAGAGCAAATGAGCCTTATTAAGACGGTCGCGGTGACACGGCAGGCACGCGCTGCAGAAAAGAGCGTCTGCGAAGCGCCTCCGGCGGTTTCCCGTAACGGATGCGAAGCACGGCGGTAGCCGCTCCTTGATCGTTTGAATGACCGTTCTCGAAGTTGCTCCAATCCACCGCCGCTGTATTTCAAGAAACGCGCGATCGAGAGTCCGCGCTTGAACGCGGAGCACCTTCGTCGCTCATTCGTTAGGCAGAAACGAATCGAGCTTTACCTCGAGTTCGAGCGTTCGCTGTCGAGACCGAGCTGGCCCGCTTCGCGAGCTCGTCAGGCGGCGAGGGCAGGGCGAAGCCTCTGCAACACCTGCTTGGCACGGTCGAGTTCGGCGAGCACACTTTTCCTGTCGCGACAAACGCGCCCTCATTCCGCGACCCGAGACTGAGCAGCTGGTGCGAACATCTTTTGCGATCTGACCTCGGCCGGAGAAGCCTCGCCTGCTCGATGTCGGCACCGGCAGTGGCGTGATTGTCCTCTCGCTCGCCGCGCGCTTCCCAGACGCCGACCTGGTGGCAGTCGACCTTTCTCCGAGACGCCCTCGCGCTCGCCCGCGAAAATGCCGCGCGCCTCGGAGCCAGCGAACGCGTCCAGTTTCATTCAAGAGCGATTTGCTGCAGCCAAATCGATGGCAACTTACGATCTCATCGTCGCCAATCTCTGCCCTACGTGAGCTCGCGGGAGGCGGACCGACGCTTTCGCCGCGAGGTGCTGACACGATCCGGACCGGCCGCCTTCTGCGGCGGGACTACGGGCGATGAGATTGATTCGCGAGCTGATCACCGCCGCTCCCGATCACCTCGGCCCGGCGGATTGCTCGCGCTCGAAATCGGCCGCAAGTCAATCGGCTCGCGCTCGCCAAGTTCCTGCGGCAGAAAAATTATCACGACATCGCGGACAAAAAGGATTATTCACGGGAACCCGCGTTTCCTCTTTGCACAGGTATGGATAAGATCCTCGTTCACGGCGGCCATCCGCTCTCCGGCTCGATCAAGATCAGCGGCTCGAAGAATTCCGCTCTGCCGATCATTGCCGCCACTCTGCTCACGCAGCGAACCGTGCGTCCTCCACCGCGTCCCCGACCTGAGCGACACGAATTACATGCTGCAAATCCTGATGCATCTCGGCGCGGAGGTGGAGCGGGCCAGCGGCACGGTCACGGTGCAAGCAGAGAAGATCGAATTCGGTCGCGCCCTACGAAGTCGTGCGCAAAATGCGCGCGTCCGTCTGCGTGCTCGGACCATTGCTCGGCCGGTGCAAGGAAGCGACCGTCTCGCTGCCCGGTGGCTGCGTCGATCGGCGATCGGCCGATCGATTTGCATCTCAAAGGTTTTGAGGCGCTCGGCGCGGCAGTGCGCGTCGAAAATGGAAACGTGAAAGTTTTCGCGCCGAAAGTTGACAGGCGCCGATCGATCAACCTGCGCGGGAAATTCGGGCCGACGGTTCTCGGAACGGACAACGTCATGATGGCCGCAGTCTTGGCCGAAGGCGTGACGGTGATCGAAGGCGCTGCCGCTGAGCCGGAAGTCTGCGACCTGGCCGATTTCCTGAACAAGATGGGCGCGAAAATCGAAGGCGCCGGGACGCGCCGGATCTGATCATCGAAGGCGTCAAAGAATTGCACGGCGCGGAGCACGACATTATTCCCGATCGAATCGAGAGCCGGCACGTTCCTCGTCGCGGGCGCGATCTGCGGCAAAGGGGTGACGCTCAATCGCGTCGAGCCCGAGCATGTCACCGCGGTGACCACGGCGTTGACCGATGCCGGATTACAGAATCGAGACCACGGATAATTCGATCACGGTCTCGCCGAACGGCACATAATCGAAACCGCTGGAGCTGACTACGGAACCATATCCTGGTTTCCCGACCGACATGCAGGCGCAAATGTGCGCGCTGCTTTCGACCACCGACGGCATCAGCGTGATCACGGAGAATATCTTTCCGCAGCGCTACATGCATCTCGCGGAACTGAAGCGGATGGGCGCGCAGGTGCAGATCGAAGGCGCGACCGCCGTCATCCAGGGCGTGGAAAGCTTGCTTGGCGCGCCGGTGATGGCGAGCGATCTTCGCGCCTCAGCGGCGCTCGTTCTGGCTGGATTGAAGGCCGATGGCGTGACCGAGAGTCAGCCGCGTGTACCACATCGACCGCGGCTACGAACATCTCGATGAAAAGCTGAGCGAGCTTGGGCGCGCACATCGAACGTGTGAAAGAATAATGTCATGGAAACGATATCGGCATCCAGCCCGACTGTGTCATCCAAGGCCCGCACCTGGTGCATCCTTTGTCACGCCACTGCGCTCCTCGGTGGCGGTCTCCCGGCCCTCGGTCACCTCGTGGGGCCGCTGATCGTTTGGCTGCTGAAGAAAGACGAGATACCCTGGAAGTCGATGCGCATGGGAAGGAATCGCTCAATTTTCAGATCTCGATGATGATCTACGCCGCGGCCCTGGCTGTGATCGTTTTTCGTGCTGTTGTTCGTTATCGTCGGATTCCTCCTTATTCCGCTCTTCGGAATCCTCTACCTGGCTGACATCGTTCTGGTCATTATCGCCTCGATCAAAGCCAGCGAAGGAGTTCTTTTCGTTATCCCCTGACGATCCGCTTCCTCAAGTAGCGGAACCTGGCACCTGGTTTTCGGCCAGTTGGCGGAGGGTGCGAAGATTGGTCACGTCTTCGCGCAGATCCTTACCCTTTGGCGTTTCCAGCACCTTGGGGATCTTGCGGAAACGGCGGTCGCGCATGATGACCCGAAATGCGTCCAGTCCGATCCGGCCCTTGCCGATGTGCTCGTGGCGATCGACCCGGGATCCGCCAGGGCAGTCTTGCGAGTCATTCCAGATGCAGCGCGACCAGGCGCTCCATCCCAATGACGCGATCGAAGTCACGAAGCATTTTTCGAGTCCCGCCTTCAGTCGTGTGTGAGGTCAAACCCGCGGCGAAGACATGGGCAGTGTCGAGACAGACGCCGAGTCGTTCCGGTTCGCGCACCTGCGCAATGATCGCGGCAAAGGTGCTCGAACGTGTGCCCGAGCGATGAGCCCTGGCCCGCGGTGGTCTCCCGAGCGCAATCCGCGATTTCACTTTTGGAATCGCGGCGAAGATTTGATCGAATTGACCTGACGATCTTCTCAATCCCGGCCTCTTCGCCCGGCGCCAAGATGCGCTCCCGGTGAAGGGCAATAAAGGGCAGGCCAAGTTGATCACGCCACGCAACTCTTCCGCGAGCGCGCGGAGGAATTGGCGTGGAACTGCGGATTGGTCGCGGCCAGATTGATCAGGTAATTGGCGTGTGCAAACACTGCCGCCGCTCTGCGAGGCGTGCTCGAGGAACGCGCGGATCTCATCGCGAGTGAACGGCCGGCGCGAACCATTGCATGTTGTTTTTCACGAAAATCTGCATCGCGCGGCATTGAATCGAACACGCGCGTTCGATCGCATCGATGGACGCCGCCACTGATCGACATGTGAGCGCCGAGGAGAATTTCGAATCTCGATTCTCGATTCTCGATTTCCAGCAGCGGCAAGAATTTCGGTTTTCGAATTTGGTTTGATTTGGAAGAAAGCGTAACCCCATGACCGAGGCGGAAATGAAGCAGCAGGAACGCAGCAGTTCGCACTTCGTGTGCTTAAACTCGCGTGAGGCGCTGCCGAGAACCAGAACTGGCAGCACGATCGCGAATCAGATGTCGCGCAGTGGTAGCTCAGTCGCGGCGAACTATCGCGCCCTCTGCCGATCGAGGTCCCGTGCGGATTTCATCAACAAACGAGCACTGTCGAAGAAGAAGCTGATGAAAACCGCATTCTGGTTGGAGAATGATCCAATCTGCCGGTCTGTTAACAATACGCAGACCCAGCCGCTTCTAAACGAAGCCAACGAATTGATCGCAATCTTTGTCGCGAGCCGCAAGACCGCCATCTCGCGCAGCAGCTAAAAGAACAATCGAAATTCGAAAACCGAAAATCGAAAAATTCGTCAAAACCTTTTTCGGTCGCCAAAACCGGTTTCGTAAGCGTGCCTTCCCGTGGTGCTTCGAAAGTTTGTAGATCGGAGTCAGGACCGCGCCTGGTCCGCCGGCGTCGACTCGAATATCGAAGTCGAGGTTGTTCTTGAGAAAGTTGAGATCGCCGTGGCCAAGCATGGCAAAGAGATTGCCCTGGACGGTGAGCTTGTCGGTATGAATCACCCCATCCTTAATCGTGAACGGGGCATTCGCTTCATGCGCAATGCTGTAACCGGCACCGGCAAACATCTTTACTGATTACTTCCGAAAGCGGCCCGAACACTGGAATCGCAAAGACGTTGCCATTCGTCACTCGCACATAGCCAGTGCCGCGCAATGCCTGCTTATCCCCGCTTGTCCCACCGAAATCAAATTTGCCACTGAGCGCGCCCTGCGACGTCTTTACTGCGAAATAAAGATCGGTCACGCTCGGGAAGTCGATTTTTTCTGACCGCGACGTTCGCCGAGTAATGGTGATCGTTGCGCGCTAAGGAAATATCCGCGCCGCCGGTGATCGTCCCCGAAAAGAGCGTCCCCTTTCAGGTTCAAAATTTGGAGCCGATCATCGGTGAAAAAGGAGCTGACCGGAAACTTTTTCAACCGGGAGGACTTTATCGATGAAGGTGTAATCCATCCCGGTTGGGGCATCGACGTTGAGCTCGAGATGCGAGTCTCGTTTTCCGCCCCGCAAACTGGACGATTCCGTTCACGGTCACGTGCGGCGGGCGACGAAAGCGGTAGGGGACAACGTGTTCCCAAAAGCGCGGCTCGACCCACATGATGGCCTCTGCTCGGTTTGAGCGTGCTGACCACATTCGTCAGGCGATAGCTCATGCTTTGATCGTCGTAAATAAAGCTGCCACTGCCGCTGCCTTCGTCGCGATTGACGTGGAAGTTCTCCAGCCCGATCGCACCATCACCAAAGCTGGAATCGTTTGCAGCTATGTTGTTCATCCAGACTCCGCGGAAGCGGGTTCGGGCGAGCCGAGAGTTCCCCGCCGTGCCAGGTGCCGGATCGCGGCTAGTTCCACGGATGGTGAGATGGATATTCGGCGGCCGTTGCCATTCCCATTCCCGCAGAAAATGGTCGCAGGCTTTCTGGCGCCAGCGGGGAAAGCGAGGACGGCAAGAATCGAGCTCCGAGGTTGGAGCCGAAAGTCGTTAGGCGCTTCCAACAGGTCGGCGCTTAGCTCGCCGCTGCGCTGGCGCAAGCGAATGTCGCGCAGCATCGTGCGCTCTGCCGTCCCAGGCAAAGTCGCAGGAAAAATTTTCGAATGGAATTTCCGGTAGGCGAAATTGTCCCAGGGCGTATATGGCCGGTGATCTTCAATTTCCCGGGTGTCCGCGCCGACCTTGGCGTAGCCGGAGGCTTCGATCTGCGGCGGGCTCTGAAAGTTAATCCCTTTGAGCAGCTGATCGAAACCGAAACCGCCTAACAATGACTTGAGATCGGCGCTGCTCCGGAGCTTGAAATCCGCGCGTCGATTTTCGCCGCCCCAAGTCGCGGTCGCGGCCAGGCGCCCTGTGCGATCGCTCCATTCCACCCGCGGGATGGAGAGAGTGCGGTCACTTCCATTCTCCCGCGAGATAAAAAATTGTGGGCAAGGTATTGTTCCCGCGCGATCTGGTTGCCACGCAGGGTCGCCTCAACATGCGCATCCTCGAGCTGCGAGAGGTCGCCCGCGAATTTCACCTGCAACTCCGGCGGTCCGGCCGGGTATTGGAATCGCTGCAAGGTAGTGACCAAAGTTTGCGAAAGAAGACGCAAGCGCTTGGCGGCAGCCTCGGCCGACTCACTTTCCGACGGGCGATAGGATTCGCGCTTGATCAGTTGACCGCTGGCCGAGATTCGAATTCCGCAAAAGATTCCCTCCGCCTGCCTGACCTCGATCCTTTCCGGCGGAAAATAAACATGCGCCCGAAAGCGCTTCAGTTCTGCGTTCGGCACCCGGCCGGGAGTGGCCGGCAATGGAATGGTGAGATTCCCATTGCGAATATCGAGCGCGTTGAGGAATGGCTGGTGATGGAAGAGCGCGGCGTAATTGATATCGAGCGAGATTTCGCTCACGACCGCGAGAGTTTTCTCGCGCCGTTTGTAATCGTAAATGCGGACGTCACGCGCGATCAGCCCGCGAAAGGGATCGAGGGTCAGGCGACGAACCGAGGCTTCGACCCCGCGCTTATGCAATTCTTCCACCACGAGGTCGCGCCAGTTTCGGCTGAATCCTTTTTCGCCAAAGTACCAGCCGCCGGCCGCCAGTCCGCCGAGAACAATTACCGTCGTTAGGCGAAGAAATGAATGCCAGAGTCGCACCGCGGCCGGATGGCGAACACGGCCGCGATGCAACCGTGGCCGCGGAGGCGATTCGCGCTCCAACGTCGAGGGCATGGTGACCCACTGCGCGGGACAGGAAGGCAAGGGGGCCAGGGACGAAGTATTGGAGTGTTGGAGATTGGCTGAAGCGTTACATCGTGAATCGTTAAATCGTTAAACTGACCGGCCGATTTACGAGTCCCGTCTACCAACTCATCATTGAACAGATTCACCGCTGTGTCGCTTCAACCCTTCAACGCTCCAACCCACCACTCCATCACCAACCGCCCATGACCATCACCGATCTTCCCACGTTCAACGCGAGCATGAACGCGATTAGCACCGTCTTTATTTCGTTAGGGTGGTGGTTTATTCGACGCGGTTTCTGGCGGCAACACATCGCCTGCATGATCACCGCAATCATTTCCTCCTCGTTTTTCTCGCCGGCTACATTGTTTATCACCTGCATGCCGGCGAAAAATCGTCCGGGCTACACCGGGCTGATCGCGTGGTTCTACTTTCCGCTTTTAATTTCCCATGTCCTCCTCGCCTTCGTCACTCTGCCGCTGGTGATCCTGACCCTGGTGCCGGTTTTCGCCGTCGCTGGGAAAGCCATCGCCGGATCGCGAAATGGACGATGCCGGTCTGGCTTTACGTTTCCGTCACCGGGGTGCTGGTTTATTTGATGATCTATCAATGGTTCCCACCGGCGAGTCTTGCACTCGGGCGCTAGTTGATGTTTGATCCATCACGTCCAACGCGCGCGACACTTATGGTAACCATCGCGACCTACAATGAGCCGGCAAAAGCCAAACGGCTGAAGGAGAAGTTCATCGCCGCCGGGGTGAAAGCCGATCTGCATAACGAAGCGAACCTGCAAACCTATGCCTTCATGTCGAAGCCGAAGGCCAACGCGCAGGTGATGGTGGAGGAAAAATGATTTCGAGCGGCGCAAAATCTGATGGTGGAATGGGAGGCAGCCGATCCCGATATCGCCGCCCTGCGTTGCGCGCAATGCAATTCGACTCGAATCCAGTACCCCACAGTTGACCCGCAAGTTTCTCATCCCTGGAGCGGCTGCGATCCTGCTCGCGCTCAAAGTTTTTCCAAAAGAATATTACTGCCAGGATTGTCATTTCACCTGGACGGATGAGGTGGAGCGACCGCGTTATCGGCTCTGGAACATGTTCTTTTCGGGACGGAAGACCGAGAGTTGACCGTCGCGCGCCGCAGTCATCGCAACCCCCAGCCGCCGGCCGACGGCCTTGTCGTTAGGCGAAATCAACCGCGCCGATGAAGTGGATCTTCGCTTTCCTGCTCGCGGTCGCGATCTTCGGTAGCGCCACCTATTTCAGCTACAAGATCTTTATCCGGCCGGAAATGGTCATGCGCGCGGAAAAACAAGCCGCCGCACAGCCCCATGCAACGCCGGACGTCAGTCTCCCGGAGTTCGAAGCCGCGAAAAGAATAAAGGATGAAGGGAAACTGCTGGAGGCACGCGCTGCCTTCACATCGTTGATTCAAAGATACCCGAGCGGTCTGCATGTCGGCGAAGCGCAGGATCTCCTCGGGGAAATCAACGCCAGCATTCTCCTTTCGAATTATCCGTCGCCCGAAAAGGAGGAATACATCGTCCGCAGCGGCGATGTTCTTGCGCGGGTGGCGACGAAACTCAAAACGACGCCGGAACTAATCATGCGCACGAACAATCTCAGCAGCACGATGCTCCGGATTGGGCAGAGGTTGCTCGTTTCGCATCCCGATTTCTCCATTCTGATTCAGCGCAACGCGAAGTGGCTTTATCTTCTCGATCACGATCGCTTCTTTAAGCGTTACCGTCTGCTCGACAGCAAGGTGCCCCCCAGTTCGGCTCCAAAGATTGATACCCACGTCGCCGAGATCATGGCCTGGAAGAATGGGAGACGAATCGGACTCGGCAGCCCCCATTTTCTCAACAGCACCCGCTGGATCCGGCTCGCCGCTCCGGGCTACGTCCTTTATTCCGAGCCGGATGACGCCCATCAAATTCTCGACACACCACCGCCGAGCGATGGAATCGGGATGAATGCGACTGACGTCGAGGAGCTAAGCAGCCTTGTAAACCCGAAAACGGCTGTCACTATTGTTCCCCTGAATCGAGATTCGTTATAACGTGAATCGGACCGTGGCGCTGGGCGCGCGACGTAACGATTCGCGAATTTCGATTCACGGAACCAATGGACTCGCAACCGCTCGACTTCGAAAAGCCGGTGCTCGAGCTACAACGCCGGTTGCAGGAGTTGAAGTCGCATTCCGACAAGCACGATCTCGATTTCGATTCCGAGGTCGAATCGATGGAGCTCAAGATCCGCGAAACCCGGCGGCAGATTTACGAAAACCTGACCGCCTGGCAGCGAGTGCAGATTGCCCGCCATGTGCAGCGGCCGTTCGCGCTCGATTACATCTCGCGTTGTTTCACCGAATGGGTCGAACTGCATGGCGACCGGCTTTTTGGCGATGACAAGGCGATGCCGTGCGGTCTCGCCCGGCTCGGAGCACAACCCTGCGTCGTCATTGCCCAACAAAAGGGCCGGGACACGAAAGAGAATGTGAAGCGCAATTTCGGCTGCGCCTATCCGGAAGGTTATCGCAAGGCGCTGCGAATCATGCGCCTCGGGGAGAAATTCAAGCTTCCAATCATTGCCTTAATTGACACGCCCGGCGCTTATCCGGGCATCGGTTCGGAGGAGCGCCACATTGCGGAGGCCATCGCGGTTAATTTGCGGGAGATGATGACCCTGCGGGTTCCGATTATCGCCTGCGTCATCGGCGAAGGCGGTTCCGGCGGCGCGCTGGGAATCGGGGTTGCCGATCAGGTTTTAATTCTCGAGAACGCTTATTACTCGGTCATCAGTCCTGAGGCGTGTTCAGCCATTCTTTGAAAGATCGCAAACACGCCGCAGAAGCGGCCGAAGCCCTCAAGCTGACCGCGGACGATTTGAAAAAGCTGGGTGTAATCGATGAAGTAGTCGCCGAACCGGAAGGCGGCGCGCATCGCGATCACGACCTGGCGGCCGCCAATCTCGGGTCGGCCCTGCGCCGTAACCTGAAACGCGCGCTTGAGATGCCAATCGATGAGCTCTTGAGGACGCGCTACGCCAAGTTTCGCAAGCTGGGAAACTTCGCCGAATCGAAAAGCAAAAACGGCGCCTAACGAATCGAGCTGCGCCAGCTGGTTCCCCGGAAGAATCTCACGACCGCAAGGACGCAGGATTATTCGTTCTCGAATGCTTCCGGCGGTGGACAGGAACAGAAAGATTGCGATCGCCGTAAACGCTGTCGATTCGCCCCACGACCGGCCAGAATTTTTGCCGGCGCGTCCAGCTCGCCGGGAAAGCGGCTTGTTCGCGCGAGTAAGGATGCGTCCAATCATTGGCCGTCACCTGTTCGGCCGTGTGCGGCGCATTCTTCAACGGATTGTCCTTGCGATCTGCCCGCCCGGCGCTGATTTCGTCGATCTCTTCCGGATCGCGATCATCGCTTCGCAGAAACGATCGAGCTCATCTTTGGGCTCACTTTCCGTTGGTTCGATCATCACAGTTCCCGGCACCGGCCAGGAAACGGTGGGCGCATGGAAGCCATAATCCATCAGCCGCTTGGCAACGTCTTCGACCTCTATTCCGGCCGCTTTGCAGGGACGCAGATCGAGGATGCATTCGTGGGCGACGAGACCGTGTTTGCCCTTGAAAAGCACGGGGAAAAACGAATCGAGCCGCTTGGCGATGTAGTTGGCGCTCAGAACCGCGACCTTGGTTGCTTTCGTTAGGCCAGCGCCGCCCATCATCCGGATATACATCCACGAAATCGTGAGGATGCTCGCGCTCCCGTAGGGCGCCGCGGAAACCGCGCGGCTTCCCGAACGTTGCAGGTCGAGCGAGGGCAAGCCGGGCAGAAAACGCGCGAGATGTTTGGCCACACCAATCGGCCCCACACCCGGCCCGCCACCTCCATGAGGAATGCAAAAAGTCTTGTGCAAATTCAGATGGCAAACATCCGCGCCGATTTCTCCCGGCCGGCAAAGGCCGACCTGCGCGTTCATGTTTGCTCCATCCATGTAAACCTGGCCGCCATGTTCGTGCACGACCTCGCAAATCTCGCGAATCGTGGTTTCAAAAACGCCATGGGTTGAGGGATAAGTAACCATCAGCGCCGCCAGTTCGTTCCGGTGCTGTTCGGCTTTGGCCCGGAGATCAGCCAAATCGATGTCGCCATCTTCTAAACAGCGAACCGCGACCACCCGGAATCCTGCCATCACCGCGCTTGCGGGATTTGTTCCGTGGGCGGAAGTCGGGATCAGGCAAATGTTGCGCTCTGTCTCTCCGCGCGAGGCATGGTATTCCCGGATCGCAAGCAACCCCGCGTATTCGCCCTGCGAGCCGCGCGTTCGGCTGTAATGAAACCGCCGCGAAACCGGTAATCTCAGCCAGCCAACTCTCGAGTTGCTGGCACAGTTCGCGATAACCTTCGAGCTGATCGTTAGGCGCAAACGGATGAATCGCGAAAATTCCGGCCAGGTGACCGGAAACATCTCCGCGGTTGCGTTCAGCTTCATTGTGCAGGAGCCGAGCGGAATCATTGAATGGCAGAGCGATAGATCGCGCGACTCGAGTCGCCGGATGTAACGCAGCATCTCGGTCTCGCTGTCGTACGTGTTGAAAACCGGATGAGTGAGATAATCGGATTTTCGATTTTCGATTTTCGATTTTCGACCGACTGGCGTCGCCCGCGCCTGGGAGGATGAGGCGGTTTTCGCTGAAGATCGAGAGCAGGGCTTCGATGTCCGCGGCGGTCGTGGTTTCATCGAGCGAAATTCCGATGGTATGCGGACCAAGAATCCGGAGATTGCAGCCGCGCTGGAGGGCGCGCCGCTGGAATTCCGCGCTCGATCTTCGCCCAGATCAACCCGGATGGTGTCGAAGAAATCGTCGTAGGCGAGCAGATAACCGAGATGGTCGAGGCCGTCGGCGAGCCGGCAACAGTGTGGTCGTGAACCTGGCGGGCGATCCGCCGCAAGCCTTTGGGCCCGTGGTAAACCGCGTACATCGAAGCCATGACCGCGAGTAAAACCTGGGCGGTGCAAATGTTACTGGTGGCTTTGTCGCGCCGGATGTGTGCTCACGCGTTTGCAGCGAAAGCCGATAAGCCGGGCGCCCGGCGGCATCATGCGAAACCCCACCAATCCCACTCTGGAAGGTGACGTTTGTAGGCGTCGCGCGTCGCGATGTAAGCCGCATGCGGGCCGCCGCCGCCGAGCGGAACGCCAAACCGTTGCGGCTTCCGACCGCGACGTCCGCGCCCATTTCTCCGTGGAGGCCGAATCAGGGTGCAGCGCTGCAAGGGATCGGCGGCGACGATTGCGAGCGCGCCCGCGCCATGCGTCCTTTGATGACCGGTTCCCAGTCGATAATCGCGCCATCGGTCGCGGATATTGGAGCAGAACGGCGAAGACCTGGTCGTCGAAGGCGAACTTATTCTGATCAACCACTTCAACCCGAATACCTACACCGGGCGAGACAATGAAGTTTGCAAACCACCTCGATCGCTGTTGCGGGTGACAATTCTCCGCCACCAGGAAGGTGTTCCGACCGCCTCACCACTGCGTGGCGAGATGCATCGCCTCCGCGGCGGCGGTCGCTTCATCGAGCAACGAAGCGTTGGCGATATCGAGCTTCGTGAGGTCGGTGATCATGGTCTGGAAAATTCGAGCAGGGCTTCGAGGCGACCTGGGCAACTTCCGCCTGGTAGGGCGTGTAAGCGGTATGACCAGCCGGGGTTTTCGAAGACGTCGCTGATCACCGGCGGGAACGACGCAATCGGAATAGCCGGCGCCGATAAAACTTCGCAACCACCTTATTGCGCTGCGCCATCGTCCGTAGTTCGGCGAGCGCTTCCTGTTCCGACTTACCAGCCGGGAGATCGAGCGGATTCGCCAGGGCGAATATTCTTCGAACAGTCGCATCAACGAACTCGTCCAGATTCTTGAAACCGAGGGCCAGTGGAGCATGGCGCGGATTTCGTCATCGTTAGGCCCAATGTGCCGTCCAACAAAGCGACTCAGTTCCTCCGGCTCCGCCTGGCGCGGCGCAGTCTCTTTTGCGGTCTCGGGAAAGCCGCCTCGGCAACGGCTGGTCTCGACTGAATCCATTGCGAATCCTACGGGAAACGTGGGCGATTCAAGGCAACGCTCTTTGCCTAACGATCGACAAAAGTCTTGAATCCGTGTTCTCAAGATGGGTGAGCAGTTCCTGCAAATGCTGATGATTCCGCGTCTCGACCGTGCAGACGACATTGACCGCAGAGACATCGGAACTGGCGAAGGCGCGATCGTGCACCACCTGCTTGATGCTCGCGCCAACCGCCGCAATGCGCCGCGTCAGGATCGAACAACCCACCCGGACGGATCGCTGATCACCGCGGTAAAACGGGAGAGCCGTTCCGTCTGCGACCAGTCCGCGTTCTGATCATCGCGACTGAGCACATTGGGATCGATGTTGCCTCCGGCATAAAGCGTGAGGACGACGCACTTCCCAACCGACTCCGAAGCTGGCCGGAAAGACACGCGGCCAAAGTCGTGGCTGCGGCCCCTTCGACGACTCCTTTTTCCAGCTCGACGATTCGCAGAATGGCGAGCGCAATTTGCTCTTCGTTCACGAGCACAACCTTTGTCGGTGTGGTCGCGCGCAACCTCGAACGCGTTCTCACCCACCTGCGCAATCGCAGAGTCCGTCGGCGAGAGTCGGGCGGGTTTGAATTGTGACCGGTTTCTTTGCACTCAGCGCGGCGGGAAAACTGGCGACGTGATCTGCTTCCACGCCGATCACCTTCGCCTCTGGGCGGGAGAGTCTTGACCGCGAGTGAGACACCGGCGAGCAACCCACCGCCGCCCACTGGAACAATCACGGCATCGAGGTCAGGCACTTGCGCGACGATTTCCAGACCCACGGTTCCCTGTCCGGCAATGATCGCGGGATACGTCGTAGCTGTCGATGTAGGCGAGACCTTCTCGCGTGCGATCCGTGGCGTGGGCCTTCGCGTCCGCGAAATCCTTTCCGTGCAGAACGACGGTGGCCCCGAGTTTTTGGCAATTGTTGATCTTAATCAGCGGCGCGAATTTCGGCATCACTACGGTGGCGGGCACGCCTAACAATCGTCCCCGGTAAGCGAGTGCCTGGGCATGGTTGCCCGCGGACGCCGCAATCACGCCGCGTTGTGCGTTGTTCCGGCGAAAGCTGACTAGAGAGCATTGCGCGCCCCGCGCTCCTTGAAGCTGCCGGTGCGCTGCAAATTATCGAGCTTCGGAAAAATCTGCATTCCCGTGAGCTCACCAACGGGATCGATTTCGAGCAGGGCGTTTCGTAAACCGCTCCTTTGATGCGGCTGGCAGCTGCTTCGATTTCCTGGAAGGTGATCAGAAGAGGCTGAGGAGTTGAGTGGTTTAGAGAATGCCAACGCTGCATTCTCTCCTCAACCTCTCAACCCCTCAACTTCTCAACCTTCTTCGTCCAACACTTCCCGCACCTTGTGCCCGAGTTGTTCGGCACTGAAGGGCTTGGACGAGGAAATACATTTCCGACCGCGCCGGTTGAGGGGATGAAGCGATTCTTCGAGTACCGGAAATGAAAATGACTTTCGTCTCGGGCCGAGTGGGTGCGGAGCCAATCAGCGAAATGTCGTCACTCAATCTCCGGCATGACCATGTCGGTGAGGACGAGGTCTATTTTCGGAGCGCTTTGCCCGGTGATCAGGCGCTTCGCGTCTTCGCCATGGGCGGCTTCCAAAACTTTGGTAGCCGAGGCTGCGCAACACTCGCACCGAGAGATGACGCACACCGGCTTCATCCTCGAGCACCGTGGATCGCTTCCGAACCGGTTTCTCGACGGCCTGGTTTGCGATATGCGGGCGCTGGCGGCGAGGCGACTTGCGGCAGAAAGATGCGAAAAGGTCGTCCCGTGACCAAGGTCGCTCTCCACCAGGATCTGGCCGCCGCTTTGCCTAACGATGCCGTAACTGGTGGCCAAACCGAGGTCGTTGTTGCGCGCTTTTTCCTTGGTCGTGAAAAAGGGTTCTGAAGAGACGCGCCTTCACTTTGCTCGGTCATCCCAATGCCGTTGTCGGACAAGGCAATGACGATTTACTCGCCAGCGGAAGTTCAGCTGGAGCGCTCAAATTCCTGGGCTTCGGCGCTTCCTGCTGATCGCGGCTGTGATCGTTAGGGCGGCCGCCGGGTGAGCATCGCGTCCGCGCATTGATCGCGAGATTGACCAGGATTTGAGTGACCTGCCGAGATCAGCCTTGATATGCATCCCTTCCTTCAGCCGCTCGTGAAATGGCAGACGACCGCGATGTCGTCGCCGAGCAGTCGAAGCAGGGAACGTTCGATATTCCTGATAAAATCATTCACTTCCAGCACTGTAGAGCCTGAAGTGCCCTGTCGGCGACCGAAAGCCAAAAGTTGATCTGTCGAGGTCGAAGCCCGTCCGGCGGCTTTCAGCGGATTTCGCGCAATCTGCGTGGCGACGCGCCCCTGACCGCCATTTCCGAGAGCAACAGATCGCTGTAACCGAGAATGGTGGTGAGAAATTAGCGAATCACGCGCGACGCCGCCCGGCCAGCTGACCGAATGCTTCCAGCCTTCGCTCGGAGCTACAGGTCTGCGCCTGCAACTCCTGGCGTTCGGTCACGTCCATGAGCGCGCCAACCAACCGCTGCGGTGGTGCCATCCGGCGCCCGTAAAATCAAAGCCCGTTCGGAGAATGTGAAGGTAATTGCCATCGGCACGCCTGGAAACGGCACTGCCGAGCCAGCGATCCGCAGCACTCGAGAACGCCTGCTTCAGGGCTCGACTCCACCCCGCCGAGATCATCCGATGAAGACGACCAAACCAAAATCGATCGGCCTGCCTCGCCGCATTAGTGTGCCCGAGAACTTCGAGCTCGCGTGGCCAGCGAGACGGCGCCGCTGCTTACATCCCAATCCCGAATCGCATCGTCCGTAGCCTGGAGCAAGGATCTCAAAGTAGCCCGCGCCCGTCTGCCAGTGTTTCTTCCGAATCAATCTCGTTTTTTTCATCGGTTTGCAGCTCTGAGTCCAGGGTTGAATTAAGTGCTGCCGCAGCCATGCCTTCACGGCCTCGGCCGTGCCACCGTTGAAAGCTAGTTCCATGCCCCACCCTGCCGCGGCGGAACCTGAATCTCTTGCTTTTCGCCGAAATCGAAAATAAGGCTGCGCGTCGATGGCGACTGATCCCGCGCGCCCATTGTTAAATCAGGTGGCGCTCGTTACCGGAGTGAAATTCCGGCATCGGAGAAAGTCTGCGCACTCGCGCTCGGAGCAGCCGGCGCACGTGGTGGTAAATCATTTTTCCTGATCCCGAGGAAGCGAAGTGGGTCGTTGCAGAAAATTTCCGAAGGCGGCAGCGTCGCGATCGCCACTATCATCCCGGCTTCTGCAACCGGCGGCTAACGAATCTTATTGTCGATGAAAGTGAAGGAGCTGGCGCGGTTGTGCGGGAGGCTTGAAATCGCGGGCGCGATCCTAGCCTAACGATCACCGGCGAGCGGCGTCGCTCGCCTGCCAGCGACCCCGGGTGAGATTACCTTTATGGCAACCCCCGTTATCTGCGCGGCTTTTCGCAAAACGCGCGCGCCTCGGCCGCGTTCGTTCCGCGCGATTTTCTCGAGGAACAAATTGCCGCTGCACAGATTCGGTGGCCAATCCGAGCAAGGCTTTTGGAAGAAGTTGTGCTTAGGTTCGCGCCGGCGCCGATCAAGTTCGCGGCTGGCGTTCATCCGACGGCAGTCGTCGCCGAAAATGTGTCGTTAGGCAAAGAAGTCTCGATCGGCGCTCATGCGGTTCTTGAATCCGGAATTTCGATCGGCGAGGGCACGCGGATTGGCGCCAACAGCTACATCGGGCACGAGTCCACTATCGGTGCGCGGTGTTTGATCTACCTGAACGTGACTGTTCGCGAACGCACCCGAATCGCGAACCGCGTCATCATCCACAGCGGAGTCGTCATCGGGTCCGACGGCTTCTGGCTTTGAAACAGCTGCGGTTGGGCAAGTATGGCAGAAAGTTCCGCAAATCGGAATCGTGCACCGACGACGACGTCGAGATCGGGCGCGGCACCACGACCACATCGACCGGGCGCGTTTGGACGCACCTGGATTCAGGAAGGGTGAAAATCGATAACTTGTCCAGATCGCGCACAACGTGGCTGGCTGGGAAACATTCCATCATCGTCGCGCGGCGGGTCGGGATCGCGGCAGCGGGCGCATCGGCGCCGGGGTCGTAATTGGAGGTCAGGCGGGGAATGATCGGCCGCCATCGAGATCGTGACGCCGATGGAACCATGATTGGTGCCTCAAACCGGCGTTTCGAAGCAGGCCGCGCACGGGAGGGGCACCCGGTGGGCGGTACGCCGGCAGTGCCTTAAAGGCAATCGATGAAATTATCTGCAAAACGTGCGACGCCTTTGGAAAATTGTAGGCGAGCGGGGTGAAGGCCTCAGGAAAAAAGATAAAGGAGCAGGCTGATCGTTAGGGTGATCGAGCGGTCCTGCCCGATTGACGAGATGAATACGCCCGCGGAGCGGCCGAACCACCAACGGATTACCTAGGGACGAGTAAGATTTTCCCGGTGTATGGGTCCTTCACTTTTGCCCGGGCGAGTAGCCGGTGACGTCGACGTAGCCGCCACTCCTGGTCATATGCGGGGCTGAAAGATCGATGGCCCGGTCTGCCAGGAACCGGTCTTGCGTAGGGAATGTCACCGCTCGTTTTCTCGCTCGCAACAACTCGTGAGAGTGGCGGAAGCTTTGGGCCTCGGATGAGCGCGTGTTGGTGGCGTGCTCATTTTCCCCGTCACCTTTTTCGGTGGTGGTGGCGCGCCTCGCATTGCCGCCTGGAGGTTCCGGCCCCGCGGTTGTTCTGGAATCAGTCACCCGTCGCTGGGCGTTTGCACTGGCGAGGGGTTGATCGGCGCGGCTCGGGACTGGGCAAGTCTGCGGTCCGGGGCTGGGAGCGGTCGTGGCGCAGGCCGTCTCAGTCGTAGTTGCGTGGCGGTGGGCCTGATCGCTCTCATCCATTCCAAGCTGGCGCCGAATGTATGCGTGCGGCGCGTCGAGGACCCGGGGTGCCGAGACCGCAGCGTCATGCGGCAGTAGCGCATCGAGGTCAAAGCGGCAACCGCAACCTGGCAAAACAAACGTTGCGAGGGCATCCCATGCTACTCCAGACAAATTCGGGCTTTTCTCGGACGGGTTTGCGCGGAAAACTTCACCTGGCGCCTCCTGCCCAACGCTGCTGATTTACTCCATTGTGAAGCGTAACGCACCACTCGCGCGCGCTCGTTACTGCCAGCTTTTCCCCACGTTCGCCCGATGCGCGCTTCGACAGTTTTTTTGCTCAAAATGAAGGGCTTTTCGCTGATCTCATGCATACGTCGCGTCCTTCACCGATCAATTGAAAAACCTCCAGCTCGCGATCGCTTAAGTTAAGCCCGACCTCGCGGTGCGCGCTTCGCCTCGCCGCCATGGATGTGATCAAAAATCATTCGCTTCGACATCGCCGGGGCCGATGGAAATTTCACCACGCAGAACATCGCGAATTGCGCCGAGGACGCAGTCGAGCGCCTCGCGTTTCATCACATAGCCGCGCGCCCCTGCCCGCAACGCACGCTCGGCGTAGAGCATTTCATCGTGCATCGAAACCATCAGGACCGGCAGCTCCGGTTGCTCGGCTGTGATTGATTTCACCAGCTCGATTCCATTCGCGCTGCCGCCCAACCCGATGTCCACAATTGCGAGATCGAACTTGCGGCGACGGATCGTATCCAGCGTAGTTCGCCGGAAGTCGGCTTCCGCCTGCCGCACACTTCCCAGATCGTCCTGGCTGTCGAGCAGCGCACCCATTCCGCGGCGAAACAGCGGATGATCGTCAACCAGCAGGATCTCACGCTTCCGTGGTTTTTGAGATTGGGATTGTTTGTTTGCGGATTTTTTCGACTTCGCCATGCGCTTAGTCACAGATTCCCCGCGCCAACACGGGGTTGGCTAGGTTCGCTTCTGGTCCGAACAAATCTATCGCAGCGTCTTCCGCGTTGGTGGATTGGAATCTTTTTCAACCGAGTGGCTCCCGCATTGGAAACCCGGGTTCCAAACTCGACTCTCCAATCCGGCCCGTTAGGCGTTGGGGCCGGCTGCTCGCGGGCAAAGTGCATTTGACGCGTCGTTCCACCGCCGGCATCGCGAGTCCACCGTCAACCGGCCGCCAATCACGTTTTGCCCGGTGCTGTAGCCGATTTGCAGACCCATCTCCTTTGCCCGCCGATTTCTCCGAAACGCCCGCGCCATCATCGCTGGTTTCGAGGACGAGCGCAGGAACGGGTGCGCGACGAAGAGAAACGGTGATGTGGCTCTGGTCGGGCGTGCTTGGGACCGCGTTGTTCACCGCTTCCTGGGCGCGATTCGATAAAGATTGAGAACAATCGCGTCGTCGCGGATTCGCACATGCGTCGGGGACAAACGAAACGACACCTCGATCTTCCGGGCTTTGACTAATCCGATACGCCACGTCGTGTAATGCCCTAACGAACCCGGAGGTGCTGAGCCTGGGACTGGGTGCAAATCCACGGGCAAGATCACGCGCCAAACTCCACATTGGCGCACCGTCTGCGCGCCTCGAGCAGCGTTTCCTTACGATCTTGGGTTGTTTCTTTCCGATCTTCTCGGCGCGTGCGATTTTAGTAGCTGAACGCGCTCGCCGCCAGCTCCTGGCAAAGGCTGTCATGCGAAGTTCCCGGCCAATCTGTTCTCTCTCGCGTTCGCTGATCAGCAGAATTTCCTGCTCGAGCCGCGAACGCCGCACAACTTCCGAATGTAACTCCTGATTCGCTGTCGTTAACTCCGCGGCGTACGCTCCTTCACCCGGCGTTCCAGCTCCTCCTGTTGCAGGCGCTGGGGCAGTGGCGTCGCGCGCACTTTTTTGCAAAACCGCGGAGCGCTCCGGGTGCGGTCGTCATCGAGGCGATGTGCATTACTCCGTCGACCCAGAGATGCGCGAACCATTCTTGCACATGTAGCCAACGGCGATCGGACGCACACTGCCTTTCCTGAGGGCAATCTCGATTTCCTTTTCCTCGACTTCTGGCGTTTCCGGTCCTCCGGACGTGAAGACCAACAACCTTCGCCCGGATCGACCTGCAACCGCTTCGTCGGCCGCCCAGCCGAAGACCTGCCCGCGCCTTTATTCCAATGGATGATCACGTTGTCGGGACTCGATTCGCTGAAAATGGCGCATCGCGCGCACCCCTCGACCAGGTAGCCGAAATACGCCTCGTTCTCGCCTCCCCGCAACCCTCTTCGGAAACGAGACGCTCGATGGCAAGAGAGAGCTGACCGGAAAACGGCTGGGCGAAGTTCCGCATTTCCGCCTCCGTGAAATTGTGCGGCGCATCGAAGTGACTTCGCGAACTTGCCGACCAGTCGCCGCCGTCTATGGTCAGCGGAATGAAGGCGAGTGCAGCAATCCCTTCGGGCTTTAATTACCGAACGCAGCTTGGCGCGAGACCCTGCCGCTTGTCGATGCTCCTCTGATCAGCTGCGATTTCGGAAAGTAGCGGGTTTTTCGCCTCCCCGTCCAGGGCGAGTGAACCATCGGTCGCACGACGGTATTGGTCCGGAAAGACTGCGCCAGTAAACGAAACGCATGACGTTGTTCTCGCCGAACGCAGGATTGAGGTGCGGTCACAGCGCAGGCTTTCGAGGATGACGTCCGCGCTGGCCAGCGGTAAATGCCGTTGAGAGTTTCGGCCTCGTGACGGCGCTGGACGAATTCGTAAAGGATGCGCTTTGCTGCCGGTTGGCCTCAATCAGCTCTTTCGGCACGTTTGCGGTCGGTAATATCGTAAAGGCAATTGATCGCACCGACCAGATGTGCCACGGGCGTCGAGAAGTGGTCTGGCGCCACCACAACACTGCGCCGCGCGCGCTCCTCGATTCAATGACTACCTCCAGCTCCGAAGGTTTGACTTCCTCCCGCGCAGGCTGCGCGCCATCGGACTATCCTCGAGCGCCATCGGCCGCCCGTCGGGATAATGAAGTCCAGAGCCACCGGGAAATCTGGTCCTTTCCCGCCTTGGGCTTGCAGGCCCCAGATCTCGGTCGCGTGTTGGTTAAACTCCTGGATCACTCCTCGGCGTCGGTCGTGCAAACCGCGACGGGCACCATCTCGAAGAGCGTGCGATAACGCTCGGCAATCCGGCGTTCCTCCATCTCGAGCTGTTGTCGATAGACAATCTCGCGCTGCAAATCGCGGTTGAGCCCTCCACCTCGTGCCGCGGTTCGACGGGCGTCCTCCATCAAGCTGAGCGCGGCGCGCCGCGATTGCTTTTCCTCCGCGGCGTTCGATTCCACCCGGCTATGCGCCGGGCGAGGCGCTCATTTTCGACGCGCAGCACTTCGAGACGAGCTGGAAGAAAATTTAGCGCCCATTCCAGTTTGCGCCGCGAGATCAAACTCGTCTGCCGTCTTCATCGTCCACTCGCCAGCACCCTTGACGAGGTGAATCGTTCCCGCGTGCGAAACCGCTGCGGGAGTCGGCGCGAGAGTCGAATGTCGCTTATCTGAAGGCAAGGAAAGCGCACGGATAGAAATCTCTTGATCCTCGTGGCCATCGAATTCCACGTTAGTCTCCTTCTTTTTCGAACTCCAACGAATACCACGCCGGCTCGCCGAGTTTCGCGCAGAACTCGTTAACTTCTTTCTTCAGTTCGGATCATCCGGATTTCCCGACCAACCGAGGCGCTAGTTGAACCGGACCACTTCATCCATGCTGCACGGCGCGCTGGCAGAATTTTTCCCGGCCGACATCGCCTGCAATCAAACGGCACTCGGCCCCGTATGCACCGCACTTTGCAATCAGTCTCCTTCGCGTCCCGGTGTTCGTTCAGATAAACGATCGCCATCCGCGCACCTCCTCTTGCAAAGGCGATCGCCACCGCTCGGTCAATCACGCCGTCTTCGCCGGTAATTAATGCGATCTTCCCTGCTAGCTTCCCGCTGCCAACTGAAGCGCGATTATCCGACTTCAGGTCACAGCCGCGTTTGGTGTTAGCGGCCTGGTTGTTTCGATTGGGTTTGTTTCGGGCGTTGCCTCTTCTTTGCCGGCATATCCTTGACTCGCGTTCAGTCGCGGCCTCCGCCTTGCCCCCTTCCCCAGACGATTCCAATCGGCAAAATTGCAGGTTTTTTACTTACTCCAGCTTGTGGCGCTGTCCCGATTGCCGTTTTTCCGTCGAACTGGTTTCCTCCTTTCAGACGGTCGAAATGAATAAGCGCGTCCCGCTGTCGGAAAAACTGATCGCCCTTCGGGAAGCAGACGGCTTTCGGAAATGGTATTCGCTCGATGACCGTCGGGTCTGCGTCTTGTGTGATCGGGTGATCAACGGCCGGATGATCGATATCTGGCAGGAGACCAACGGCAGTTACCGCCTCCATTGCCCGACCCCAGGCCGTCGCTCCACTCCCGGGACTGGTTTTATCACGGTCCTACCCGATCGGGCGTGAACCGAATCGTGCGCAGTCCGGCGCCAATTTCCGACTTTGGCGCCTTTGTACCTAACGAGTAAAGGAACTTCGCATATGTCTGAGGAGCTTCTACCGCCGAGCGGCTCGCGATCTTGCAGGCGATCGATCCCCATCGGACCTGGCGTTCGCTCAACGACCGGCGACTTTGCGTCCGTTGCACGAAACCGTTTAGCGGCTCGGAACTGCGTCTCCACCGTCAGTCCGACGGCAGTTATTGCGCATCCTGTCCCACTCCCGGATGCGACTCTCTTCCAAAGCACTGGCTGTTTTATGGCACTGACTCCCCATTCCGGGTCAGCCGTCGAGACCAGCGGAGAAATGGATTTCGCCAGCTGGTAAGCGCAGGGAGATTCTCGATTTTCAATTTTCGATTTTCGAGTCACGTTCCACCGACGGCTCGACGAAGCGGATCGATCCACCATCGCCTTCCTCGGATGAATTGTGAATCGGGCTGTCACGCAAACCCCGCGGTCGCAAAGCGAAGCCGGGTTTCCAATCGAAAATCGAAATTCGAAATTGAAAATTAAAATTCCTCTCCGTCAGGCCGGGACTGCCGGCAGACGAACGCCGAAGCAATCGTGGAGTGCGGTCCGGGCGGCACATGATAGCCACACATTCCATGGACTCCGCCGCCGGGCGGAGTGGAGGAAGAACACAAGTAGATTCCCGGAAGGGGAGTGCGATAAGGCGCAGGACTCAACGACTGGCCGGGCGAGGAGTTGCCAGAGATTGGCGGCGCCGCCGCTGATGTCGCCACCGACGAGGTTGGGATTGCTCCGTTCCAAATCTTTCCCGCCTAACGAATGCCGGGCGAGCACGCAATCGCGAAAGCCGGGCGCGAAACGTTCGATCTGACTTTCAATCGTGTCCGTGAGATCGAGCCTCGGAACCATGCGGCGCGTGGCCATAGGCCCAGAGAGTATGTCTGCCCTCCGGCGCACGAGTTTGGTCGAAGAGACTCTGTTGCGCGATCAAAACAAATGGACGCCTCCGGGATGATTGCCGCAGGCGATTTCGCGTTCGCTCAGAGCGATCTCCTCCAGCGTTCCGCCAAGGTGAAGGGTTCCGGGCCCGGCGGCATTCTGGTGCCCGCCACGGCACCGGTTCAGAGAGCGCGTAATCGATTTTGAAGACTGCGGGAGCATGGTGAAAAAGGTTGAGTCGCGCGCGATAACTCGAGGGCAGGTGATCACCGGCGATGCGCGCGAATTGCCAGCAAGTGACATCGAAAAGAGTCGCGCGGGTTTTTGGAAGTTGAGTGAGCGATTCCACGCGGCAGTTGATTTCGATCTCGCCACCGAGCTCGCGAAAGTGTCCCGCGAGCGCGTTCGCGATCGCCTGTGACCCACCGCGCGGCAAAGGCCATCCCACGGCATGACCGGCGGCGCCAAGGACGAGGCCGAAGGCGGCGGACCCGGCAGCTTCGAGAGGGAGAAACGAGTGGGCCGCGATGCCGGCAAAAAGAGAGCGGGCCGGGTGCTCGCTCAAAGCGGAAATTCGCGAGTGCCCTGGCGGGAGCGAGGGCGTTTAAACCGAAACGCGCGAGCTGAAACGGATGCCGGGGCCAGTGAAGAAGCGGTTGCAAGCAATCCCGCCGCCAGCGTCTGCCAATCGCGCGCAAATGATTTAAAAAGTCTGCTCCAGGCGCGGCCGTCTTTGCCTAACGAGTCGGCTGTGGCCGGCAAGTCCCTGGTGAAGACAGGCCGCATTCCCATCATCCAGCGGATGGGCGAGAGCGATTTCCGGCTGGATCCATTCGAGACCGAATTTTGCCAGCGCCAGGCTGTGAAAAATGGCGAGCCCAGGGCCAGCGGATGAATTGCGGAACAAGAATCATGAACAAAACCAGGCAAGGTTAATTCGGCAGAGCGGGCGCCGCCGCCAATCGTCTGGTTGGCTTCGAGCACCCGCACCTTGCATCCTGCGCGCGCGAGGGTGATCGCGGCGGCAAGTCCATTTGGGCCGGAGCCGATGACGAGTGCGTCGGGTTCCATGCTAATTTGCCTGTCGAAGGTTCTTTCCGAAGACGAACGAGAAAGCAACACCCCGATTTTCGAATTTCGACTTTCGATTTCGAGTCCACGCTGCCGCAGACATCGCCCGACGGAGCGGTCGATCCTCCATCACTCCATCACCTCCGTATCCCGCATCTCCCATCCCAACTCGCGCTTCCCGCCTCCCGCTGGCATTTCTGGCGTTCACAGGTAGAATTAACCGTTCCCCACCAGCTTGATGGACGCTGATTTTCCCAACGAACGCAGTGGCGTTTGTTTTCTCCGGATCCGGCGGGCCGGCGCTGGCCGCGTCTTCGGCTTGCGCTCCTTTTGGCGGGATCGCTGTCTTCATTGCGACCGTCTTTTTGTCCAAACACTCTTCGTCACGCCGCAGCTGCGTCTGCCTTTCACTTTGCGGCAATTGAAAGGGCAGCTGAAATCTCTGCAGAAAAAGAATCCCGCCGGGCAGCTCCCGCCGAACGTTCCTTCCTGGCAAAATTCATCGCGGCCCGGGCCGCTACTCACAAGCAGCCCTCGCCCGCGCAAAGTCCCGCCGCCAAAAGACCAGCCGGCAACGAAGTGCGAATGGCGTTTTATACCAATGGCGATCCCTGACAGTTATCAATCGCTTGAGCGTCATGGAACCCAGCTGACCCACGTTTGCCCGGAATGGTTTTCGCTCGTCGATGGGCTCGGCAATTTGCAGGTCGACGCCGATATCCGCCTCGCCGAAACTCGCCGCGAGTAAAGGTTTTGCCCTTATGCCGCTGCTCAGCAACCTGGTCGGCGACGTTTGGCAACCGGAGGCGGTTGAAAATTTGGCCCATGGCCCTCCGGATCGGCGGGATCGCTTCATTAATCGGCTGGTGACCGAACTGCACGCGGCCAAAGCTGCTGGTGTGGTGATCGATTGGGAGCAGGTCGATCCCGCATACGAAGCCGACATCACAAAACTGCTCAACCAGGTCGCTGGCGCACTCCACAACGCGGGCTTGCAACTTTGGCTCTGCGTTCCGCCTGGCCAGGACCTCGATTACATTGACTTCGATAATCTTTCCGGAAACGGTCGATCGCTTCGTCGCCCTGCTCTTCGACGAAACTTCCGACACCGATCCGCCTCGGCCCATTGGCTTCGCGCCAATGGTTCGAATCGTGGCTGAAGGCGTTACTCAAAGATGCGGACACGCAGCAATGGGTGATCGCGCTCGGAAGCTACGGCTACGATTGACTGGAAGGCGCGCATCGCGCGGAGTTGATCAGTTTCCCGGAGGCGATGAGCCGCGCGAGCAACGCCGGAGTCGAAGCAGGGCGCGGTCGCGCCGCCCGATCGCAGCTTCGATTTTGATTACCGCGACGCCGACAAGGACCACCTGTTTCCTTCCTCGACGTCGTCAGTTTTCTCAACGAGCTGCACGCGCTGCGCGATGCGCACACCGGCGGCTTTGCGATTTATCGGCTCGGGAGCCGAGGACGCCGCCATCTGGAATGCGATCAATCTTCCCCGGCAAATTGCGCTTAACGATCCAGCGATCAAACGAATCGAGGTCCTCAAAGGCACGGACACGATCACGGATGTCGGCGACGGAGAAATTGTGAGCGTCGATGAATCGCGCACCGACGGCGCGCGCAAAATTGAACGAGCGCCGGATGGATATCTCACCGCGACCTATCTCACCTTCCCGAATTTCCCACCCTTTATCACCAGGGCGTCGGCAACGAACACCAGGTCGCACTCACCTTTGACGACGGTCCAGATCCGAAATGGACCCCACAGGTGCTCGACATACTGAAGGCGCGCGGAGTGAAAGCGGCCTTTTTGTCTGCGGGGTGAACGCGGAAAAGTATCCCGGACTCGTTAGGCGAATCGTCAACGAGGGCCATGAGATCGGGAACCATACCTATTACCATCCCAACCTCGCGATCTGCTGGCCGGAACACATTCGCCTCGAGCTCAATGCAACGCAGCTTCTGCTTGAGACCATCACCGGCGCTCGACCACTCTTTTTCGTCCGCCCTATGCCGCCGATACGAGTCCGTCGTCGCTGGCCGATCTCGCGCCCCTCCGGATTGCGCAACGAAATGAATTACCTCGTAGTCCTCGAAAACATTGATCCCCAGGACTGGGCGCGGCCGGGTGAGGACGTGATCCTGCAACGAATCAAGCAGCAACGGCGCGACGGCAGCATCATTCTCCTGCACGACGCCGGCGGCGATCGCGAGCAGACGATCGAAGCTTTGCCCAAGATCATCGATTGGCTGCAGACACGAGGCGACACAATCGTGCCGCTGAGCACGCTCCTCGGCATCTCGCGCGATGCGGTCATGCCGCCCGTCGGCGATGTGCAACGCCTCTCCCGATTGGTGAGCAGCGCCGGCTTTCCGCGTTTTTCACGCGACGGAAGAATTTCTTTGGGCGTTCATGATCGTCGCGACCGCGTTGATCGTCCTGCGCACGCTGATCGTTATTTATCTCGCGCGCCAGATTTCGCGCCGTGCCCGCGTCGACGCCGGGTTTTGCGCCGCCGGTCAGCGTCCTGATCGCGGCTTACAACGAGGAAAAAGTGATCGCGGCCACGTTGCGCGCGGTGTTGGCCAGCGATCACCCGGGCCGATGGAAATCATGGTGGTCGATGATGGTTCGCGCGATGGGACTTCTGCTGAAGTGGAAAAAGATTCGCCCAACAAGATCCCCGGGGCATGCACTCGTCAGGCAAGCGAACCGTGGGAAGGCGGTCGCGTTGCAGCGCGGGCTGGCCGCTGCTCGGACACGAGTTCGTGGTCTTCCTCGACGCCGACACGCATCTGCAACAGGACACGCTGCGACATCTCGTCAGGCCGTTGCAGAACGAAACGAGTGGTCGCAGTTTCAGGTCACGCCAAGGTGGGCAACCTCCGGACGTTTCATCGCCCGCTGCCAATCGCTCGAATACACTGCGGTTTCAATCTCGATCGACGCGCTTACGATCGGTGGAATTGCATCACTGTTGTGCCCAGGTGCGATCAGCGCGCATCCGGCGCTCGGCGATCGCGCGCGCGGCGGACTCAGCCTCGATACCCTGGCCGAGGATACCGATCTCACTCTCGCGTTGCACAAGGGTGAAAACCGGATCGTTTATGTGCCCGCGGCGATTGCCTGGACAGAGGCGCCGGAAACGTCTGCGCACGCTTGCGCGGCAACGGTTTCGCTGGGCCTATGGGACCCTGCAATGTCTCTGGAAACATCGCGACAAGGTTTTCAACTGGCGCTATCGCGCCCTCGGCTGGTTTAGTCTGCCGAGCGTTTGGTTTTTCAGATCTCTGCTCGTCGCCTTCACTCCGCTGGTCGACCTTATTCCTCATCGGCTCACTTCCGTTCGGCGCATGGCGCGCGGTCCTTCCCTTCGTTGTCATTTTCTCTGGCGATGGATGTGATCCTGGCCACGCTCGCCTGCATTCTGGAACGCGAACCGCTGCTGACGCGCCTGGCGGATCGTCCCGATGCGACTGATTTATCGTCCGCTGCTCAGCTACGTGCATCTGGAAAGCGATTCTGCGCGCGATCAAAGGGGCCTGGGTTGGTTGGGGAAAACTCGAGCGCACCGCAAGTGTGCCAGTGCGGGCTTGAGCAAGTCGCCCTCAGGCTCGCGAGAAAATTGCGCCGCACGTTCGCGACCGCGGCGTTGCTTGGCCTGTTTGGCTTTTCGTTAGGCTGCAAAAACAGACGACCACTTCCGCTCCACCGCTCGAGGCCTAACGACCCGGTGGAAGTCGTCCTTCCGGTGCATGGAGCTTACACCGGCGCTCTACATCGATTTTCGGCGAAGCGGAGGACGCGGTCGCGCTCGAAACGGTGGAAAACTTTGAGCAAATGGTCGGCAAGCACCAGGCGATCATCGCTTCTTCGAGCTACTGGGGTGAACAAAGTTTTCCCACCGCCAATCTCCGCATGGTCTGGCGTCACGGCTCGCTGCCGCTGGTTTTCTGGTCACCGTGGGATCGCCCCTACGAACAGCGCAAGGGACCCGACCGTTTCAGCCTGAAATCGATCCTCGCCGGTGATTGGAACCGTTACATCGACGACTGGGCCGATGGCGCGCGCGCCTTCGGCCATCCCATGATCGTGTCGTTAGGCGACGAAATGAATGGCGACTGGTTCCCGTGGTCGGGCGTTTTACTACGGCGGCTCCAAGCCGGTTCCAGGTCAGCCTGAGAATTGGGAAGGCCCGGAACTTTTCAAACGCGCCTATCGTTACATTGTCGACCGAGTGCGAGCGCGCGGCGCGCAACAACATCCAGTGGCTCTTTCACACCAACAATTTTTCCTTCCCAATGGACCGCTGGAATTTCGCGCCCGCTTATTACCCGGGTTCGGATTACGTCGACTGGCTCGGCCTCTCCGTTTACGGGCAGCAATTCACCGATGAACCGTGGGCGGAGTTTTGGCCGCTGGTCGATTGGCCGTATCAGGAAATCTGCACGGCTCGATCCGAAGAAACCAATCATGATCGCGGAATGGGCCACGGGCGAATTTCCCAATTCCGGCGACAAGGCGAAATGGATCCGGAACGCGCTTCGCGACTATCCGCGATAAACTGCCGCGGGTGAAAGCGGAGGTTTACTGGCACGAACGCTGGCAGAACGACGACCAGACTTACAGCAACCTGCACATCAATTCTTCGCCCGAAGCGCTTGCTGCCTACCGAGAATCAGTGGCCGATCCCTATTGGCTGGGCGAGTTGATCCTTCGCCCCGCGCCGAACCGGAAGTAATCCGCTTTTTGCCTAACGAGGATGAAGAAGATCGAGCATCAGCTTCCACCCGCCCTGTTCGTCCTTGCGCCAGATGCGCAGATAATCGCCGGTCGCCGCGGTGGCCGCACCGACTCGATATTCGCCCCAGAGAAAACCGAGGTCGCCATTCTGCGACATTGCTCCTTTTGATTCGCCAAAGGCGATCAGAGTCTGTCTCCGCTTTGAGCGCATCCACGCCGGCGGATTTCCCGAGCGCGGGGAACTTTCCTGGCTGGTAAAGCCTGATGTTTTCGTCTGCCACCGCCTCGAAATGGGTCGCCCGGTTGGTGGCATAATCGCGGTCGTGCTTCTGCAAATCGGAAAACTGCGCCGGCTTGGCTCTCGCTCGGATGGGGCAGGTCGATCAGCTTCAACTCTGGCGCTGTCGCCGAAGGCGCAGCGTGGTCAAGGCCAACGTCGCAGAGCAGTTTCCAGTTCCGGCTTCCCGTCGCCAGATGGAAACGAATTCGCCGAAGGCTGCCGGCTTTTCGTTAGGCGACTTGCGGTAATTCCAGGGACCGGTGGTGTAGCCCGAGGTCGCCACTGCTCGCGGCCACGGCCAGAATCGGCTGCCAATCGAGGATCGCCGCGAAATCCTTTTTCGCCTGCCAGACCGCTTTTCCATTTGTGTGCCCGAGCCCGGATCGAAGACCACGCCATCATCGGAAAGCGCATCCAAGAAGGCGGTGCGTATCCCTTTTTCGGCTGATTCGCGGGCGAAAGCTTTCTCCGCCGTCGCCAACGACTCGGCAGTCCCGCCCCCATCCGGAACCGCGGCGAATAATCCATGCCAAAACGCAAAAACACGGCCGCAGCAGCAGAGACCGAGAGAAAATTTCATTGGGGGTAGACAAAAGCTGCATTTGGCGGCGTCTCAAAGATTAAAAGACCGTGAAGAGGTCATGGAGAGAACGCGGAACCGATGAAACTTGGAAGACCTGTTTTGCACAGCTTGGGCCGGCATTGCTCTCTTCGCTCGTCGCTGGACCAATTGTCGGGCGGACGCTGAGGATGTTGTCCAGGAAGCATTCGTGCGCTTTTGGCGGCGACAACATTCGATCGAGAATCGCGCCCTTCTCTACGCCACCGTCCGTTCCACCGCTCTTGATCGATTGCGCCGCGATCAGCGCCGCGCCCGGCGGAAGCGAGCGCCGCGATTGATCATCCCGAATTTTCGAATCCTCCTTTGTCGCCGGTGACGAAGGTCAGCAGCTGCTGGCCGCCGCGGTGGAGCAGCTGCCAGACGAACAACGGGAGGTCGTGATCTTGAAAATCTGGAACGAACTGACTTTCGCTGAAATCGCGCCAGATTTTGGAGATCTCGCAAAACACCGCCGCCTCGCGCTATCGCTACGCGCTTGGCGCCTCGAAGAAAACCTGCAACCCCATGAATGATTTTTCCGGAACTGGAAGCGGAGCTGAGAGAGCTGCGGCCGGCGCCGGTGTCACTCGAGCTTATCGCGCGAATCGAATCCGCCCTCGCTCGAGTGGGGGCCGGCCCGACCGCCGGCATGCTTCCGCGCCCGGTTGAACGGCGCGGTCTCTGGTGGACGCTCGGCCTCGGCCTAACGACCGCGACGCGCGTTGATCCTGCTCGGGCTCGGATTCTTTCCAAACCACCGCCGCCGTCCACACCCGGCGGTGGCGCAAAAGCACGTCCAGTTCCGCCCGTCAGCCTAACGAAAGGCCTGCGCCCTTCCGCCACTCAGCCGGAGTGGTCGTTAGCCAGCAGGATGAAGGTCTGGTTTTCTCGCCTAACCAATCGGAGCGTTTGCTCCGGCGGGTCCGCTACGACACCCGCGAGACGATGCAGTGGCAGCAATCCGCAGACTGGCGCTTCTCTGCGCGTCTCCTATCCGGCGGAGCAGGTCGTCCTCACGCCGGTTTCCTTTCAATAACCACAGGAGAAACAATGAAAGAATACCTCGCCTAACCACCCTGGCGGCGCTGCTTCCGCTCGCCACCTTCGCCCAAACCGCCGCCCCCAGCGCCCCGCAGCCCGCGCAACAAGCAATCCCGGCCGCACCCTGCACCCCCGGCCCCCCGCCGATGCCGCCGCGTCATGGTCATATGCACGAACAGGAATCGAGAAAGAGCCGATGACCTACCTTGGGGTTGAAACCTCCGATGTCCCGCGGGTGCTTTCCGCGCAAATGGGATTGCCGCGAGGCTTCGGCGTCGTCGTCGATTATGTGGTCCGCGAACAGTCCCGCCTCCGCCGCCGGGCTTGCAGCCTAACGACATCATAAAAATGCTGAACGACCAGATCATTGTTGATCCCGGTCAACTCGGGAAGCTGGTCCGCAGTTTTGCCGACGGCACCAGCGTTAACATGACCGTCCTACGCAAAGGCCAGGAAGTGAAACTGACGGTCAAACTGGCAAAGCGCGATGTCTCCAGCAATCACAACCCGTTTGGCTCCGACAAAGAATGGCGGTTCGATGATTCTTGGCGACATGGACTTCAATTTCCAAATGCCGGACATGACGGTCGTGCGCGACGCCGTCCAGCGCGCCAAGGCCGAGGCCATGCGCGCGAGTGATGAAGCCCGGAAAGCGGCGAGCCGTTTTCGAATTGTGACCACCGATGGCGACGGCGCCAAGGTGACGAAGGTCGATCTCGGCAAAGCCACGATCTCGTTCTCCGATGAACACGGCGAATTGACGCTCGAGCGAGTCGACGGGAAGAAAATGCTGACCGCGACGGATGCTGACGGAAAGAGTGACCTTCCAAGGACCGATCGATACCGACGAACAGCGAGCCAAGATTCCAGCAAACGTCCGCGAGCGCGTGGAAAAACTGGAAAAGCAGAACCTGCCGGAAATTCCAGCAGCGCCGGAAGCACCGGAGCCAGCAGAAGACAATGATAATGAGAATGATGATAACGAGTCGGCGCAGCTCCAGGTTTCACACGTCAAACCCGCGGGCTGCCTTTCGCGGGCCGATCACTCGGGCTGGCGAAGGAGCACGATCCTGCTCTAGACCGGGGTCGCCAACGATTCGGTAGGTAGCGGAAGCGAGCTTGCGAGGCTCGCTTCCGCTTTTAAACTCCGCTGCGCCGGGGCCGTCTCGCGCGCGACAATGCCCGAGCGAAAACCGCACGCCCCGCCGCCGACGGCCGCCACTGGCCCGGCAATTCGTGATCCCTACGCGGCTTTTCGATTTCGCGCCTACGGCTATTACGCGCTCGGAAATTTTATCTCCATCACCGGGCGGCAGATGCTGACCATCGCGATCGAATGGGAAGTTTACGCCCGCACCCATTCCGCGACCGCGCTTGGCCTCGTCGGCCTCGTCGCCGCCGTGCCGATCGTCGTTCTCTCTTTGCCAGCGGGACATCTCGCGGATCGTTTCAGCCGAAATCGATCATTCTCTGGACCCAGGCGGCTAACGGTGCTCTGCTCAATCGCCTCGCCCTGATCTCATGGAAACATCTCGATCTTCCCCGGATGTGCTCCCGCTCGTTAGGGCAAATGACCTCCTGCGTGCGATCGCGACCATTTTCGAACGTCATCCCTCATTTCCATTTCTGACGATGTCTCGCTCCCGCTCTCTTTCTGGATGATGCTGATTTCGGCGTCGGTCCGACCTTTAGCTGGGCCGCACGCAGTTCCTTTCTTTCCAACATCTTGTGCCACGGGAAAGTTTCGCCAACGGCGGTCACCTGGAACAGCAGCCTCTTTCAAATCAGCTGCGTGATCGGCCCGGCAATTGGTGGTTTCTTGATTGTCAGGCTCGGTTTCCCTTTCATCTATGCCTTCGATGCGCTGACGTCCTTGGGCTTTCTCTTTCTCGTCTTGCCGATCAAAAAATCCGACGGCACGCCGTGGCTCACCGCGAGCGCGTGGCACAGCCTGGGGAAGGGATTCGTTTTGTTTTCAGCAAGAAGATGATTCTGGCCACGATCACACTCGATCTCTTCGCGGGTCCTGCTCGGTGGCGCGACCGCCTTGCTCCCGATCTTTGCCGACCAGATCTTGCATTGCACTCCGATCGGGCTCGGCTGGTTGCGCGCTGCCCCTGCGATCGGCGCCTTCGCGATGGCGGTGGCGATCGCTTATCTCCCGCCGATGCGGCACGCGGGCGGACGCCCTCTGGTGCGTCACCGGATTCGGCGCGGCGACGATCATGTTTGGAACTTCCCGGTGGTTCTGGCTTTCGCTCCTGATGCTCTTTTTCACCGGGGGTTTTGACAGTGTCAGCGTGGTCGTTAGGCAAACACTCGTCCAATTGCTCACCCCGGACGAAATGCAGCGGCCGGGTCTCGGCGGTGAATAACATTTTTATCGGCACCTCGAATGAGTTCGGGGCGGTCGAATCCGGCCTGACGGCGGCGGCTTTGGTCCGTCTTGTCCGTCGTCGGCGGCGGGATCGGGACCATCCTTGTCGTCATCGCGATCGCCATCGAAATGGCCGGAAACGGCCCGTATCGGCGCGCTCGACAAGCATCTTACCTAACGAACGAAGGTTTAAAATTCGCCGTGCAACATCAATGCGCCGTAAGCCGCCCCCGTTTCGTTGTGGTAACGGACTTCGGTGCGATGAAAATCGAACTCGCGATACGGAGCGTAGCCGCCCTTCGATCGTTAGGGTAAGCGAGGAGTTGAGTTTCCACTCCCGCGCCCACGCCGGTCCGAATTTCCTCGTAACTGAGCCAGGCATTGTTTAGCGCCGGATCGCCGTGGCTGTCGCCAAAGTGGTCGTCGGTCCGAAAAGTGTTCCGCCTTGATATCCCCGCCCACAAAGGGTGAAGCTGCGGCTCACCTCATATTCCAAGCGTGGCGTCGGAAAGACCGCGTTCAGCACCCATTGCGGGGCGAACTTCCATCGAACCCTCCACCGGCAAACACGGGATAGCGACCCTGGATATTGACGCCGAGGCCAAGAACGAGATTGCAGCTCCGGGCTATAAACGTATGTCCCCGCCGATTACTGAACGGCACGTTGAAAGCGTCGCCATCAAGATGGTCGAAAGCGGTTCCGTAGAATCCAGGTTCCGCTTCGATCCGCACGAGAATTGAGTCCGAAAACTTGGTGTCGGAGTCCGATAATGCCATTCACGGCTAGAAGGGTATTTGGCGATTGCTCACCGCCATCGGAAAAGCCAAACGAATAACGTTCCCACTGCGCGCCCAGCCGCAGAATCCCAACCGGGATCCGCGGGGTTAAAACAAAGAGCAGGTTCGAGTAATACTCGTCCAGATCATTGACCGATCGGTTCCCACGCCTGACCTCCCGCCACCGAGAGATGTATGCCTGTTCGAAAGTAAATTCCGCGGCTAACTTGAACGGCGTTTCCACCGCCTCCGTTTCTGCGGCGGGGTCTCTGCGACCGGCCCAGCAAACGAGGAAAGGCCGAGAGCAGCCAGAGTGATCAGACTAAGGAAAAGTAAGCGTATGTTCATCGGCTGGCTTCCGTGCTGAAAGACTGTCACCGCCTTCTGGATATCCTTGCGCATGGCTCCTTCAGAAGCGAGTCGCTCGATCCCGTGGAGTGCGCTAACGAATTCGCGGAAGTAAAGTCGCCCCGCCAGACGAGCGTGCCGGACGGCCTCCGAGATCGATGGGCCAGAGTTGGTGGAGAGTAAGTGAAACGATAAAGCCGTCGCTCGCGTAATAGAGGCCGTCGGCAACCTGCGAAACCTCCGCCGGGCGTTGAGTGGGTATAACTGGCGCCGAGCGTAGGCGCCCCGTCCAGCCTCAACCTTCGATCAGTTCCCAATACAACTCGGGCTTAAGCAGAACCTTTGCCGCCGATGAGGCCGGTTGCTTCCGAGGAAACCTCCAAATTGCCGGTTTACTTTTGGTTGCTGCCTAACAAGTCCGGCGAGCTCTTTTTCCAGGGCTGGATTGGATTGCTCGTGTGATCATAGGGCGGTTCTGCGGACGCGCCGCTGGCGACAAATGTCTGCGCACGCTTCGCCAGCAGTTCGCTCCAGAAAGCGAAGACCGATTTCCCAGGCGAAAATGCCTGTGCTTCCGCCCGGCTGATTTGCAAATCGGGCGACATCTTTTCAGCCGCGGTCGAACTCTGCACTGCGCGACGTGCTCGGCGGATGATCCAGCTTTGAAAAATTCGCGGCCGTGGGCGAAGCGGGCAGATCGGAATGGAGCATAGACTTTGAGCTCGCCGATGAGCAGAAGGATTGAAACTCTTCGTCGCCGCAATCACGATTTTGCCGGCGGCTGCGGAACTGACGAAGCAACTTTGACCGACAGATACCGCTCCGTGCTCATCGGGCTGCCTGCCGCAGTTTGACTTCGCCCTTGGCGAGCTGGCCCCAGATCGACCCTGTCGAAGACCGAGAACCCGGCCATTTCCGAAGTTGGATCAGCTCCAGGAGCTTACTCCGGAAATGCGAGCGCGAGCGCCGGAGAGAAAGGACAAGGAAGTATTTCATACTGATGAGACGTTGGCGCTGGCGACGCTGGTTGCCTCGTTTCAAGGTTAAGCGGAGGCCGCCGCTGTCAACGCAGGCATTCTGGACGCTTGAAAAAAATCGCTTTCCCCTAGGAAGGACGCGGAAGCCGGGCTGCGTTGCGTTTCCATTCGTAGATGACCGAACCGATTGTCGCGCTCTCCGACCTAACGAAAAGGTATGGTGACTTGATCGCCGTGCAGGAGCTGTCGTTCGACCTCGAGCGCGGGAAATCTTCCGGCTTCCTCGGGGCGAACGGAGCCGGCAAGACCACCACCATGCGGATGCTCTGCGGGCTGGTGCGTCCGACCGCCGGGAAAGCGACGATCGAAGGCGCCGATACCTGGCGAGATCGCTACGCGGGTGCGGGCGAAATTCGGCTACATGGCGCAAAGATTCAGCCTCTATCCGGACCTGACCGTGCTCGAGAACATGCGTTTCTTCGCCGGCGCCTACCGGGTTCCGCCTAACGAACTGGAAGAACGAGTCGATCTTCTGCTCGGACAGATGGATTTGACCAGCCAAACGCGATACGCCCGGCGGGCAGCCTTTCTGGCGGCATGCGGCAGCTGCTCGCGCTCGGCTGCGCGCTGGTCCATCAAGCCGCCGCTGCTTTTTCTCGATGAACCGACCTCCGGCCTCGATCCGGTGCATCGGCAGCAAATGTGGGACCTGCTCTACGAACTCAGCCACGGCGGGATCACTGATTTTCGTCACGACGCACTACATGGATGAAGCCGAGCGCTGCCGGAGGTTGGTTTCCTGCGACAGTGGTCGCCTCACTGGCGAAGGCATCGCCGCGGGCGCTCGAAGGGCACCTTCAAGGCCGAAGCTGCTCGAACTCGACGCCAAGCCGGTCGATGGATGCGCTCGTTAGGCTGCGCGAGGCGCCGGGCATCCTCGGCGTCTCGCTGCGCAGCGGCGAGCCTCCGCATCTACGCGCCTGATGCCGAGCGACTTGCTGGCGAGAGTGGCAGACGCCACTGGCCGTTTCCGAGATGCAAGCTGCTCGCGCATCGCTGGGCGGAACCGGACATGGAAGACGTCTTCACTGCCTACTCACAGGGATACGACGTCAATGCTGGACCAGGAGGCTCTGCCATGACGCGCCGGTCTTCCCTGCAGGCGATCAGCAGCGTGGCGGTGAAGGAATTCATCCACATTTACCGCGACTGGCGCATCCTCGTTCTCCTCCTGATTCTGCCGCCGGTCTTCACCCTCATTTTCGGGCACGCGTTTGAGAAGGGCACCGAGGCGAGCGATGTGCCGGCGTTGCTGGAGGATCGCGACCATTCACCGCGAGCCAGTCTTGGCAGTTCGTCAGGCAGCTGAATCAACGAGCGCGACCTTCAAATGGAGATTGGAGAGCACGAAGATCGGCGGCCAGCCCGACTCTGCTGCTGAGCATCGTGCAGGCGGCACTCGTTGTTCCCGAAGGCTGGGGTGCGAGTTTGAAGAATGGGGATCCGATTGCCACTCCCGCTTTATCTCGATGGCAGCGACACCAACACCGTGAGCGAGCTGGAAGGCCGGATCAAGGAAAGCCTCGGCGAAGTTCCAGAAGAAGCAGCTCGAAGGCGATGGTCGCAGGACTTACCCGACAATGTGATCAGATCTGGCAAAGAAGTTGCCGGTCGATGTGCGGAATCAGTTCGTCTCCGCGATGAGCCAGTGGAGACTTGAGACCTCGGACGTTCTCTATAATCCCGACGAAGCGCTTCATCGAATACGTCGTTCCGGGAATCATCGGCATCATTCTGCAGTTACTGCACCGTTACGCTGACCGCGCTGCACGATCGCGCGCGAACGCAGAATCAGGCACGCTCTATCAGCTGATGGTGACTTCACTTCGCCGAAGCGAGATCGTCATCGGAAAGATCCTTCCCTATCTCGGCGATCTCGATCCTGCTCATCCTCGTCGTGCATCGTGGTCGCGGGCTGGCATTTTCAACGTCGCCGTTTCATCGACCGTCGCGTTCTCGCGCTCATTCTGCCTGCTCTTTCTCCTCTGTTCGTTAGGGCTGGGGCTTCTCATCTCCGCTTCTCGCGCACCCAAACACAGGCCATCCAGCTCTCGGTTTTCTTTCTCCTGCCGATCTTTGTTCTTTCCGGAGCGTTTGCGCCGCTGGAGCAATTGCCACTCAGCCGATTCGCTATCATCTCGGAAATGCTTTCCGCTCACCCACTTCTGCCGCGCGTTTCGGCTGGTGAATCTCTATCGTGCCGGGCCGAGCTTTCTATGGCGGCGATCTGATCTTCATGCTTGTGGGTGCGGTGGCGACTTTTGTCGGCGCGGCCTGCTGCTCAGACGAATCGAAAATGAGGGCGAAGCCTTCAGTCGTTGGGCGGAACCGGCTCGTTAACGGGATTTCTCGACGATCGGAACGAAAGGCTCGGATCGTGGCCAGAGTGTCATTAGTCGTGGGTCGGCCGGCGAAATGCGCGATCGACTCCGCCGAGGTAACTCGGAAGGGCGCCGGATGCGAAGCCGACCTGCCAGACGAGGTGCCGCCGTCAACTGGCCAGAGCTGAAAAAGATCGCGATCGCCATGTAATATGTGCTCGGAAGGGTAGTAAACACAGTTGATCAGCTGCCAGGAGTCGGACTTTTTCGCCGCCGCAAAGCCCCGAGCTGCAGGAGTGGTGTGATCTCAGCTAACTTGGTTGTTTCCCAGCGCCACCGCCTCGCTCGCGGGTTTGCCCGCGCAGCCACCACCAACCGAGCACCGATCACCGCCTGAAAGTGCCGCGCTGCCTTCGGCACCAGGGAAGGCAAGCCCTTAAATTCCGACGCGGGCGAAATTCCGCTTTCATCCATGGCGGTGCGACCGCCGCGAGTCCGCCGCGGCCAAGGCTTCGCTCCGATTGCGCGGGGATTTCCTGCCAGCCGGCGTTGAGAGAATTCAGATTTGCTGCCAGCACGACACGATTTCGCTCCTCGTCAGATGAAGTCCCCGGCATGGCCACCGTGAGACACGGTTTCGCTCTCTCGCAGGAGCCACCGGTCCTCCTTCAGTCAGCCTCTAGCTTGGACCCTTCGGAAGACAGTCCGCGGTCCCGGGAAGCGGAAGTACTCCTGGTAAAGACGGACATCCAGGTCCTTGTGCTGAGGCGGGTCCCAATGAAGCAAGCGCGTCGCCCACACACGCTCCATCGAAGCGCGGATGAAATAGCAAGACTGGAGAGGGATCCACGCGGAAAAGCTTCCCAGTCGCGCACGGTCACAAAGATTTAGCCGCTCTTCAACGCGAGATCAACCGGGGGCGACAACTGAGCGACCTGGCGTAACTCGTCGAGCGGAGTGGCGTCGACGGGAGCCGCGCAGGCCCAGAAAAACGGCAATCTTGCCTAACGAACATAAGCATAGCCGGGTAACGGTGGAGACTCTTCAAAATGCCGCCGTCAGTTGCAACCCGGACGTAGGGCGAGGGATCCGTGCGGATAAGTCTCGCCCGCCCGGGCAAAATGAAACTCGCGCTCGATCGAGCAGCCGGCCCCAATATCGAAGCGTCATCTAGCTGAAAGATCATAGGTCAACCCCACCCCGACACGGTAATCGGCAAAGTCCACCTGGGTGCCACTGAGCTTATGTGCCGGTTGGATCTCGTCGTTGCGATCCGTTCGGAACGAACCACCGACAAGCTCGCCTCCGATCCAGAGATCAAGTTTCTTGGCGGGCGAATAAATCAATTTCGGCTCCGGTGCGAGCGCCATGCAGGCGCAGTTGATCACTCGTGAATCAGATGACGCCAACGATCGGCAGAACTGGAAAACCTCCGTAAAGGAAGGCGGCGTGGGCGCCGACAAACGCATAAAACTTATTCTCTTTGACGACGAAAATTCCACCAGCCGTAATCGGCACGTCAAAGGAAGAGCTGCCGATATCATTCTGAAAATAAAAGCCCGGACGAATCTCGAGGAACGCCCCGATATCTTTTCCATGCATGTAATCCACGGCGATGACGCCGGCGATGTCCTGGAGGTGGTTCGGCACCGGCGCGCTGGTGCTCCCAAAGTCGTAGCGATCATAGGCCACGCCGAGATGCAGGTAGATCTTTCCGGATCAGCTGAATCCGGTGTCCATATTCAAATTCGTTCTGGATTTCACCCTGCTTCCCGAAGCTGCCGCCGTGGTTCAAATCGCTCTCGAACACATAACCGGACTCGAACTTGAACAGGTCAAGCGGAACGGCCTCGGTCTGTTGGATGGCGACCGGGCTTTGCCATCATCTTCGCTGCCGGCGTGCGCAGGGAAAGGGCGAGGGCAAGGAACCGGCGGCGAAGCGAAGGAGATGTTTCATGGGAGCGTTCTGCTAGTCAATCGCGGGCAAAAGGCAAGATGGTCTCCCCCGCCGGCCGCCTCCTCATCAGATCATGCAGCCGCCCCCAGGAGCCTTTTCGCTTCGGCGCCTAATTCCGGCCAGCATCGAAGCCGTTGCCGCCTGCTGCGGACGCGAGGCTTATTGGCAGCCGTTACCGCGCGCCGTTCCGCCGCTTCGCTTCATTTCCCGGGAAAGCTTCCACTCGCTGGCGCATGATCTTTCCGGCCTTGAATTTGACCGTCGCACCGCGGAGGAATGACGAAGCTGCTGCCCGGTTGATTGGGGTTGCGGCCTACCCGCGGCTTGGTCGGGCGCGGCTGGAAGACGCCGAAATTGCGCAATTCGACCGCCACATTTCCGCGCCAGGCTATCGGTAATTTGATCAAGCGTCCGTTGCACGACATCGAACACCTGATGCTGGACCATACCGGTTTGGTTGCTGATGGACACGACAATGTCGCGTTTTGTGAGCTTACTCATGGTATTTCTGTATCGGTTTCCACCTTACGTCTGACCGGATGAATTAAAGAAAAATTTTCCGGCACGCAAACAACGGAGTGCGCGGGCGCAAACGCTTCTGCCGCCAAAACGGCCAGCAGCGCTCTTAAATCGCGGCTGCTTTTCGGCCCGAGCTGCGCGGAGGGAATGCGCGAGGAGGCCCCGACTCGAAGCTCTTTGTCGCCGGGTTTTGAGCTGGCCCTGGGTGATGCCGAGCCGGGTGAAAGACCGAAATTCAATCGGCTTCCATGCGGCGCGCGTCCTCGGTCCGAGAGATCGCGCGACCGCCGCGCAGCGAGGCCACACGCTGCAACACATTCATCGCCTTACCTGAGAGCTCCGCGAGGAGGCCGAGTTCATCAAACACATACTCCGCTCTCCTGCAGGAGGACGCCGCGGCACCTCGGTAAACTGCCTTTCCTGGTCCGGCCGAAATGATCGGCTTCCCTTTGTCGAGCGCGTAGGTGATGAAATCGTGCAGCTTTTTCCAGCTTTCGATCTGAAGGCCGAGGAGACGAAGTTTGGTTTCGAGGATTGGGTCTTTCATTGCGGTTGTTCCGGCGCTGACCACCTCCATGGTCTCATCCAGTTTTTGCAGGTTATCGATCAAGAGATGGGCCCATGGTCGGTTGACCGTCTGGACCTGGCTAATGATTCCTCTTCAAAAGAAGAATCTGCCCTGGCGCCAGCGAAAATCTCCGCGACTGCGCGCTTCACCCTCCAGGCTGTCGTAAATCGCGTGGCGGACTCATTCCATGATGGAGGTAAATCTCGCTCGTTCCGCGCTCGGATTTGAAGGTCAATCGACCCACTGCGCTGCGACCATGCAGCACATTTTGCAGCATCTCAGCGGCGGAAAATTGGTTCAGATTGCCGATGAGCGAGTGACAAGGGGTCGGTTCCTTCGGCGGCGATGGCCGTTGTGCCTTCAAAAGTGGAAACGATCTGGCGGAGTTGGCGCCGGAGATCATGGGATCGCCGCAATTGGTCGTGACGATTCTGATCTGCCTGCTGTGTCGCCCGTTGACTCACACACTTTCCCTCTCTTTGGCCTGAATCAGGACTGCGAATTTCGAGCGAAGGAAAATGTTGGCGGGCATTGGTCGCCTGTTCGAGCGCGCAAGCGACGCTTCGCCTTCGACGACAAAGAGATCGAAGTCCTCGCGCATGACGAGCGTGGACGGCCTCATGCAGGGTGCTGCGCGATGCTCAGCTCCACATTCGGCATGAGGCTGATGATCCCAAGCGACTCGATCCTCGAAAACGGGATCGCCGTTGAGGATGAGAGTAACCTTTGTTTCCACGCCGGAAAGAGTCGCTCTCTGGTCGTTAGAGCAGGATTCTTGCCAGTGAGCCGGTTACGTCCGCCATTCGCGTTTTGGCGCCGGCTCAGCGAAATGATCTGGCGCAACTTCACGCGCGGTGCGGAAATGCACCTTGGCATAATCGCCGTAACCCTTCCGGTCCTTCGCGTTCCACGATCTGTCGTGCCGTCTCCTTGACCGGGAAGCTGCGGAAACTCCAGGCGGCCGTAAGCTTTAGCCCAAGCCGTTTCCCGGTGCGCTCGAGCCAATCAATGAATGCTTCCCGCGCCAGAACCGACGCCGCCGCGACCTGAAATCGGACTCTGCTTCGGCCCGCTGTTCCAGCTGAATCCGCCGCGCCGCTACGTTGCAAGAGCGCCTTTCGATCACCCGCGCGTCGGCGAATTTATCGGAGAGAGCCCGCGGACAATCCGGCTTTTCGGGCGAGCAAATTCTCGATCACCCGCGCATGTCCCCAGCCGAGGCGGCTGGTCTAGGATTCCCAAACCTCTCGTAGAGAGCGTTATAGCGCCCGGGCCGATGAGCGGCGATCGTCTCAGCGCTCCGCCCGCTCGCCTGCTCGAATCATCTTCGCGAGCGCGCGAATCCGCGCATCCGAGCCAATTCGTTCTGCTGTCCCTGGATCCCGGTTCTCGAGGAATTTCCGCGCCAGCTCGCGATCGGTGCAGGCGCCGGCAATCACCAGTGGCCCGAGTAAAATCGCCGCCTTTCCGCTTTCGTCGATTCCAAAGTGCGGCTCGAAAACTTCCGGGCGATGCACTTCGTCGTAACCGAGGCGTGCTTCCCGAAGAACCTTGGGCTCGAGTTCAAAGCTGACGAAATCTTCGATCCCTTTGCCTTGAGAAGAAGCTTCGGACCTTTCTCGTAGACCGCGGCGCTGAGCCGGTTTTCGAGCAAAGAGAATTGTGTAGGGCTTGGGCGAGAAAGTGAATCCATTCTCTTCCAAGAGCCGCCGCAACTCCGCGACTTGCGCTTCGGTCAGGATCACACTGTAACTCGTTGAGCCAGGCGCGCTCATGAGCAACGACACGAAACCATCGCCGCCAAAGTTGCGCGAGATTTTCCCGGTCCCTCCGATTTCTGAGGATCGCCAACTGGTGGCATGGTCTCGCACTGATGTCGCGTCCGGTTCCATCGCTCGAGTTGCCTGAACAGAAAACGCAGTTCCGCCGGCAACTCCTCGCTGGTTTTGGAAAGCCGGTCGCGATCTTCCCTGGCGGCAAACTTGCGATCCTTATGCGATCCTGGTTTCCGGAGGTCATGCTCCAGCAGACTCAGGTCGCGAGCGTTCTTCCACTTTACACGCGCTGGCTCGAACGCTTCCCCAACTTCGAAGCACTCGCGTCGAGCCCCAGAAAGCTGACGTTCTCCATGCCTGGCAGGGTCTCGGTTACTACGCGCGCGCCACCTCCAGGCGGCGGCGGGAATGTGTGGCCAAGAACTTTCACGGCCGCTTGCCGGGAAATCTCACCGAGATCGCGCGGCTCCCCGGCGTCGGGCGTTACACTGCCGGTGCGATTGCCAGCTTTGCCTTCGATCTGCCCAGGAACCCATCGTCGACGCCAATATCGCCCGCGTGCTTACTCGCCTGACGAATTGGCGACGACCAATCGATCTCGCTTTCGGGTCGAGCCCATCTTTGGAAGGTCGCGGCCTTGCTTCTCTCCGCGGAAAACCGCGCGCGCGCATAACTCCGCCCTGATGGACCTGGGGGCGATGATTTGTCTGCCGCGCAATCCACGCTGCCGCGAATGCCCCGTGTGTTTCATTCTGTCGCGCTGAAAGCCCGGAGCAGCTGCCGGTAAAACGAAAACGGCCCCAGCTGCGGCACCTTGACTGAAACCCATGCCTTTGTCCGACGCGGCGATTTTGTTCTGCTCGAGCAATCACAGACGCGCTGGCGCGGGATGTGGATCCTGCCGCGGTTGAAGCGAACCAGAAAGGGGCCTCCACTTTTCCAGCTGGAGTTTCCGTTCACCCATCATCGCATTGCCCTCGAGGTTTTCCCCGGCGCGCGCCCCACCCTGCCTAACGAACATAGAAGATGGTTCCGACTCGCCGCCGTCGATAAGTTGCCCGATTCCCAATCTCACCGGCGCGCCCTTGCCCGGCTCCTGCCCGGAAGGAAGGTGGCTCATTTCTCCTTTGTGACTTAGAAGTAAGATGCTCCAGGGCCAGAAAATCGTGGTCGTCATGCCGGCCCTACAACGCCGCTCGCACCCTTCGGCAAACCTATGACGAAGTCATGGCCACCGGCATTGTCGACCTCATCATTCTGGTGGATGACGCAAGCAAGGATGAAACCGCGGCCATGGCCCGAAGTTATTCCCAGGTGCGGGTAGAGGTTCATCCCTCCAATGGGGGTTATGGCGGGAATCAGAAGACTTGTTATCGTCTCGCGCTTGCGGCCGGCGCCGACATTGTCATCATGATTCACCCGATTACCAATACACGCCCGCCCTGATTCCGGCGATGGCTTCCCTTGTCGCGAGCGGCTTATACCCATGCGTTCTCGGCTCGCGCATTCTTGGCGGCGGCGCCTTCGTGGAGGCACGCCCTGGTGGAAATATGTTTCCAATCCGAATTCTTACGCTGTTCGAGAACCCTGCTTCTCGGGGCCAAACTCTCCGAGTATCACACCGGTTATCGCGCCTTCGCGCGTAATCTGCTCGCGCAACTCCCGCTCGAGGACAATTCGGACGACTTTCTTTTCGATAACCAGATTCTCGTCCAGGTAATCGCGCTCGGTTATCCGATCGGCGAAGTGACCTCGCCCAACAAAGTATTTCCCGGAGGCCTCTTCGATTGGTTTTTGGGCAAGCCTCCGTTACGGCCTTGGCTGTCTCGTCACAGCACTGCAAGGGCGTTGGCGAGTCATGACTAAGTCTGTGCCCGGCCATGAGTAAGTCGAGACGACGTCGAGCCAAAAAGCCCCAGACTCAGCCCGGGGCATCTCAGCCCAAGATCTCACAAAAGGCCGAGAGACAGTCAACCTCCGACGGCGATCAAGTCAGATCCCAGAGTTACTGTCGCGCTTTGCCTCGGTCTGGTCGCGATCACCTTCCTGGTTTTCGGCCGAACAATTCACTACGACTTTTTAACTACGACGACAGCTACTATGTCTATCAGAATCCCCTTATTAGTAATGGATTGACCCGCGCCGGTTTCATCAACGCCTTTCACTCACCCGCTGGTCGGCAACTGGCATCCGCTAACCTCCATCTCGCTCATGCTCGACGCGCAATGGTCTCGGGCTCCATGCCGGCGGATATCACTCTCGTCAATGTTATCCTTCACGCGCTCGCGGCCATCCTTCTCCTTCTTCGCGTTGCGCAAAATGACAGGCGCAGCTTTGGCGTAGCGCCTGGGTGGCGGCGGTCTTCGCGATTCACCCGCTTCCGGGCTGAGTCGGTCGTCTGGATCTCGGAAAGGAAAGATGTTCTAAGTGCAGTCTTCTTTTTCACCGGACTAATCTTCTATGCTCGTTATGCCGCCAAACCTACGTTGGGCCGATATCTTCCGAGTCCTTTGGCTCTCACCCTTGGATTGCTCTCAAAAGCAATGCTGGTGACGATTTCCGTTCCTTCTTCTTTGTGCTCGACTACTGGCCGCTTAAGCGGCTCAAGCTCGGGTGTATCGCGCCTAATGAACCTGGTCAGTTATCTCTCTGGCGACTTATCGCGGAGAAGGTTCCACTTCTTCTCGTGGTCATTGGCGTTTCGGTTGCGACCGTTTTCGCCCAGGAACCTGCGCTTAAGGCGGCGGTCAATCTTCCGTTCATGGCACGCGCGGAAAACGCGGTTGTAAGTGTCTGGATTTACTTATGGCAGTTAGTCTGGCCGGTTCATCTTGGAGTTTTCTATCCACATCCAAAGCTGTCGCTGCCTATCTGGCTGGTTGGCCTGGCTCTGGTTGGCTTGCTGGTCGCAACGGTTGTCTGTTTTCGCCTGCGCAAGAGTTATCCTTACCTCATCGTTGGCTGGCTTTGGTATCTTGGGATGCTGGTGCCGGTCATCGGGCTGGTGCAAGTCGGAGCGCAGGCGCGCGCGGATCGCTACACCTATCTTCCACAAGTTGGAATTCTGATCATGATCGCCTGGGGCCTGGTTGATCTCCGGGCCAGATTGGTCAACGCCAAGCCTCTTCTTGGCGGCCTGGCTTCGCTCACGATCTGTTGCCCTGATCCTGGTCGCGTGTCGACAGGTCGGTTACTGGTCCAGCTCAATCACTCTCTGGCAGCATACCCTCACCGTCACTACCGGAAATTATGTCGCCGAGCGCGGCCTCGGCACCGCGCTCATCGCCATCGGGCGAATCGATGACGCCATTGCACATGATCGCGCCGCACCTGCAGATTCAGACCGAACGACGCCAATGGCCTGACCAATCTGGCGAACGCGCTTTTTCAAGAAGGCGACCTGCCGGAGGCCGATCGAGCGCTTCCGGGGAAGTCGTGCGCCTCCGGCCCAACGACAGCGAAGTGCGGCGGAATCTCGGGCAAAGCCCTGCATAAAAGCGGTGCGCTCGCGGCGAGAGTATTACCGAATTCGAAACCGCATTGCGCCTCCGCCCTAACGACTCCGATGCGGCTACAGTCTCGGTAATGCGCTTTTGCAGGAAAGGCGACCTCACCGGGGCGATCACGTGCGTTTCGCAAAGGCGATCGAGATCCAGCCGAAGGACGCCGCTGCGCATTACAACCTCGGCATCGCTCTGCAACGCGCGGGCGTAAGATGAGGCTGCGATCGCTGAGTTCCGCGAAACCGCTGCAGCTCGATCCGAAAAAGGTCGAGGCCCGGAACAATCTCGCGATCACGTTGCTCTCGAAGAAAGGGCGGACAGATGAGGCGATTGCGACCTGGCAGGCGCGCGTTGCAAATCGACCCGCAGAATGCCGACTTCACGCCAACCTCGCGGTTGCTTACCTGAACCAAAATCGGCTCGCGGAAACGGTTTCCCAGTGGCGCGAAGCTCTTCGCCTTCAACCCGACAAAGCTCGCGATCCAGCTCAGTCTCGCTTGGATCTTATCGACCGCGCCGGAGTGCCAACGTGCGCAACGGAAGTGAAGCGCGGGAATTGGCACAGCAGCGCGTCTGTAACCGCAGCCGATCAGAATCTCATCACTTATCGCGTGCTCGCGGCCGCCGAGGCTGAGACGGGCGATTTTAGCGGTGCCCTGAAAACTGCGCGCGACGGAATGCGAACTAGCCCGGGCCCGAGACCAAGGGACAATCGCCCAGTTACTTCGCAATCGACGTCTCGCTCTACGACCAGGTCAATCCCCTCCGCGATCCGAACCACGGCCGCGGCGGGACCGCCGGGCCTTGATGGCGGGAACGTCTTTTCCATTTGTTATTCGCACGAGAATTTTTAAAGCTGCAACCCGATGAGAAGCATGACCGGTTATGGCCGCGGCGGAAAGCGAACGCAACGGGGCGCAAGATCAGCGGTCGAGATCAACTCCGTTAATCGCACGCCAGAGCGACATTGTGATCAACCTGCCCCGCGGAGTTGAGCGCACTTCGAGCCACGCGTCCGGCAGATGGTGAGCGATCGCATCACCCGCGGGCGCACCAACGTCGTCGTCGGCTACGAGCGCACGACGAGTGCGGCGGCGCGCAGCCTCGCCTCCCGATAGCGCCCTGGCCCGTTCCTACCACGACGGCATGCGCGCCCTGCAGGACGAGCTCGCGCGTGACCGGCGAGATCACGATCGGCATGATCTTGCAGGCACCCGGGAGTTATGCGTTTCGCCGAGGAAGTGGCTCGCGCCTAACGACAGCTTGGCAGGAGACGCTGGAAGACGCGCTGCGAAGCGCCCTCGGTGAACTTGCTGAAAATGCGCGACCCGAGAGGAAAGCATCTCGCCGAAGGATTTGATTCACCGGCTCGAAATCGTCCGCCAGTCGAACTCAAGGAAGTGCGCAAGAGGCATCCGGCGGTCGCGGAAAAATATCGCGCTGCCCTCGCTCGAGCGCCTGCAGAAGGCCGGGCGTGGAGTTTGCCGCCTAACGACGAGCGCCTGCTCAAGGAAGTCGCGTTCTTTGCCGATCGCTCCGACGTTTCCGAAGAGCTGACCCGGCTCGAAAGTCATCTCGCGCAGTTCGCCCATCATCTGCGCAAGAACGAACCGGTCGGCCGCACCCTCGGAATTTATTACTCAGGAAATTTCGCGCGAGCTGAATACGTTAGGCGCGAAAGCGGGCGACGCCGAAATCTCGCGCCACGTCGTGGCCTGCAAGTCCGAAGTGGAGAAGATCCGCGAGCAAATCCAAAATCTTGAGTAAGGCAATTCAGCCGCTACGGAATTCTTTTCGTCGTCTCCGCTCCCTCCGGCGCGGGCAAATCGACGCTCTGTGACGCGCTCCGCCAGACGCCCGATTTCGTTTACTCCGTTTCCTGCACGACTCGCCCGCCGCGCGCCGGCGAGATCGATGGCGAGGATTATCACTTTCTTTCCGAAGCCGATTTTCGCGCGCGCGTCGAAGGCGCGGAGAATTCTCGAACACGCCGAGCGTGCACGGAAAGTATTACGGCACCGCTGCGCGAGCCGATCGTGAGCAATCTGCAACAAGGGGTCGACGTCCTGATCGACATCGATACCGCAGGGCGCGGCCGCCATCCGCCAATTCGACGACGCCGTTTGTGCGCCAGGCGCTGGCCGACGTTTTCATCATGCCGCCGGATCTCGAGGAGCTGCGCCGCCGCCTAACGAAACGCGGCACCGAAACGCACGCACAAATCGAAGTGCGCCTGCGCAGACCGCGGCGCGGGAGATGGAGCACTGGCGCGATTATCGCTACACCATCATCAGTCGATCGGTGGAAGAGGATCTGCTCAAAGTTTCGTCACATCATGGGCGCGGAGAGCGCTATCTGAGGCAGCCGAATGAGTTTTAGCCTAACGATGAAGACAACAGAAACGAATCCGTCGTCCTCGGTGTCACCGGCTCGATCGCCGCCTACAAGGCGGCCGAGCTTCGCGAGCCTGCTGGTCAAGCAGGGCCACGACGTCTCTGTCGTGATGACCAGAGGACGCGACCGAGTTCATCACCCCGCTGACGCTTGCAGACGCTCTCGAAGAATCCGGTCACGACCAGCTTCTACGACGAAAAGCAAAACTGGCATCCGGGCCACATCGCGCTCGCCGATCGCGCGAACCTTCTCTCTGATCGCGCCCGCGACGCGCGCACATCATCGCGGAGCTGGCGCACGGACTCGCGCGGTCATCCGCTGGCCGCGATCGCGTCTCGCGACCGCGCGCGCCGGTTCTGCTCGCGCCGGCGATGAACGGAAAGATGTGGGAGCATCCAGCGACGCAAGGAAAACGTCGCGACGCTCGGATCGCGCGCGGCGTCGAGTTCATCGGTCCGGAAGCCGGCATGCTGGCGTGCGGTTACGAAGGCCTCGGGCGCTTTGTGGAAAGTGGATGAGATCGCTTTCCGCGCCGAGTTCCTCGCTCGCGCGCCAGGAAAATCTGATCGCGTGAAGTTCGTCGTCACCGCCGGTCCGACGCGCGAACCGCTCGATCCGGTTCGATTACCTGAGCAATCGCTCCTCCGGGAAGAATGGGCTACGCGATCGCGGCGGCCGCGCTCGAAGAAGAAACACGAGGTCACTCTTGATCTCGGGACCGGTCGCGCTTGCGCGCCGCTAGGCGCGAGACTTGTGCAGCGTCACGACGGGCGAAGAAATGTTCGCCGCCGCTCGCAGCGCACGTTCGCGCGACTGCGATGTCTTCGTGATGTGCGCCGCGGTTTGCGATTACAAGCCGGCGCAGTACGCGGCGCAGAAAACGAAAGAAGCACGCGGTCCATTTTCGCTCGCGCTCGAGCCGACGCGCGACATTCTCGCCAGCCTAACGAATAGCCGCACGAGTTGTCTCGTCGTTGGCTTCGCCGCGGAGACGCAGGAGCTGAGGCGCAGCGCGCACACGCAAGCTGAGGGAGAAGAATTGCGACCTGATTGTGGCGAATGACGTCAGCCGCGCGGACATCGGAATGGATGCGGACGACAATGAAGCTCGCTGATATTCTTTCAAAAACGGCGCACCAGAAAAACTTCCGCGCGCAAAAAAACGAAGCTCGCACGCGCGCTTGCTAAAAATAATTTTGCAAGCGCGCGAAAAATGTTTGACAAAAAAGCGTGACGATTAGTGACTCGATGAAAGTGAAGTTATTCACAAACTGTTCACAGACCGCTTCTGCGGATTGAAAGGGGGATTCCCTAATGCCAGCGAAGAAGAAAGCCGCCAAGAAAAGCACCCGCCAAGAAAAAGATGGCGACTAAGAAAAAGCATCCGGCTAAGAAGAAACGTTAGAGCCGGATATCCACAGAAGGGCGGTGACGTTGCCGTTCTTCCTAATCTTAACTTCAACCCGGGAGGAGAATTCATTTTCTCCTCCCGGTTTTTTGCCGCGAAAACTTCGCGGCGCAGCGCGGAATCGGTTAGGTTCGGAGCGTGATGCGATTATCTCGACGTCGCGACAGAAGCGGCGCCGGGCCGCGGGCGATTGCTCCGCGCGCAGTTTCGAAAAACCGCTCACGGTCAACGCCGCGACCGCGCACGACATCAAGCTCGAGGTCGATGTTCTGGCGCAGGATTTGATCACGAAAATCCTGCTCGAGCGTTTTCCGGAGCACGCGCTTTACGGCGAAGAAGGAATCGTCGGCGACCAAGCAAGCGATCATCAATGGGTCGTCGATCCGCTCGATGGCACGGTGAATTTCTTCTACGGCATTCCGCATTTCTGCGTCTCGATCGCGCTGCGTTTTCGCGGCGAAGTGATTGTCGGCGTGATCTACGATCCGATGCGCAACGAACTTTGGAGCGCGAAAAAGGGCAGCGCGCCTCTCCTGAACGGAAAACCTGATTCGGGTCAGTCCGCGCGCACTACTTCGCGGAAGCGGTCGTCTCGATCGGCCTCGCCAAGACGAGCGCGACGATCGACGCCGGGCTGCCGCTCTCGAGCAGATGGTGCACCGGGTGCGCAAATGCCGAATGCTGGGCAGCGCCGCGCTCGACATGGCCTACGTCGCCTGCGGCCGGCTCGACGCCTACATCGAACAGGGCATCAGTCTCTGGGATATCGCCGCCGGTTGGCTTCTCGGTGGAATCGCGCCGGCGGCCAGGTGCGAGCTGCAAGCCGCGCGGCGATCAGCCGGACAAATTCAGCATCGTCGCCTCTAACGGCCTGACTGCGATCTGAGCTTAACCTAACGAGATGTATCGCTCCGGGATTGGTTACGATACGCACCGTTTTGAGGAGGGCGCAAGCTGTCCTCGGCGGAGTCGAGATTCCGCACACGCGCGGGCTGGAAGGACATTCCGACGCCGACGTCCTGTCCCACGCGATCGCCGATGCGTTGTTAGGCGCGATCGGAGAAGCGCGACATCGGACACCATTTTCCGAATACCGACGAAGCGATTCGCGGGATCAGCAGTCTCGAGATTCTGCGCAGGGTCGGAGGAACTGCTCGGCGAAGAGAAATGCCGATCGTCGATCAACATCGACGCGACCCTGATTGCGGAAGCGCCGAAAATCGGGCCGCATCTCGAGGCGATGCGGGAGAAGATTTCGCGGCGCTCGGAATTCGAATGTCATGCGGTCGGGATCAAGGCGACGACCAATGAAGGCCTGGGCGCGCTCGGCCGCGGCGAAGGGATGGCCGCGCTCGCGGTGGCGAGCGTGGGCGAGACGAATCGCCTGAAGCTCGTCCTGAGCCAAGTGCAGCGAAGTCGACGATCCCGTAAGCAGACTGCAAACGCGCTATGAGGTCTCGCTGCGTTCGACATTCGCTTCTTTAATACCTACTCGCGCGAGCTCGAGGAATTCCAGTCCGCTCGATCCGGACGGTCGTGCGGTGAAGATGTACACCTGCGGGCCGACGGTTTACAGCCACGCGCACATCGGAAATTTCCGCGCCTATATTTTCGAGGATCTGCTCGCAGCGGCATCTCGAAATCGCGCGGCTTACGCGGTCGAGCGCGTGATGAACCTGACCGACGTCGACGACAAGACGATCCGCGGCAGTCGCAGCCGGCAATCTGCCGCTGCGCGAATTTACCGCGCCATTCAAGGAAGCGTTCTTCCAAGACCTCGACACGCTGCAGATCAAGCGCGCGCGATCCTTTCCGGCCGCGACGGAAGAGCGCTTCATCGCAGGCGATGATCGCGATGATCGAGAAGTTGATCGCGCGCGAGCTCGCTTATCAGGCGGAGGACAAGTCGGTTTATTTCCGGATCAACCAGTTTCCCGGAATACGGTCACCTCGCGCACTTCGATCTCGTCGGAATTGCGCTCCGACCGGCCGGGTGAAGAGCGACGAGTATGACAAGGAACACGTCGGCGATTTCGCGCTCTGGAAGGCGTGGGACGAAGAGGACGGCGACGTTTGGTGGGACAGTCCGTGGGGACGCGGGCGGCCCGGCTGGCACATCGAGTGCAGCGCGATGGCGACGGCATTGCTAGGCGAACAGATCGACATTCATTGCGGCGGCGTGGACAATATTTTCCCGCATCACGAAGCGGAGATCGCGCAGTCGGAAGGCTGCAGCGGGAAAACAGTTCGTTCGCTACTGGCTGCATTGCGCGCACCTCCTGGTCGACGGCCAGAAAATGTCGAAATCGTTAGGCAACTTTTACACCCTGCGCGACGTGCTCGCGAAGGGATACAGCGGCCGCGAGGTTCGTTACGCGCTGATCCGGGTGCATTATCGCGCGCCGCTCAATTTCACCTGGGAAGGAATGGAAGAAGCGCGCCAGGCGCTCGCTCGGATCGACGAATGGCTGCGCCGGTTGCGCGAAGCGGCGCGCGCGGAAGAACTGCAGACGAACGCGCGAGTCGCGATCGAGGACGACGAGATTCGCCGAGGCGCTGGACGACGATCTCAACATCTCGGCCGCGCTCGGACATTTGTTTGAACAGATCCGGCGAAAGCAATCGCGAGCTCGATCGGCGGGATCGATCTCGCCCGCGCGCTGCGCCTGGCTGGACTGGTGGGAGCGGATCAACCGGGTCCTCGCGTTCGAGGCGGAGCAGGAAAAGCTGCCGGCGGAAATCGTCGCGCTGGCGGAGGAACGAGTGCAGCGCGCGGCTTGCCAGAGACTGGCAGAAAAGTGATGAATTGCGCGACGCACTTCAGGCGCCGGGCTGGGAGGTGCGCGACACGAAGGACGGTCAGGTCGTCACCGCGCCGGCGCCTGACGCTCAGCCAGATCTGCCTAACGAAATGTTCAGCGCCGCCGAATTCTTCGACCTCGAACACACCGCGCATTCGAAGCTGTTCGAGACGGACAAATACGTCTGGGACGCGCTCAAGCAGATTCCGAGCTACCTGCAGTTCCGGCTCAAGCCGGCGGTGCTCGGCGAGCTGATCGGGAAACCGTTCATCAGTGACGTCCGTTTTCATCGGCAGCGGGCACGATCGTCGAACAGGGCGCAATGCTGAAAGGGCCGGCCTGGATCGGGGAAGAACTGCCATCATCCGCAGCGGCTGTTACGTGCGCGAAAACGTGATCGTCGGCAACGGCGTGGTCATGGGAAATTCGTGCGAGTTCAAGAACTGCATCCTCTTCGACGAGGCGCAGATCCCGCATTTCAGCTACGTCGGCGACTCCGATCATCGGTTACAAGGCGCATCTCGGCGCGGGCGTGATTCTCTCGAATGTGAAACTCGACCACGCCGAGATCTCGGTCGCTCGCGACCGATGGCATGATTGCGACCGGTCTGACGGAAATTCGGCGCGATCGTCGGAGATCGGACCGAAATCGGCTGCAACGCGGTCTTGAATCCCGGCTCGGTCATCGGTCGCGATTGCATCATTTATCCGGGAACAAACTTTCGCGGAGTGCTGCCGGCGAATAGCAGCATCGTCAAAGTGCGGCAGACAACTCAGATACTGAGCCGGCGCTGATCCGCATCGCTCTTAATCTCCGCCAGCTAGAGGCAAAGGAGCGGTAGAGGAAGACGGTGGCGGATGGGCGGGGATTCGAACCCCGGGTGCCTTTCGGCACACACGCTTTCCAGGCGTGCGCAATAGACCGCTCTGCCACCCATCCGCTTCGGACTCGTGCTCGTGCTCGTAATCGTGCTCGCTCGTCGTTGCAAGTCGATTAACGAGTACGAGCAGAGCACGAGCGAGTTCACAAGTTGCAGGCGGCGGAACAGTTCGTCGAGCGGCAGTTGAATGCCAACGTAAAATTCGCCGAAGTCGGCGTAGGCCGCGCTGACCGGATCGAAGCGCATTTGGTAAACGATCGCTTTGATCTGGAAAGTGTCGCGCGCGAAGAGCGTCACGCCCCATTCGGCGTCGTCGAGACCGGTCGAACCGGTGATGAGTTGTTTGACTTTGCCGGCGTATTGCCGGCCGACCGCGCGCGTGCCCGCCATCAAGCGTGCGGCGCTCCTCGTAGGGCAGCGCATACCAGTTGCGTTGTTCGCCGCGGCGCTTCGTTCATGTTGTAAAAGCAAACGACCGGCCAATCGGGCAGCGTCGGATAAACGCGCTCCTGCCGATATTTTTCATCCGCTCCCGGAAATTCATCGCATCGGCGGCTTCGAACTCCGGCGTGCCGCGCTTCAGCTTCTGCTCGGTCTCGAGCGTCTCGGCGTATTGCTCGTCGGTCGTGGTATATTCGCTCTCTTCGGTGAGCGAGAGATAGCTGTAAACCGGGACGAGGACGTCCGCGCCTAACGACAAGGTGAGCTGCTTCTCGATCTCGGTTGGCGACCTGCAGATCCGGCGTGATGAGCATGAAACCGAGATCCGCTTTCGGCGTCACCATGGCTGAGGGTGAGCAACTGAGTCGATTCCAGCGCGCGGATTTCCTGCACCAGGGTGGAGAGCGCGATCTTCGCGGCGCGCTGCTCGTCGCGCGCTGAGCAACTGCCATTGGCCGATACTCGATCCGGTAATAAGAGATGGAGACAATGCCAGCCATCCTGCGGAATGAGTGGAGCGGGCGTCGGATCCATGGACGAGAGTTTCTCTAGCGTGGCGACGCGAGAGGGTCAAGCGGCGCATCCCCGAGCGACTTTCCTCGGATCTCGAGTTCGTTCGACGTTCAGCGGTTGAACGTTTCCCTGATCCGGCCCCACACGCTTGCGTCGCGCTCGGGAGATGAGCGAGGCAGTATTCCTCGCCGTCGCGCGCGACGCGAAACTCAAGGTTCGGATTCGTCAGCTCGGTCGCGCCGCAGTTCGCGCAGCGATGGAGCGACTCGTCCTTCGGGCGCGCGCTTTCGTCAAAGCGCCGGCGCCGGCGTCGCGACCTGCTGGCGATTGCGCGCCGCGCGCATCATCTCCGGGCCGAAGAAGATGAAGTAGTTGGCAAAGGCTGCGACCAGCGCCATCCGGTAGGAGTTCGAGGCCGAGCCGCGAACCTCAGGAGCAGAAGGCCGCCGAAATCCAGGCAAGCCATTTCACCTTCACCGGCAAAATGAAAAAATGTAGATCACTTCGTCGGATAGAAGCTGGCGAAGGCAAAAAGAGCGACGACGACCAGCATCGCGTTGGAAAACTGCGCGCCGAAAGAAAAGCGCGGCGATCGTGGTTCCGACCATCCCGATGAGAAAAATAGAGAGTGAGGCGGAAAGCGCCCCACGCGTGCTCGAGCCGCTCGCCGATGAACCAGAGAAACCAAAGGACGAGCACAAGCCAGAGCGGCTGCACCATCGAACGGCTGAGCCGATCGAGCGCGGGATGAAAATGTATGTGACCAGATCGCCAGACTTCGCCGTGAAGGATCCGCGCCGGCTCGAGCGTCGAGGACGGAGACAAAATCGGGATTGAGGAAGGACGTGAGGAGATAAACCAGCGCGGTGAGCGCGACGACGATGCGGATCAAGCCCGGGATGGCGAAGCGACCGAAGCGGCGTTCAGAGCGAATCAAGCACTCATTGTCGCGCCACCGTAAAGATGGCTGAGTGGTAGTTCAAGAGTACGTCCGTCTGAAGAAGCAAGCACGGCTTGCGGACCTACGGCCACTGATCAGAATCAAGGAAGATGAGTTTTGCGGCGAATTGACACCTGATCGCGACATCTAGGCTGGCGTCGGTGAGTGACGCCGCGGAAAACGGACGCCCGCGTACGACGAACATCTGCGGCTGGGGGCGAAAATCATTCCCTTCGGCGGCTGGCTCGATGCCGGTGCAATACACCAGCATTACGCGAGGAACACCAAGCAGTCCGGAACAACGTCGGCGTCTTCGATATTTCGCACATGGGACGAGCTGGTCGTGACGCGGACCAGGCGCGGGCGCATGGCTCGAACACGATGCTGACAAACAACCATCGCCAAGCTCGATGTCGGCGCCGGGCAATACACTTTTCTGCTTAACGAGCAGCGCGGGCGTGATCGACGACCTGATCGTTTACCGGATCGAGGACAGAAGAATTTCTCCTGGTCGTGAATGCCTCGCGGATCGAGGAGGATTTTACACTGGCTGAAGGCGCATGCCGCGCCAGAGCAGAGTTGGAAAATCAGAGCGTTCAATATGCCGGTCTCGCCATCCAGGGGCCGAAGGTCGGGGAGCTCTTCACCGCTCTGTTTGGCCCGAAGCGAAGCTGCCGGAACGAAATCGCATCGCAGCGCTTTGAACTCGAGGGCACCAAAATCTGGTGGCGCGCACCGGTTACACCGGCGAGGACGGAATCGAAGTTTTCTTCGCAGGTAACGCCGCGCCGCGAATTTGGACCCAGGTTTTGGAAAAGAGGAAATCACTAGGCATTCGGTCCCTGCGGTCTGGGCGCGCGCGATACGCTTGCGCCTCGAAATGTGTTTCCCGCTCAATGGTTCCGACCTTTCGCCCGAGCACAATCCGCTCGAAGCCGGGCTCGGATTTTTCGTTGACCTGACGAAACCTGGCTTCGTCGGTCGCGACAGACTCATTCGCGAAAAGGAAGCTGGCCCCGGACGACGGCTGATTCCTTTCGGATGAAAGGGAAAAGTCCTCCGCCGCGTCCGCATTACCGGGTTTTTCGCGATGGAAAGGAAGCGGGCGAATCCGACCAGCGGGACGCTTTCACCGAGTTTGAATTACGGCATCGGAATGGCATATCTGGCGACGCCGGTGCCAAAGCCCGGTGAAGAAATCGAAATCGAAATTCGCGGACAGAAGATTTCCTGCTGCAATCGAAAAGAAACCGCTCTACAAAATCATCATGAACGTTCCAGACGATCTTCTTTACACCGACTCCCACGAATGGGTCCGCCGCGAAGGCGACAAGGTTCGCGTCGGCATTACCGATCATGCGCAGGCGGAATTGACCGATGTGGTTTACGTCGAGCTGCCGAAGGTGGGCGCGAGCTACGAAACGAAGGGAACGATCGCGGTCGTCGAATCGGTGAAAGCTGCGAAGCGACATTTATGCACCCGTCAAGGGAACGGTTCTCGAGATCAATCGCGCGCTTGAATCCAATCCCGCGTTGATCAACACCGATCCCTACGGGGAAGGCTGGATCTACGTTCTCCAGGTCGAGAATCCGGACGAGCTGAAGCAGCTGAAAGACGCCGCTGCCTACAAAGCTTCGATTGGTTAGTTAGGCGGGAGTTTTTCGAGCAAACGCTCACGGGCGACAAACCAGCGCAGCCGATCTTCGCGTCATCGCGAATCGGCGTGATCGCAATCTCGACCAACGTAAGGGCGAGCCATCCTTGTGATAATTGATAATGGTTTCGCGACTCGCTTGCTCCGCGTCCAGCGCCGCTCGCATCCGCAAAACCGCTGCCGCATCGGTCGCTTTGCCTTGCAGGAGCGGGCCGAGTTTTTGCCTCGAACTTCATCGAGAGAATAGCCGCACATATCGGTAAACCCCGGGTTGACCCAACGGGCGAGGCGATCCGGTCCGGTAACGACTGAAGCCCTCGAGAGCAAATGTTCGCGCCTCGGCCGTGCGCGTTTGCAGAATCTTGGACTTGAGTCCCTGCGAGAGTGGCGGGAGGTCCGCCGGCGTATGCGCCATGGCGATTGCGCGTCGCCACCCGTTGCAGATCGTAAACCAGCGTCCGCAGCTCGGGATCAAATTCGAGCACGAGCTCAAATGCCTCCCGGTCCTCTGGAGTCATCGCGCCCGCGACAAAAGTGCGCCGCCCGTTCCTCCAGGAAATTGTCGATCATTCGTTGCCGGTGGTTGAAAATGCCCTCAGCTGGTTACGTTGTCTAGGCGGGAATGGATGCGAATTCCCGACGCAGGCAAGGCGGCTATCTGCCTCCAAGTCTTTCATTCAGCGCCATATTTGGTCTCGCTTTTTTCGCCTCAATTTTCGAAATAAGAACGAATGCGGAAAGTTTGCCGGAGCGATTCTTTTGTTTCTCCTCCTCGGCGCGTGGTCACGCGCCACGGTGATTAATGTCGAGTTCAAGTTCACCCTTTCGTCGGCGACCCGGAGAAAGACGTGAAAAGGTGACCACCGATCGCGGGCCAGGCGGTGATTTTTATTAACAACGTCCCGGCTTCCGAGCAGGAAGTGCATGCCGACGATCTTCCGGTGCTTTTCGATGAACATGAGGTCGCGGCGTGCCGTCTGGGTGCCGATGAGTTCGGTCGGTCCAATCGTGCGCAAGGGCGCGAACAAAGATACGGATCGAGTTTACGCCTAACGACCCGGAAAAAACTTATCGCGCCCAGTTGCGCTGGGCCTCGGTGACGGACAACGACAAGGAAGACGAAGAGCCGGGCAGCATCCGCTCGACCAACCGGGCCAACGAAGGCGTGGACGATCGTAAGGCGGTGAAGGGCAAAGTGGTTTTCGAACGCGAGTTCAGGGCCGATTTTGCGCAGGACCTGCCCTGGCATCATTACCCGCCGATCACTTCCCTGGCCGAGGACGACAAACAAAAAATCGCAGGCCTGCTCAAGGCCCGGGCCGATTGGTTTAAGCCGGACTTCTACTGCGCTCTACAAGGCGCTGGAAGAGAATGAATCGCTCAAGGTGGAAGACGTCCGCAAAGCGCAATGCCTGGAAACGCGTCTACAAAGCTGGGGTGCATGCGTAACTGCACCACCGGTCGGGGACCTCGACTTTGCCATGACCGATGGGCCCGTAGTGTTGGTGACGAAGAAAGGGCGGCGCGCTTTTCGGGCTGAACGAAAACACTTTCTCCGCGGTTAAGGACGAAGAGACGCAAATGTGTGCCGGGCTCGCGCTTTCGATGCTTTATCCCGAGATTGATGGTCGTGCGTCAGCCGGACGGGAATTGGCAGATCGTTCTTTGATGTTATTCCTGGGGCGCGAAGCACGTGCTCGTGCCTAGTCGTTAGGCAGAATTTCCCCCATCTTCGATTGAGGGCCGATGACGCCGGAAGGGAGATTGACGCCTCCCCACGAATTAGTTTATTCCCCGGTGCCGACCGAACTTAGACTTTTCAGCCGCGAATGGTGCTCCTGGTGCGTCGACGCAAAGGAGTATCTGAGCCAACGTGGCTACCGATTTACCGAGATCGATGTCGGCGCAAGACCGCGCGGCGTATCAGGAAATGAAGGATCTATCCGACCAGACCTACGTGCCTACGCTCGTCGCCGGGGATGAAGTGCTCGCGAATTTCGACACCGACCAGCTGGAGAAATTTCTGCGCGAGCACGACATCGTCCCGTAAATGTTGTTTGGGCTATTCATCACGCTGGGAGTCGCTGTTCTCAGCGTCGCCCTACGCAGTTATCAATCTTCCGTCTCCCAGAAAGTCGGCGCCTTCGGAATTCTTACCGCCTCGTTCCTCGCGATCTACTACATCACCGGGAGCTGGATTCTCGGGCTGATCAGCGCCCTCAGCTGGCTGTTTCTTCCCTGGCTCGAAATTCTGACCCGCATTCGCGCGCCTCCGGCTGCCTCGCGGAGAAACGCTGCGCCCGAAGAGCCCGCCTTCGAGCGACATCTTTCCTACGCTCGAAGAGATTACTGCGCAGATTGAAAGCGAAGGCTTCCAGCACATCAATGATGCCGGCTGGGATTGGGAAGATTACCGGCAATTCTTTCGTCTCTTTTACAAAGAGGAGGACCGTGCCCAGGCGACGATTTGCCTTAACGAACAACACGATCTCTCGTTTTATTACTTGAGGATTTCTTCCCGCGCCCAGGACGGCAACATCTGGACGACGTGGAATTATCCCCTCTCCTACGGGCTAAAACTGACCCCGCATTTCCGGATCAATCGCCAGCGGCCCGATCAATCTTTCTGGCAACTCTACCAGAGTCACAAGGCTTTCCTCCGTGATAACGGGATCGATACCGATCGCATCGATCATCTGAACGAGGACCAGATCCAGGAAGAAATTGAAAAGGATCTGCGCGATCAGATTGCGCACAACATTCAGGCGGGCGTGCTTATGCAAACGGCCGCGGGCGAGATCAAGTATTCCTGGCGCGGAATGATCTATCTCTGGTGCCAATTTCTCCTCGACCTGGTCCGGCTTTAGAATCGGCGATGAACTCCGAATCCCCGAGCGTCGACGTCGAAGTGCAGGTGATGTTCTTCGATACCGATTGCGGCGGCGTCGTGCACAACATCGCTTACCTGCGTTTTATCGAGACCGCGCGCACGCTTCTCGCCGAGCAATTGGGGATGAAGCTGGTGGAAATGGCCGAGACCCGGCAATATCCCGTGGTCGTTCGAACCGAAATCGATTATCGGCGCGCGGCCAAGCTCGGTGATTGTTTGCGCATTCGGGGCTGGCTCGACCGGCTCGATCGCGCTCGTTTCTGGTGCGCGCTTCGAGATTCGCCGCATCTTGGATGACACGCTGATCGCCGAATGCCGCCAGATGCTCGCGCTCATTCAAATGCCGGAAGCGAAACTGCTTCGATTGCCGGAAAGCTGGGAGCGTTACCGCCGTGCCGGACTCGGTCGCGAAGGGCTAAATCGGCGAGCGACATTTCCAGCTGAAAGCGCTAGCCTCACGCACATGCCCTCTGGCAATCCCGCCCTCAGTCTCGACGACATCTTTATCTCGCCGAGGGCTTTGACGCCGCCCCCGACACGCCGCGCGCGCTTTTTGTCTTCCTTCTTTCCCTGGCGGCGGCAATCGCATCTGGCCACGCTCAACTGGGGCGATCTCTATAACGAGACCGATGGCCAATACGCCGGTGCGGCGCGCGAAATGCTCGAGTCCGGGCAATGGTTGACTCCGACAAACGATGGGATCCCGCGCCTCCAAAAACCGTTGCTTCTTTACTGGGCGATCGCGATTTCGCTCAAGACTTTTGGCCTAACGACTGCGGCAGCCCGGCTGCCGATCGGACTCGCGATTGTCGCTTCGGTCGCGCTCACCTTTCTCATCGGCGACCGGCTCGGCGGACCGTGGCGCGGATTTCTCGCCGGTCTGATTCACCTTTGTTCCTGCGGCACCTTTCTCCTCGGGCGCATCGTCATGCCAGAACCGGTTTTCAGCGCGCTGATTGCCGGGGCGATCTACTGCGCGATTCGCGGTTACGAAAGGCGCCGTGGGCGCCGCGGCTGGTTCTTCGGCTTCTGGATTTGCGCCGCACTCGCCTGCATGACGAAGAGCCTCCTCGGCCTTGTTTATCCGGCCGCACTGCTGGGTCTGCTCTCATGCTTCTACCGCGAAGCGCGTTGCGTTTCCGGTGGCGCTGCTCAGCTGGGACGGTATCCTGATTTTCCTCCTCATCGCCGCGCCCTGGCCAATCTGGCTGGAGCTGCAACATCCCGGATTTCATTGCTCACTTCACGTTCAGGGAGTGGCTTGATCCATCTCGCCGGACAAACCGATGCTTCGCATAGCTACGACAACGTTTCGCGCCACGTCTTCCTCGGTGCTGCACCTCGCCTGGTGGTTTCCGTGGACGATTGCAATTCTTCCCGGCGCCTTGCTCGCCTGGCGACGCGTTCTGCGCCCACGCGAAATCGAGATTCGCGGATGCCCTTCCGCTTTGCTGGATCGCGGTCGTGTTCATCCCGCTCTTCCTCATCGGGCAACGACAGGATTACTACTCGATGAGCATGTGGGGTGGGTTCGCGATTTTCGCCGCAACCGCCTGGGAACGAATGCCGCGCTCGACCCGACTCTTGGGCGTGAGCGGAGTTCTCCTTCTCGGGCTCATCGTTGGCGGCATCGCCTGGCGTCTGCCGCAATTGCTCGATGGCGCCACCAATGGCTGGGGCACAACTGCTGGCGCGTTCGACGGCATGGCGAACTCTCGAGCGATATCCCAATCTCCACCTGGCTGGATTTTCGGTCGATGTTCGTCGTCATCGCGTTTTCGCTCGTCCTGTTTTCTCGCGATTGCGCTGTGGTTCGTTTGGCGGGAGAAAAGCCGGATCGCCTTAACCGCTCTCGCCGCCGCGATGGTGCCGATTGGCTTCAGCATGATGGATGGGGTCGCGCGCATGGCGCCATTTTTCTCGCTCGCCGACGCGGCCAACCTGATTCGAGGACGGGAGCGCGCCTAACGACAAGGTGGTCTACGAAGGCTCGATGCACGTCGGCGGCAGCCTCCTCTTTTATCTCGGGCGCCGTTTTTATCTCGTGAATCAGAACCCTGCCTCGAACCGGGGGCGACCCTGCCCCAGGCGCCGGACATTTTTCTCGATGAAAAAGAGGTGCTCCACGATTGGCCGGAAACCGGAACGCATTTATCTCCTGGTCGAACACGCACGGATCGCTCACTGGCGCGCGCTTCTCGAGGGCAAAGGGTTGCTGGTCGCCGAGCTGACCACCTGCGGCACGACCACGCTTCTGAGCAATCGTCGTTAGGCAAACGTCAGGGCGACGGGCTGATGGGAGCGCGAACCGCCGGCTGGAGCAGCCCTGCCCAATAGGTGCTGTAAGGATGCACTTGCCTAACGACCTGGTCGCCATGCAAGAGGGGACGGCCTCCATTTGCCCAGCGCGAAAATTGAGCCTTCGAGGTTTTGCAGTGGTTGTAGCCATCGGCCCGCAAACGCCGCGCCGCCTTCGCGGAGCGATAACCGACCGAGCAGTAGGTGACGATCGGCGTCTCCTTGAAATTCCCGCGAGCGCCTCGCCGGATCGGTCTCCGGATCAACCCAGCGCTTGCACTCGGCAGATGACTTACCTCCCATTCCGCTCGTGTGCGCACATCGAGCAATATGGGTTGCGAACGATGCGAGTTCGCGAGCCAGTCGGACAATTCTGCGGTCGTAATCCATTGCACGTCGCGGAACTCAATTCGCAGCGCCTGCTTCACGAGAAACCAATCGAGCGAGGCCATCGCGAGCAGAGTCACCGGCGCGATTAGCAGCGCCGACAATCCTCTATTGTAAAACGCGTCCGCCCTCTTCCGGCGCCGTCGCGATGAAGATTGTCGCCAATCCATTTGAAAATCCGGCAGACCCGGCTACTATGCGGGCTCCTTTTCGGATCATAACCCCGAGACACTTTATGTCGCAGCATCGCAGCCTCAAAGGCGCCAGCACTATTACCGCCAAGCGCAACGTCCTGAAACGTTTCGAGCGGGTCGAACTGCTCAAGAAACGCGGGCAGTGGAAAGAGACGAGCAAAGTCCTCGGCCTGCCGAAAACGAAGCCGGACGTTTAACAGGGTTGAGTGAGTTGAGAGTTGATAGGTTGAGAGGATCGCGCAATTTGCTTCGTCTCCAACCACTCAACTCTTCAACCTCTCAACCATCGTGCGTCTCAACCGTTTCCTCGCCTCTGCCGGGCTCGGCTCGCGGCGACATTGCGATGAGCTGATCGCGGCCGGGCGCGTGACCGTGAACGGGCAGCCGACGACCAATTTTGGCACCCAGATCGAAGCCGATGACCACGTGAAAGTGGATCATCGACTCGTTAGGCCAAAACCGATCCTGACCATCATCCTGCATAAGCCGGCTGGGTTTGTTTCCACCCGGCGCGACCCCACACGCTACTGACACGATCTACGATTTGCTGCCGGCAAAGTTTTCCCGACTCTTCAACGTCGGGCGGCTCGACGCGCAGAGTGAAGGATTACTCCTTCTCACCAGCGATGGCGATCTCGCCCAGCAGCTGGCCCATCCCCGCTTCAAGATCGAGAAGGAATACGAAGTCACCCTCGACAAACTCTGGGATCCGACGCTGGCCGAGAAATTGCGCCGCGGGATTTTTCTCGATGGCAAACGGGCCCAGCTCACGCACGTGCACCAATTCGGTCCGACCCGTTTGCGGGTGACGCTGCAACAGGGCCTGAACCGCCAGATTCGCCGGATGTTTTACGAGCTCGGTTACGAGGTGAAACGGCTCGTGCGCACCCGCCTCGGTAATTTGCGTCTCGGCGATCTCCCGCGCGGCGAATGGCGCAGCCTAACGAAAAGCGAGCTGGCGTTGTTGCAATCCGGGAATGCAGCTTCACGCCATTCGCCGCGCGATCGTCGGATGATTACTCCAGCTCCGCGCGCAAAACCTCCAAGGGTGGCGTCCGCCCGACGCCATGACTCGCGAGCAAACCGATCACGACGGTCAACGCGCTAACAATCACCGCGCTGCAGAACCACTGGCAGGATCGAGGGCGTATAGGCTAGTTTGAAAGTGAAAACCGCCAGCGCCCAACTCGCGAGCGAGCGCGAGCACGATGCCGGTCGCAGCTGGCGAGCAGAACCGAGCAACAGATATTCCGCTCCGAGAATTTTCCAGATCTGGCGCGCGACGCGCCTAACGTTCGCAGGAGGACACTCTCTTTCAGTCGCTGGTAGCGGCCGCTCCAGATCGTGCTCCCGAGCACGATCAAGCCGGTGCCGACAGTGAAGAGCGACATGATTCGAATCACGAGCGCGACCTTGCTCAGGATCGAATCGACCGTTTGAATCACCGCCGTGAGGTCGAGCGCGGAAACGTTGGGAAATTTCGCCACGACCGCGTTCTGCAAGCTGCGCAGAAGCCGCCGGCGTCGGCACCCGGCTGACGAGGACGTTAGAACGTCGGCGCGCATCTCGAGCACGCCGGTGGGGAAAACGACAAAGAAATTGGTCTGGAAACGTTTCCAATCGACTTCGCGCAGGTTCGCAACTTTGACTTTGATCGGAACACCCTGGACATCGAAGACCATCTCGTCGCCGATCGTTAGGCCAAGATCACGCGCGATTTCCTGTTCCAGTGAAATCGGCACCGCTTCGCCCGGCTTGCCAATTGAAATGGCCGATCCATTTTCCGGCGGTGATCTTTTCCGTCTCGCTCAACCCGGCGCGGTAGGTGGAGCGATATTCGCGCTCCAATTCCCATTCCGGGATTTTGTGCTGCGGATCCTTCAGCAGGTCGGACGCCTTTCGTCCTTTCACTTCCACCAGGCGCATGGTCACGATCGGCGCCTCCTGGATCACCGGCAGCTTTTCCTGCCTAACGAGTGCCGCAACCGCCTGTTTCTGATCCGGCTGAATATCGAAGAGGAAGATATTCGGCTGCTCATTGGCATCGAGCGAGCGGAACTGGCGTGAGGAGGACATCGCGGGTGAGATAAATTGTGAGCAAAAGAAAAGTGCCCAAGCCTAACGACAAAGTGAGGAGAAGGGTGCGATTGTTAGGCCGATAAAGATTGGCCACGCCCTGGCGGACAACAAAACTCCAGCCCCCAGGGAGAAGTTTGCGGACGAGGAAGATTAGAGAGCCGGGCCACCCCAGCCAAAATTGCGATCGCTAACCCCAGACCGCCGGCGACTAACAGCCCGTCCGTCCAGGTTTCAGCCTGCCAAATAGCAAAAGCCGTGAGCGCCCCGGCGATCACGAGGTAGATCGCCCAGATTACGAAATCGCGCCGCGCAGAAACGCTTCCCCCATCCGCCAACGCCCGCAACGCCAACAGTGGCGACACTCGCCGAAAGCGGAGCAACGGAGGCAGCGCAAAGAGAAACAAACCGCAAAACCTGCGGCGACGCCGCCAAGCAGGGGCGTCCACGCGAGCGCCACGCGGGATCGGAAACGGAACCAGCTTCTAGCGATCCCCGGGAGGATTCCATGCATGGCCACACCGAGCGCGCCGCCGGCGACGGCACCGACGATTCCCATCGCCATTGCCTGAAGCAGATAAACGCCGATCGCGGTGTCGACCGGATGCGCCGAGACATCGCAACACTGCGGCGGTGCGAGTCTTCTGTTGGAGGTGCGCGTGAATTGCGCTCGCAACTCCGACCGCGCCAAGGAGGAGCGAGATGAAGCCAACCAGATTGAGAAACCGGTAAAGATTATCGAGCGCTTCGCCGAGGTCCTTCTTCCGTTTCGCCACCGTGTCGTATTCAAGCCCGGCTTGCTCGACTCCGCGGCGCGAGTCGTTTCACTTCCGCCGTTACGTCGACGCGAGGGTGCAAACTTCACGAACGCGAGATAGCGCGCGACACTGCCCGGCCGGAGCAGCTTCGTTTCGGCAAGGTCCTGCAAAGGCAAATAAACCCGCGGAGCGAAACTTGCGGCCGGCGATGCTTCCCCGGCATTTTCGTTAGGGCACCGGCAATCAGTGAAAGCCGCTCTCGCCGATCTTGATCGGATCGCCCGGCTTGAGCGCGGAATTGCAGGAGTAGACTTTCTTCCGGAACCACCGCGCCACCGCGACGAAAGTCGTGCGCCGCGTTGCCGGGAACGGTTTCCATTTTGCCGTAAAACGGAAATTCGCCGCCGAGCGCCCGGACCGAGACCAGCCGGGTCCCGCCGCTCTTCGGAAAGAAGGCCATGGTTTGGAAACGAACTTCCCGCGCTTGAGTTCCGCCTAACGAATGGAGCAACGTCCTCCTGCTGCGCGAGTAAACGGTCGCCGGACTTTCCACCACCAGATCGGCGCCGAGGAGTGACGCGTGCCTGGTCGTCAATTGCGCGGCCGAGGCTGGCGCGAAATAATCCGATCGCAATCAGGGCAGCCACGCCTAACGAGATTGAGATCGGAAAAGAGCAGCGAGCGCCGCCGGCTCGAGACGGCTGTCGCGCCACGCCATCTTGAAAATGAATCCAATCATTTTGTGCGGCCTGTCGTTTTAGCTGCGCTCGAAAGCTCGCGCTCACGTCCATCGTGCCGCTTGATCAGCAACTGGATTCTGGTTCTGGGGAGCGCGGGCGTCTCGCCCGCTGGTTTCTGCGCCCCGCAGAAACAATCTTTGAGCAAACGTCGCGGCAGAAAAGTTCGTGATGGCGAGGGCGCCATCACCAGCGAGCGAGGCGCCCGCGCTCCCAGAACGCCGCGTTTGGGCCGGCGCTCTCTAATTGAGCAAGATTTAACAGGCGCGAACTTCTTCATTCGACCATCGCTCCGTTGCGCAAGCGAATGGTGCGCTCGGTCAGGCGTGCGATCTCGGGATCGTGTGTCACCAAAGCCAGCGCCGTGCCCGCAGTTCGGTTCAACTCGAGCATGACCTCGATCACTTTCGCGCTCGTCTCGGCGTCGAGGTTGCCGGTCGGCTCGTCGGCGAAAGAATTTTCGGGCGGTTGATAAACGCCCGCGCGAGCGCGACCCGCTGTTGTTCGCCGCCGGAAAGTTGCGCGGGATAATGGTCCCGCCGTTCGCCCAAGTCCGACTCGTTCGATCAGCTCCAGCGCAAGCTGGCGCGCGCTGCGATCGCCGCGCAATTCCAGGGGAACGGTCACGTTCTCGAGCGCAGTCAACGTCGGGATGAGCTGGAAATTCTGAAAAACGAAACCGACCAATTGCATTGCGCAACTCGCGCGCGTGCGTCCTCACCGATCTCTCCGAGGGCAATGCCGTCGAGCCGGACAGACGCCAGAGGTAGGCAGATCGAGTCCCGCGGCAAGCCCGAGCAAAGTGGTCTTGCCACTCCCGGATGGCCCGAGAATCGAACAGGTCGCGCCCTGCTTCGAGGGCAAAGCGAAATATCGCGCAGCACCGTCAGCTGACCCGCCCCGGTCGCATAACTTTTCGTTAGGCCGCTGAACCTCGAGGATCGGGAATGACTTCATTGACGCTGGCAAGACGACGCGCCTTGCTTACGCGATGCTGATACGCGCGCGCATGAGGAATTGTCGCGTCGAATTCTTGGTCTCTGCTCGCGTTCCGCGCTCTCTGCTCGCTCGAGGCGCCCTCGGTGGAACGATCCTGTTTCTCGGCGACAGCCTGACCGCCGGGCTTTGGCATTGAGGAAGGAGAAGCCTTTCCGTCCCTGATCAAGGAAAAGATTGAAGCCGAACATCTGCCCTTCGAAGTCATCAACGCTGGAGTGAGCGGCGATACCAGCCGCCGGTGGCCTGCGTCGCCTCGCCTGGTTGTCGCAGCGGCCAGATCGATATCGCCGTGATCGAACTCGGAGCAAATGACGGCCTGCGCGGTCTGCCGGTAACGGCGATGAAGAACAACCTTCAGTCGATCATCGATCAGCTGAAAGCAAAGAATCCGGCGGTGAAAATTGTCATCGCCGGGATGCAGATGCCGCCGAATCTCGGCGACGGATTATCGCACGCGATTTCGACGGCCGCTTTCGCCGACCTGGCACAGAGAATAAGCGCCGCGCTCATTCCATTCCTGCTCGAGGGCGTCGGCGGTCACATTGACTTGAATCAAGCCGGATCAGATTCATCCCACCGCCGCCGGGCACAAAATCGTGGCGGAAAATGTCTGGCGCGTGCTCGCTCCGTCTCCTGAAAAAAGAGAACCGTGATGCGGACTCGACGGCTGCCACGCTTTGATCACCGGTGCTTCGGCGGGAATCGGGCGCGAGTTCGCCCGCCAGCTCGGCGGACGCGCCGCGACGCTCGTGCTCGATCGCGCGGCGCGAAGAACGGCTGCAGGAGTGTGCGAAGCTGAACTGGCTGCGGCATCCGGAGCTTTGCGGGTCGAAATTCACGGCCGACCGATCTGTCGCAGCGCTGCGGCCGGTCGACGCAATTGATTAGGCTGGATCGACAGCGCAGAGGACCGCGAGTCGATCTCCTGATCAACAACGCCGGACTCGGAGCGATCTCGGGTGCGTTTTCGACCGCCGATCCGGGGCGGGTTGACGACATGATCGCAGGTCAACATGGTCGCCTTGACCCAGCTAACGCTGCGGTCTTGTTGCCGGGAATGATCAAACGAAAACGCGGCGCGATTTTGAATGTGAGTTCGTCGGCTGCTTTCTTGCCGATTCCGAACTTCGCCGTCTACGCGGCGAGCAAGGCATACGTGAACAGCTTTACTCGGAAGCCTTGCGGAACGAACTGCGCGGAACAGGCATGCATCTGTCGGCGCTCTGTCCCGGACCGGTGCCAACCGAGTTCAATCAACTCGCTTTGCGGCATCCGGTTGCGGCCCAGCGTGAAGCGGCGGAATCTCGCGCTAGACACCGGTTACGACCGTGGTCGCAGAGGCGCTTGAGAGGAATCGAGCGGAACCAACCGATTGTCATTCCCGGCCTGGTGATGAAGCTTGGAATGTTCATCGTTAGAGCTAACGCCTCTTGCCGATTCTTCGCCTGGCGAGCCGGCTCTTTGCCAAGCCTGCAGCTCAGGAAACAAGCGAAGGGCGGTTGCAAACCGCCGGGCTTTCACCGACTGGCCATCAGTCGCGGCGCGACCGATGTCCTTTATCAATCCGTATTTGATCGAGCAAGCCGTAGGCGCGCGACGTCGGGGTCGAGACCGGCTTGCCGGCCATCGCTTCATCCAGCGCCGCCTTCACGCTAATTGGTCGAGCTCCGGAATCGTCGGCCGCGGTCGTGTGCGTTGGCTTGCTGTCGATTGCACCGGAGTAAATCAGCTTTCCGCTCGGGTCGATGACGATACATGTGGGGGCGTGTTGGTCGCAGCGATATTCGTGGCCAACCTTTGCCGGTTCGGCATCGAGCAGCAGCGCGGTCGAATGCATTTTCCATTGCGCGAATCTGCTTCTCCGCGTCCTCGGGCGTGAGATGGCCTTCTTGCCCTGGCGCCGAGGAATCAATCGTCAGCCAGACGACATCCTTGCCCGTGAACTGCTTTCTGCAAGGCCTGCATGTTGTCGCTCTCGTAATGCTTTTTGCACGAAAGGACAACCCGGGTTGAACCATTCGAGAACAACATATTTTCCCTTGAAGTCGCCTAACGAATGAGTTTTGCCCTTGGAATCGGTGAGAGAGAAAGTCGGCGCGCGGGCGCGCCCACTTTTGGCGCTTCGGCGGCAAAGAGCGCGCCGGTGGAGAGGGCAGTGAGTGCAAGGATTAGTCAGTCTTGTTTTCATAGAGTTGTCTATTTTGCGACCGCCACCTTTGGGCCGGCCGATTGCAAATGGTCCAGGACGAGCGCCTGGGTGAGCAGTTCCGGAAGGACGATGGGTTGGTGAGGAGTCGCCGCCGGATAAAGCACGTATAATGGGACACCGACGCGCCCGAATTGTTTCAAAGTTTTTGTGATCACCGGATCGGCATTCGTCCAGTCGGCCTTCATTTTCACCATCGCCATAGCGTTCGAACGCGCTCTTCACCGGCTGCGCTTTCGAGCACGGAGCTTCGTTGAATTTGCAGGTGATGCACCAGGCGGCGGTGAAATCGACGAAGACGCTGCGGCCCTGCGCCAGTTCGCTTTCAAGGCGCTCGGGATTGACAGGCGACCCAGTCGTTAGGGTAAAGGCCGCAGAGGACGCAACTTCGTGGCTGGAAATTTTCAACCGACAAAATAAAACGCCGCTGCCAATCACGAGCGCAAGAACGAACCGAGCACCACGAGGCGGCGGAATGCGCACTCGCGGCGTGCAGGGAAGGGAGCCGTACATCCAGCAGGCGATGACTGAGGGCGAGCAGAAACGCGCTCACCCAGATGGTCGCGTCGAAGGCCACGCGCGACCGCCGAGCACCCAAAGTAAAAGCAGGGTCGCGAGGAGCAGGAAACCCATCAGTTGTTTCACCCGCACCATCCAGGGACCGGGCCGCGGCACGAACGCAGCCAGGCCGGTTGCGCCGTGAGCAAGAGTAGGGCGCGCTCATTCCGAGTGCGATTGCCGATGAACATGAGGAGAATGATCGGGCCCGATTGCGTGAAGGCGAAACCGAGCGCCGTGCCGAGATAAGGCGCGGTGCAGGGCGTGGCGAGGACGGTGGCGAAAACTCCCTGGAAGAACGAACCGGCATAACCTTCGCGCGCGCGCTCCATCCGAGAATCCAGCTCGTGGCCGCAGCCGGCAGAGTAATTTCGAAAACGCCGAAAAGATTGAGCGCGAAGACCAGCACGACCGCGCTCATCGCGATGACGAACATTGGATTGGTGAATTGGAAGCGCCCAGTTGATTTCGCGCCCGGCAGATTTCAATCCAATGAGCAGAAAAGCGATGCCAAGAAACCAACCGAAGATGCCGGCGGTGAAGGCGAGACCGTTGCCAAAGATGCGCGGCACGGCTGTCACCGGCATGCTGAATAAAACCAAAGATTTTGAGTGAGATCACCGGCAGCACGCAGGGCATCAAGTTGAGAATGAGTCCGCCGAGGAAACCGAAGAGGAGCAACCTAGAGTCCGGCCGGCGCGGCATTCCCGGCTGAAGGCACTGCGGTCGCTCCTGAGCGCGGTGCGATCGCGAGTTGATGGTGCCGCGGTCGCTGCTGTGGTTGCCGGCGTCTCGGGCGCGGCTGTGGGTGGTTTGGCCAGCAGAAAACCTTGATCGCCAACTACGAGCAAACCAAATAGCGACTGAATGCTCGGATTCGGCTGGATTCGATTGAATTACGAACGCTACTTGTCCCATCCGGCGTTTGCTCGCGTCGCGGATGACCAATGAGAGTGGAAGGCCCGGGGATGGGATAAAAGTCGACCGACGGAGCTTTCACCAGACTGGGATCGCCGATCGTCAGTCGGAATTCGTTAGCTGGCGCGTCCATCGCACCACTCTGCCGGCCGGGGAGGGCAAGAGCTTCGGGCAATCGCGCCTGGTACTTGGCGAAGAGATCCGGGTTCGCGGGGTGTTCTGGTCCCGACCGGCAAGGTCGAGCTGCACGTCGCCATGACCGGGTATGCAGATTTTTTCGCAGACCAGCCAATCAACCGCCGGCCGAAAGTTTCACCGCGCTCGTCTGCAATTTTCGCCGGCGGAGTAAGCGAAACCATCAAGAGCACCTCGTCGTGATAGCCGTAAATCTGGATGTCGCCCGGCTCGTTTAACTTGCAACGGAATCGGCCATTGAATCGGGCCAGCGTCCCAGCCCGGCAGGAGATTCCATTTCATTTCTGTCGGGATACCCGCATCACCCGGGAATTGCCATCGATAGTGCCAGCCAGGTTGCATTTTCAGGAGCAACCCAGCGGTGAACTCCTGGCCAGGGACAATCGTTGTCGTGTCGGCGACGAGTTTGGCCTCGACCAGTCGCCGGCCCTCGAAGACCTGGCCGGGCAGATCCGATGCGCCGGCAAGCGCGATCGCAAGCAGCGATCCACCCACGAGGTTGCGCAACGAGATCATTGAAATGTTTACCACTGCCGCCGGTTTGGAGCAACGCGGCCACTCCTGAGGAAGGGCCCTGAGATGCCCACGGCGGTTTTAAACCGCCGTTTTGCATTTCAGCAGTTTATTCCTCGCCGTCGTAGTAGTCGGCCTCTTCTCCCCTTGGCGATCAGTTCTTCGCCACCTTCCTTAAACACCACCCATTTGCCGCTGTCGGGATAATAACAGGAATCGCCGCGAGGATTATCCGCGATCACGTAATACACAAAATCTTCCTCAGCCGCGGCCGAAACCTGGTGCGCCTCTCCCGGCGCAAAAAAGAACGACATCCCCTGCCTCTTCACCTCGGTTGTTCCGTTGCGATCCCGCACCATGCCTTTGCCGGAAACGACCAGATACAATTCCGTCTCCGCGCTGTGTCCGTGATACGGGCAATAGCTCTTCCCTTTCGGAATCCGGACCTGCGCCAGGTCGAACGGATGTCGTTTGACGAGATCAAGCGAAGCCTTGTCGCGACCGAGCGCGATCAGAAACGTCTTTGACGAACTTGTGAAATTTTCCCTTGGGCGAGCGGCGTTTCGTCCTCCGCGATTTCTCCAGATTGACTTTGCGCATGGAGCAAGCTTGAACCCGCGCGCGCAGAAAACAACCCTCGTTAGGCCGGCGCGTAGAAACTATTTCGCATCTGCCGACAAGTCCGAGGATCGCCCTTGAAACCCCTCACCTCAATCCTCTCTCCGTCAATTGATTATTCGTTAGGCGGAATTCTTCTTCGACGCGAACAGGAAATCGCGACCGACAAGATAAAGCAACACGCAGAGGATGGTGAAGGGAACCAGCGCGAGCAGGTCGGCGTACGGCCCTCAAAAAATGGATTGTGCGCCGTAGCCCATTTTCGATTGCGTCGAGCTTGTCTTTCAACGGGATATTCATGAAGGCGAAAACGACTCCTGCGAGCGTCCCGCCGGCGATATAACCGGATGACAAAAGGACACCATTGCTCTTGTCGCCTTCTGCAACGAGCTGATCTTCCGTCAGGTTTGTGCCGGCGTGTTTACGACGCGTGTATTTGTCGACGAGTCCGCGAATCACACCACCGACCCAAACCGGCGCTGAGGTAGAGATCGGCAGGTAAACGCCGACGGCGAAGGCGAGCGACGGAATTCCGGAAAGCTCCAGCACGATCGAGATGAAAACGCCGAGCAAGACGAGTCCCCAAGGCAATTCGCCACTCAAGATCCCCTTGATGATGTAAGACATCAGCGTGGCTTTCGGTGCGGTGAACTTCTGCACGGTTGAGCCATCGGGGCGCTTGTCGTAAACGCCGTTGATGCCGGGATCGACGAGGTAGACCGGCGTACCCTCGCCGTTTACAAGGTAACGTCCGGCCGGTCCGTGTTCGGGTGAGGTCTTGTGGATAAACAAAATACTCTGCCGGATCGCTGCCGGCTTGTGCTCCAGCGAGTCGCTCGCGCTTCGGTTTGCCGCTCGCATCCTTTTTCAAAGTCGGCGGGATTAGCGTGATACGCGGAGGCGAAGGTGAAGTCTTTGTTGCCCGCCACTGGAACGTGAAACCGTGCCCGACTCATTGAACTTCATCAGAATCGGCCCAATCGCGAGGCAGGACGCCAGCGTGCCGATGAGAATTGCGATCTGCTGATACTTCGGTGTTGAGCCGACCAGGAATCCCGTCTTGAGGTCTTGCGACGTGGTGCCGCCATTCGACGACGCGATACAAACAATGCCGCCAATCGAAAGGGCCGTGACAAAGTAGGGCGGCGCCGTCCAGCCAACGAGCAGAAAGCAAAGACAGGTCAGCAACAGCGTCGCGACCGTAATGCCTGAAGTGGGACAGGAAGAGGAACCGACTTCACCGGTGAGACGCGATGAGACAGTGGTAAAAAGAAATCCGATCGCGACGATGAGGAGCGCGCCTAACAAGTTGAAGCGCAAGTTGAGTTGCGGCGCGAGCATGATCAGGACGAGGAGCAAAATGATTCCGCCGATCACCCATTTCATCGAGAGGTCCTGATCGGTCCGCGCGGCTGTGGCCCTCTCCGCGCGAGCATCGCGCAGGTCTGAGAGTCCGCCTTTTAAGCCATGCCAGATCAACGGCAGCGAGCGAATGAGACTGATGATTCCACCCGCCGCGACTGCACCCGCGCCGATATAGAGGATGTAGCCGTGCTGAATTTGATCGACACTCATCTCCGCAATCGTGTGGCCGGTTTCCGGCGAAACCGGCCCCGCGACTAACGAACCGAAATATTTGATCGCCGGGATCAGAACGAGATACGACAACACGCCGCCACCCATCATCATCCCGGCGATGCGCGGCCCGATGATGTAGCCGACGCCAAGCAAAGCGGGATTGTTCTCGATCGAGATCGAACCGCCTTCGAATGGCTTCCCGAAGATCTTCTCCGGGATTTCCTTCATCGCTTTGAAGATCTCGAGTGCGCCGTAGTAAATGAAACCAATGATGAACCCGCCGATGATCACTTTGCCGCCGCTCACGGCTTCGTCTGCGAGGCCGCGTCGTGATCGCCAACGCGCGCGGCTGCGCGCGACTCAGCAGAGGCACCCGCTTTCAAGACCTCCGCGCAAGCGGTGCCTTCCGGGTATTTCAGATATCCATGTTGATGAACGATCAGCGCGCGCCGCGTCGGGATCATCATCAGGATGCCTAACAACCCGCCGAGAATCGCGACTAACATCACCCGCACGATCTCGAGATCGAAGCCGAGGATCATGATCGCGGGCATGGTCACGCCGAGGCCGAACGCGATCGATTCACCCGCCGAGCCGGCGGTCTGGACGATGTTGTTCTCGAGAATGGTCGAATCGCGCAGCCCGAACTTCGAAAGCACGCGGAAGGTAGTGATCGCGATGCACCGCGACCGGAATCGACGCGCTGACCGTGATGCCGACCTTGAGGACGAGATAAAGCGACGACGCGCCGAAGACGATCCCGAGCAACGTGCCGAGGATGATCGGGATCGGCGTGAATTCGCGCAGGCGAACATGGGCCGGGATGAAAGGCTTGAAATTGGCGGCGAGCGGATTCTCCGGCCTGAACCCGACGATATCGGGCATTTCGTTAGGCGGATTTCGCGGGTCGATTTGAACCATTCCGAGGTTTACCTCAGTTGCGCGAACCGCCGCCTAACGAGTCATGCGGTTCAGGTCGCCCGCGCGCTTCGTCGCCATGCGCAGGATCCATCGGTAGAGCACGAACGCAATCACAGCGAAGGAAGACGCCACCGATGATAATCCCGGCCGTTTCAAAGCCGGCGCCAACCAGCGCGAGCGGCGCCCCGATGCCAGAGAAGACAACGATTGCGGAAATGACCACGCCAATCGTGCTTTCGCCGACGATCAACCCAGACGCGAGCAATACGCCGCAATTGCTTGGTCGCCTCGGGCTTTGGCGTTCTGTCGGCGCGGCGATCGAACAACCAGCCCACAATCGCGCCGACAACGACCATCAGCGTGCTCTGCGTCGGCAAATAAATTCCGAGACCAACCGCGAGCGGGGGTATACGCATGTGTCGCGTCGTCCGTGCGAGAATCTCATCTAACAAAATGATCGCCACGCCGATCAATGCGCCAGTGCGGATCAAGCTCCAATCGATGTTCCCAGCGATGACTCCTGAGCGAGCGAGGAGATCAGGCCCGCCTGCGGCGCAGGCAACGGGTGCGGACGCAATTCCGCGCCCGGCGCGCCGACGAAACCGTAGGCATGATTCACCAAGTCGAGCACCGGCGGAATCACCAACGCGCCCGCGATTACGCCGACGATGAGCGCGACCTGCTGTTTCCACGGAGTGGCGTCGACCAGCTGCCCGGTCTTGAGGTCCTGCAGGTTGTTGTTCGCGATCGCGGCGACGTTGAAGATGACTGCAGTAGTGAAAAGCGCGAAAGCCATCAGCGCCTTGTTCGCCTCCGGCCCGACATATGGTTTTATGCCAGCCACGAGCAGCAACGCGGCGCCGATCACCACCAGAATCCCGATGCCCGACAGCGGGCTGTTCGACGAACCGATCAGGCCCGCCATGTAACCGCAGACCGCGGAAACGAAGAAGCTCATCAAAACAACGTAGAAAACGCCGCCGATGACGAGCGTGGTTACGTGCGCGCCGAGACCGCTCTGATTAGCGAAGTAGCCGAGCACCCACGCGATCGGCAGCATGCAAACCAGCGTGACCACACCGACGATACCGATCGGAATATCGCGCTCAGTTATCGGCAGCGTATCGGCTTTACCTGCCTTGCGCGCACGCGAAGCAGCCATCGCGCCGGCGAGACCGCTGCACGACCGGCTTCACCAGCTTTAGCAGAGTCCAGATCGCGGAAACGCCAATCGTGCCTGTGCCGACGAAACGCACTTTCTGCTCCAGGTGCTTTGAGCCAGTTGCGCCGGCTGCGGTGGTGAGATCGCCGAGAAGTCCGGAGTAATGCGGCACGCCCCAGCCCCAGCCGATGAATGCGCCAACAAGCATGGCAATGCCGACCGACAAACCGACAAGGTGACCGATCGCGAGCAGCGCGAATGAAAGCGAAAAATCAAAACCGCTCACTGCGCCGCGGTTGCCGATTCGAAACGTCTTGGCCACATCCGCTGCGCAGATTTGAGTTGCGACCACGATCGCGAAGCCCGCGGAAACGATTGAGTCCCCACAACACCGCGAGCAAACCGGCGCGGCCGTGTTCGACATCAGCTGCGTGTTCCTTGTCGCCGCCGCTGCCGACCTTGAGCACTTCGGCGCAGGCGACGCCTTCGGGATAAGGCAGGTCCGAATTTGTCACCAGCGCCCGACGCAACGGGATCGAGTACATCACGCCGAGAATGCCGCCGAGCGCGCAAATCAGGAACGAGATCCAGAACGGAAACCCGGTCCACCAGCCGATCATGATCAGACCGGGCAGGACGAAGATGATAGACGAAAGCGTGCCCGCGGCTGAGGCGACCGTTTGCACGATGTTGTTCTCCTGCACGCTCGCATCGCGAAACCTGCGCAGGATCGCCATCGAAATCACCGCTGCCGGGATCGAAGTCGAAAAAGTCAGGCCGGCCTTGAGACCGAAGTAAACATTGGCCGCAGTGAAGACCAACGTGATGATGATTCCGATGATGAGACCGCGGACGGTAAGTTCCTTGGGCATATAGCAGGTGATGATCGCCGAACGACGCGGCGGAGAATAGTGTGGAATCGACGAAACGGTCAAGAAATGTGGGAGGGGCCTCTGCGCCCGTCGATGATCGTGCGGCACAAAGGTCGCTCCCACGTTAGGGCTGTTACCGTGCCCGCCGGTAATCCGCGATCGCCGCCAGGGAATGGCTCGGCAAATTCACGCAGCTTCTGCTCGCCGACGCCGGGAATGCGGCGAAACTCCGGCCGCGTCTCCGGATAACCTCCGCGCCATTTCGCGCAGACTCACATCCGAAAAAATGACGTAGGCGGGAACATTCCGTTCGTCCGCGAGCGTTCGCCTAACGAGTCGCAGCTTGAAGAGCACTTCATCGCATTCAATTGCACCCGTGCGTCGCCTTTGCCGCGACTCCGGTTTTTCCACCGGTTTCGTGAGGTAATCGATGATCGCGTGCGCAAATGCTTCACGGCCGGTTTCCGTGATCTGCAAGGTGGCAAACTTGCCCGGCGCAACTTCGACCAAACCGAGACGCAACAATTCCCGCCCAATCGCCTGCCAGGCACTTCGCTTCAAGTCGCGCCCGATCCCATAGGTCGAAAGCTGGTCGTGACCGCGCTGGCGAATCGCTTCCGTCTCGCCGCCGGTAAGGACTTCAACGATGTGGTTCAAACCGAAGGCGAACCCGCTTCGCTGTAGCACTCCGCAGAATGCAGGAAAGAAACTTTTGCGCCGCGATTGTGCCGTCGAAAGTTTCCCGTGGACTCAGGCAGTTATCGCAGCCGTTGCAGGGTTCGTTACGGTGTTCCTCCCGGAAATAACGAAGGAGGGTGGTGCGGCGGCAGGCGCGTGTCTCCGCGCACTGCACCATCTCACGCAATTGCGCGCGGGCGATCAGCGCTTCGCTCTCGCTTTTCTTCGATGAACCGGGTTTGTTTGACGACGTCGCTCGGGATTAAAAGCAGGAGGCAATCGCTCGGCAAACCGTCGCGGCGCGGCGCGGCCCTCGTTTCCTGGTAGTAGCTTCGAGATTCTTCGGCAGATCGTAGTGCACGACGAAGCGCACATTCTGGTTTGTTGATTCCCATCCCGAACGCAATCGTCGCGCTGATCACGCGGACGTCATCGCGCAAAAAGGCGTCCTGATGGCGGCCGCGATCGGCGGCGTCGAGGCCGGCGTGATACGGCTGCGCCGAAATTCCATCTGCGCGCAATTTGGTCGCGATCGAGTCCGCACCCTTGCGGCTGGCGCAATAAACGATCCCGCTGTCGTTCGGGCCGAGCGCGCAGGAAGGTGAGCAGCTGTTCGTAGGCGGCGTTCTTCGGCTGGACCCGATAGGTCAGGTTCGGCCGATCAAAGCTGGCGACATACGATTGCGGCTCGCGGAACTTGAGTTGCTTCAGAATATCGTCGCGCACCCGTGCCGTCGCGGTTGCAGTCAGCGCCATCATCGGCACATCCGGAAAATGGGTCCGCAATTTTTTCACTCCTCGGCATCTGGGGCGAAAATCGTGTCCCCACTCACTGATGCAATGCGCTTCGTCGATCGCGATCTGGGCAATGTTCCAGCTGAGCGCGCGCTCGAGAAAGGAATCGAGCATCAAACGTTCAGGCGCGACGTGAGGAGGCAAAATTCGCCCCGGTGCAGTCCGCGCCAGCGCGTGCGCGCTTCGTCGCCTTCGACGGCCGAATTGAGGAAAGTCGCAGCAACGCCGCCCGTCTGGAGGGCGTCGACCTGGTCTTTCATTAGCGAGATCAGCGGCGAAACCACAATCGTTAGGCCGGGGCGCACCAGGGCCGGCAATTGAAAGCAAAGCGATTTGCCCTCGCCCGTCGGCATGAGGACAAAGACATCGCGCCCCGCGAGCGCATCACGAATGATTTCCTCCTGGAGGGGACGAAAACTGGAATAGCCGAAGTGGCGCTTGAGCGCAGTTCTGAGGTTCACGTCTGACATTTCTTTGGCGGCTGTGAAACTTTTCCCAATCGCCCGGGAGTTGTCGATACGGCTGACCGTTTTTGTAAAGGGCGAGACGTTTCTCGCCCCGTTTGCGTTGTTCGGTGGTGAGCGCCTTGGCGCTGAGAAAACGCGTTTCCCACCGCACCGCTTCCTCGTAGCGGCCGAGCTCGGCGCAGACCGCGGCCTGGGTATCGAGGAGCGAGGGTTCTGTTAGGCATCATCTCCAGCGCTTCTTTCATTGCTTCCTCCGCGCGGTGACCATCGCGCACCTTGTCGTCATTCGCCGTCGCGAGGAGCCAGGCGAGATTGTTATAGAACCAGGCCGATTTCTGGCCATGCTCCTGCGCCGCATCCAGTTCGCGCTGGGCGCCGGTGTAGTCGCCCACCCGCGCCAGGGCATACGCATAGTTGAGCCGCAAAACGGAATTGCCCGGCATCAGGTCGACCGCCTTCTTCGCGTCCGCCGCGGCTTTCGGGGAAATGGCCAAGCCAGCTGTGGATCGACGCGCGCTGTTGGTATGAATCGGGATCGTTAGGCGCGAGTTCGACCGCGTGATCCGCATCCGCGAGTGCCTGCTCGCGATTTTCCTTCTTCCGATGGAGCATGCTTAGCAGTCGCGTCGCCGCCGGCGCAACCGTTGCGTCCGCCGCGGCTTTGGTAGCGTCAGCAATCGCCTCGTCGAGCTCCTCTTCGCCGGAGTGAGAAATGGCGCGCTGCAAATATTGTCCCGGCGTTTCCGCTTTCGCTTTTCCAAGGGCGCGGAAATCGGATTTCGCTTTTTCCGGTTGATGGAGTGCCCGATAGGTATCGGCGCGGATCGCATGGGCCTCGAAGGAATCCGGATCGATCTTGAGCGCGGCGTTACAATCAGCCAGCGCTTTCTGGAATTGCGTCTGCTGATAATAAGCGTGCGCGCGCCCGGCGAGCGACTGGCTCGCGTTCGGATTAAGTCGAATCGCCATCGAAAGATCGGCGATTGCCTGGTCGGCTTTCGCTTCATCGAGCGACGCCAGGCCACGGACTTCATACGCTTGCCAGAATTTCTGCTGGAGATGAATCGCCTCCGACGCGGCCGCAATCGCTTTCGTCGAGCTGGCGCAGAGCGCCAGAGACAAAAAGCTTTCTCGTGAAAAGTATTGGCTACCGATTGGTCGCGCTTGCGTGCTTCTTCGACGTCATCCAACGCCGCCTTGTAATCGCCTTTTCTTCCTTCGCGTAAGCGCGATACAACCAGGAAACGTAACTCTTTGATCGATCTTGATTAACTGCTCCGCATCCTCGAGCGCGCGCTCCGGATCTTTCCAATAAGACCAGATCCGGGCTGCGGGTGCGATAAGCACGCCAAAATTCTTGATCGAGCCCGATGGTCGCCGACAAATCGGCGATCGCTTTTCGATACTCGCCTTTTGAAATAGCGCCTCGCCGCGTGTCGCATAACCGTCCGCAAAATCGGGCGCCAGCTCGATGGCTTTGGTGCCGTCGGCAATCGCCTCGTCCAACCGGCCTTCATCGGTCAAGACGCGGCCGCGACAGCACCTGGCGCGGACTGACTTTGGCTCGAGCTGGATCGCTTTTGTGAGATCGGCAATCGACTCCGCGTTTGATGCTTCGGATACTTGGCCCAGCCACGCGCGAACCAGGCATCGGCATTTTCGGATTGAGCCTGATCGCCTGGTCGGCGTCGGCGATCGCTTTCTCAGTTTCACCCAGTTGATCGTAGCGCTCGCGCGCGCGACATAGATCTGGGAATTCTTTGGCTCTTTCGCAATCGCTTCGGTATAAGCCGCGACCGCCGCCGCATAATCGCCCTTGTCCAAGGCGGTGTCGCCGCGCTTGGTTGGGTCATCTTCTGCCGCGAGGCCGGGCCTAACGAGTAAAAGACTGGCGAGAAAAATACAGGCCATCGATCGACGTGGGAAACGGACCCGGCCTGACATAGATCGCGATAATAACCGACGCGGTCCCGCGAACGAAGCGTGATCTCGTTTCCGCCGGTGAGCAGGAAAAAGATCTTGAGCCTGGGAAGATTCATCGCGCGCTCGCTTGTGGTGAAAGAATTCGCCGCACTTTCACGAGAAAAGCGCAAACGGCGCCCACCAGACAACGTCGTTGCAAAGAACGAGCGGAAAAGCGTGCCAAGGCCATTCGCCTGATTTCACCGCAGCTACCCAGCCAATCGGTCCAAGAATTTTTCCGATCAGGCCGACAAGGATGACTGGAAACGCGCGCTCCAGCCGGACTCGCGGCATAGGCGTAAAGCAAGCCGTAAAGACCGACCACCATTCCGGAGACAACTCCAGAGGCTCGGATAATCCGGGGAACCATCTTCATCCATTCAAAGAAGGTTTGCGGCCAAAGACAAGTCCAAAGACCGAACGCGATGTTGTAGATCGCCGCCAGACCGAAGATCAATTCGATAGGGGAAGCGGTGTTCATTGTCTCTCGCGCTAGGTCGAACTGCGAGCGGCAATCGCGGCGAAAGCAGATTGGCGATCGCGCTTCATCGCGCGGTTTGGCGCCGCAGATTTCTTTGCCATGCGACGCGAACGTCGACGGCGTCGGCCTCGATGATCGCGTTTTCCGATCACGAGCATGGTGTGGACTTTCATCTGCTCGGCGCGCTGGATCTTTGCCGTTGATCTTATCGGTCGAACTGCTCGAGCTCGGCGCGGACTTGACGGGCAACGCGGCCTCAAGATGCCGCACGCCAATGGTGAGCAATGAGTTTGGCGTCATCGCCGATCGGGAGGATGCGGACCTGTTCGGGCGCGAGCCAAAGCGGGAAATTGCCGGCATAATGCTCGATCAGGAATCCGATGAAACGTTCGTGCGTGCCGAAGCGGCGCGCGGTGAATGCAGAGCGGAGTCTTCCGGTATTATCGCGATCTTGTAGAGTAAGATCGAAACGCTGCGGCATGGCGAAATCGACCTGGTTGGTCGCGATGGTGAATCTCGCGGCCGATGGCGCTCCAAACCTGCACGTCGATCTTCGGCCCGTAGAATGCGCGGCTTCGTTAGGCACCTCGACGTAGTTGATGCCGGCGTCGCTTGAGGACGTTGCGCGTCATGTCTTCGGTCTGCTTCCAGAGCTCGGGCTCGTTCGACGAATTCTGCACCGAGCCTGAGCTGGGTCGTGAGTGGAGAAACGCATCACGATATTTCTCGAGCCCGAAGAGCTTGAAATAGTTCAGATACATCTCGTTCACCGCGTTGAACTCCGCCTCGAACTGTTCCGGCGTGCAATAGATGTGGCGTCGTTCATCTGCAGCGAGCGCACACGCATGAGACCAAACAGCTCGCCGCTCTGCTCGTAGCGATGGCAGAAGCCGTACTCGGCCAGCCGCAGCGGCAAGGTCGCGATAACTGCGCGGCAGCGCGGCATAAGAGCTTGTGATGATGCGGGCAGTTCATCGCTTTGAGGTAGTAGCGTTCGCGCTGACGTGAGATCGATCGTCCGACAAGCGCTTTGCGTCCTTAAGCCTTTCGCCGCAGTCCGCCAGTTGGATCTGTCGGTTGACCTCGAGTCTCTTGACAGCGCCTCAGCCAGCGATCGTGGCATATCGAGCCGCTTCGTCTGCCTCGGTCTACCTCAGACTACGAGTCCATCGGCGGGAACATCGACTCAGCGTAGTATGGCAGGTGCCCGCTTTTCTGATACAGCTCTCGCGCGCAAGATTGCGGCGTCCTCACCCGGTGATAACCGGCGGCGAACCCGTCTCCTTCGCCAGCTTCTCGAGCTCTTCGATCGACTCAGTCGCCGCGCGGCAACCAAAGCGGCAGACCTGGCCCGACGTCGTCGTCGAAGGTGAATAGTTCCAGCTCTTTGCCGAGTTTGCGATGGTCGCGCTTCTTCGCTTCCTCGAGCATGGCGAAGTATTCGTCGAGCTGGGTCTTGTTCTTGAACGCGGTGCCGTAAATGCGCTGGAGCTGCGGGTTGCGTCTCGTCGCCCTTGTAATAGGCGCTCGCCACATTCGTGAGCTTGAACGGCGCCGATGTTGCCCGTGCGCATGACGTGGGGCCCGGCGCAGAGATCGAGGAACTCGCCGTTGCGGTAGAGCGAAATCTCTTCGTCCGGCGGAATGTTCTCAACGATGTCGAGCTTGAACTTGCTCGGCTGCAGCGCGTGCGCCTAACGACGCCAGCTGACCGCGCTTCGCCAGCTCGATCGCTTCTCTCGCGACTAACGACTTGGCGCTCGAAACGGATGATTGGCCTTGGTCTCCTTTCTTCATCTCGGCCTCGATCTTCTCGAAATCTTCCGGCGAAATGCGGTGCCGCAGCTCGAGGTCGTAATAGAAACCGTTCTCCACCGGCGGGCCGGCGGCGAACTGCGCTTCCGGCCAGATTTTCAAAATCGCGGTCGCGAGGACATGGCGCACAGGAATGGCGGATCCTTTCCAGTTCCGTCATCTGCGGTTCAGAGTTCGAGCGCTCGTCCTTCATTAGCAGGCAAATTTGGGCTGCAAACTAAGCAGGTTACGGCGAATTTGCACCATGGCAGTGGCGACTGAGCCGCGCCGCTGGAATCTGGCTTCTGCTGGCGCTGACGAACTGCAAGCCATCGGTGGCGCCCGCGCGCGATTTTGCCACGGAACGCGAGCGAATGGTGCAGCAGCAGATCGCGATGCGCGGGTCACCGACGCGCGCGTCGGGGCGGCGATGCGGAAGGTGCCGCGCGACGCGTTTGTCCCGGGCCCGTTGCGCGAGCTGAGTTATACCGATCGCCCGTTACCGATCGGTCACGACCAGACGATTTCGCAGCCCTACATCGTCGGCTTGATGACGGAAGCATTGCAGCTCAAGCCAACTGATCGCGTCCCTCGAGATCGGCACCGGCTCCGGTTACCAGGCGGCGATTCTGGCCGAGTTGGCGGCCAAAGTTTACACGATCGAAATTGTCGAGCCATTGGGCAAAAGCGCCGCCGCGACCTTGCAGCGGCTCGGGCATAAGAACGTCGAGGTGAAAATTGGTGACGGCTACAAGGGCTGGCCCGAGCACGCCCCCTACGACGCGGTCATCGTCACCTGCGCGCCCGAGAAAGTTCCGCAGCGCCCTGAGTCGAGCAAACCAAAGAAGGCGGGCGAATCATCATTCCTGATCGGCCGACTTACCCGACCAGAAGCTTTACTCTTGAAAAGAAAGCCGAGGCCGGTCTGGAACAGCAGGCGATTCTGCCGGTGCGTTTTGTGCCCATGACCGGCGAAGCCCAACGCGCCAGGCCTAACGACTCCCGCAGCCGGACCGGAGCGGAATCGCCGCGTTAGCCGCGTTTGGTGCCGGAGATTTGATTCCTCGAAGCGGCATTGAACTCGTCGGCCTTTTTCCGCTGCTCCGGATGAGGCTGGCCGTGCGCCAAGCCCGGGAGGCGAGGCGTACCTGGAACAACAAGACTTCCTTTTGAATCCTTCCGGGCGCAACTGGACAGAATGCGCAAAAATTCCAAGCCACAGAATCCGATCCTCCAGGCTTTAACCTTGCACAAATGTCATGCGTTTTTGATCTACTCCCGCACTTTTTATGTCGCGGAAATCTTCCTCGGATTAGCGGCCTCGCCATTGCAATCGCCACGCTCAATTTTTCGCCCCCTTCCTCTCGCGCAGATGGCTGCGCCGTGGAACAAAGATGGACACGCCAATCTCGATCTCCGTGGCAGACCCGGATTTTCGGAGGAGATCAGGCGGCGCGTCAACTCGCGCAGCGATTATTCGCGCCCGGAACGGATCCGCAAGCATCTGGACGCGGCTGCATCGATGATGAGCGCCCAGCCAGATCCTTGCGGGGCCAGATTCCACCGCCCCGAGATCGAGGAGATGCAACCCGCGCCGGCAACGCGCCAGAGGTGGTGGGGACGTTAGCATGGCGCAATTCCTCGCCGGTCCATCTTCGCAACCGCATCTCGGAAATCAGCGGAACAGTTTCTGGCGCAGCACAGCTGGCCTCTATGGACTAACGAACGCGCAGGCTCCAGGCATATAGTGAAGTTTTCCTGACTATGCGAATCCCGCGGGCAACATGTCGTGGGTAGAGTTCCGGCAGGAAGCAAATGGCATCCCGATTTTCCAGGGGCAAGTGCGAGCGGCGTTCACCGCGCGCGAGGCTGGCGCGGACCACGGGCAATCTTGCGCCGGCCTGGACTACGAGCGCCTCAACGACCAACGCGGGTTGAGTCCAGCAGAAGCGGCCGCTCATGCTGCGGCGAACCGATCGGCATTAGCCTGATCCGGCGGCGCTCAACGAGACAGCGCGGGTGGAATCGAAGCTCAGGGACTGCGCTCGATAAGTGATCCGCTCGGCTCCGGCTCGATCCAGGCCGAGCTGGTCTCATTTTTGGCGCAGACCGAACCTGGTGTCGCGACGGCGTTGGCGTATTCTGTGTGGTGCTTTGGAGCAAAACCCGAGCGCCTATTATTATATCGTCGTCGACGCCGCAGATGCGCACGTTGCTCTGGCGAAAGACATCATCACCGACCACCAGACCTGCAGGCTGCGACCTATAACATCTCATTCAAGCGACAGCCCATGTCTCCCGGGTCGCCCAGTGGGGATCCCGGCTTCGATGGCGGGCGAACTCAGGCGCCGGCGGTGGTGACGCAACGACCGTGACTTTGATCGGCAACGAACCGCCCAACACTTTCAACAACTCTCGCGCTGGATGACCGACAACACGAACATCTGGCGGGCAACAACGTCGATTGCGGCCTCGACATTAGCGGCGGCGACGGAGATCGACCCGAAATGGCCGCGCGCGATCGGTTCACCTAATCGGAATTTTGTTTTCGATTACGCATCCGGCGCCGGGCGGCACGGAGTCGCCGAGCACGACTCGCTCAACGGCGGAACGGAGCGGTCACCACCTCTTTCTATTGGTCAAACGCGCGGTGTATCATGATCGCTCTTTATTTGTTAGGCTTCCACCGAAGCGGCGGGCAATTTTCAGGACGAATAATTTCGATCGCAGGAAGAGCAGAGGCAACGACGCGGTGGAGCGCCCAGGTGCAGGATAGCCTGGGAACGAATAACGCGAACTTCTCGACGCCACCGGATGGCCTCGCCGGGCGTGATGCAAATGTATCTGTTCACCAATCCAACGCCGCAACGCGATGGCTCACTCGATGGCGACGTCTTCCTCCACGAACTGATCCCATTGCTGGCTTTCCGCAACCGCTTGCATGCCAACGGCGGCGGTCTTTTTACGCAGCAATCTGCCGGAATGGGTGAAGGATGGTCGGACTACTATGGCCGTTGCCGCATACTTTCGACTGCGGACGAAGACCTGGGCGGAACCTATCCGGCTGGCGCCTATGTCACCTACCTTTCGGCAGCGGCGCCACGTTTACCGATAACTACTACTATGGCATCAGGCGGTTTCCGTATTCCCGAAGTCGAGTGTTGGCTCCCAACGGCAAGCCTTTCAATCCGGTGACCTTCGCTGATCTCGATTTCGCCCAGATCAATGCGCTGGCCGATGGCGCTTTTCCACCGAGTCCGGTAATCGGCAATACCGCCAATGAAGTGCATAACATTGATCGTTCTGGTGCTGCGCTGCTGGAATGCGCGCCCGCATGATCAGCCGCCTGGCTGGACCGAAGGCAATAACCGTGCGCTGCAGATTGTGACTGACGCGGATGAAGCTGATGTCGCGAGTCCCTACCATCACCCAGCGCGCGATTCGATCATCGCGGCGGATGCGGCCGGCTTGCCGGTGAAGACGTTCCGACATCCGAAGCGGTTCTCGCTGCGCGCGGTTTGGGAGCCGGCGCGAATGCAACCGGATCAACCTTCCTCACCGTTAACGAGTCTCTTTTCCCAAGCAGCGTGCCTGGCGCGACCACAATCTCCGATGCGCGATGGCAACAATAATGGCGTGTTCGATCCAGGCGAAACTCTCTGGTAACGATCCTCCGACCAATGGCCTAACGACAACCGATTCCGCAGTCATGGCGACATTCAATGGACGTCCCGCCAGTTATGGAAATATCGCCGCCGGTGCGACGGCGTCCCGGTCATTCAACTACAAAGTCGCCTGCCGCACCTCGATGCGGGACGCCGCTGCAGGTCCTCAGTGTCACGAGCGGTAACGGCGCAGGTAGCACCGTAATTCCGATTCAAGTCGGTCACAGCCGAACGTTGCTGCTTCGTTTTCAGAGAATTTCGACGGCGTCACGCCGCCTGCACTGCCGGGCCGGTTGACCGTGAGCAATACCGCTCTCCCACCGCGATTTGGAAAACAGTGACCACCGTGATCGACAGTGGAAACAGTGTGTTTGCGGGCGACGCTTCGTCGTCGTCGGACAGCACCTCACGAGCCTCTCGGATCGCGATTGATCGGGGCCCCAGCAACTTTCCTCAAACACAGCGATAACACCGAGACTGTGTGGGACGGTGGCGTCTCGAGGTCAAGATCGGTTCCGGAACCTTCACCGACATCCTTGCCGCTGGTGGGAGTTTTGTGCAGGGCGGTTATGGCGCAACGTATCCGCTCCCTCCTCCGGCCGTTGGCAACTTACTGTCGGGCGGCTCGAATGGAGCGGCTCAATTTCGACCTGGGACCGTGATCGTTAACTTGCCTCCGCCGCCTGAATCAGCGTCAGTTCCGCTGGCACGTTGGCTCGACTCCAATACCGGCGGAACGGGTTGGAATATCGACACGGTGCAGGTCTATTCGACTGCTTATTCGTGCAGCTCAGCCGCCGAAGACGGTGTGGAATGAATTATCGCGGGCGTGGCGCGCCGACTGACGCCGCTAACAATCGTCTCGTTAGGCGTTAGCCGCGTTTGCTGAAAATTTTGATTTCCTCGGCGGCCTTTTGCAGTTCGTCGAGGGCGGCGAGCGCGGCTTCCTGCTTTTTGAGCGTCTCGGCGTTGGTCGTCTCCATTTCCTGGAGGAGCTGAACGACGGCCCTGGGTCGGAACTGGAAGCGGCCGGGGCCGCCTGGGCTCGAGGGGCGGGCGCAGCCGGGGCGGCGTTGGCGGCCTGGATGACGATGGGGGCCGGGGCTTGCGGACGGACCGTCGCGATCGTTAGGTCAAGAGCTACCAGGCCGAGAAACAAATACGTTTTCATTCTTAGCGACCTCCCCGGCTGGAATAGAGGCGGGCGACCCGGATCGCTTCGGCGAGGGTGGCAAGCTTGGCGTCGATCTTCGCCTGGTTATCTGCGATTTGGACTTGTTGCTCCTGCACTTGCTTGAGCATGGCTTCGAGCTGCCGCTGTTGGTCGTCGTTCGCAGGCGATTGGGCGCCGGTGGCACCGGCGAAAAGCACGACGCTGGCGAGGATTAGGAGTTTTCTTCATAGGCAAAACGGTCGGCCGATTACAGAGCAAGTCACATTCCTTCGCAGGCTCGGAGGCTGTGCGGCTCGAAAACTGCTTGCGAGAAGGAGCCCAGTTGTTACGCTTCGCGCATGGCCGGCCCGGGAATGTTTCAATCACAGAATCTTTCCCTGCAGCAGGTTCTGGCTCCGCAGCTGCAGCAAAGCCTGCTCATCTCTTCAGGCCCCACTCCTTGAGCTGCGCAACCTGGTTCAGCAGGAGATGGAAACGAATCCGGTGCTCGAGGAACTGGCCGAGCCGACCGAAGAAGAACGCCAGGTCTCCGGAGAGCGAGCCGGCGGATGACAATTTCAAGGAGGAGTTCGATCAGCTGGCGAAGCTGGATGACGAATGGCGCGATTACATGGCGCAATCGAGCAGCTACAGCGGCCGCTCGCAGGAGGACGAGGAAAAGCGGCAGTTCTTTTTCGATTCGATCGCGACCCAGGAAACGTTGCAGCAACACCTGGTCGCGCAGTTGAATCAAAACGCGCTCAGCGGCGACGATCGCAAGACCGCGGAGCTGATCATCGGCAACATCGACGACAACGGTTTCCTCCAGACGACCCCGGAAGAGATGGCGATGAACACCGGCATCCCCCAGGAGGATTTCGAGCTCATGCTCACCCTCATCCAGAGCTTTTATCCGCCGGGAGTGGGCGCGCACGATTTGCGCGAATGTTTGCTCATTCAACTGAAGCGCGACGGGCGCGAGAAAAGCCTCGAATACCGGATCGTGTCAGATCACATGGTCGATCTCGGCAAACGGCGGTTCCCCGAGATCGCGCGCCGGATGGGGATCACGGTCGAGCAGGTGCAGAAAGCGGCCAACAACATCGCGCCAGCTCGATCCGCGCCCGGGACAAGTGTTTGCCGAGGCGCCGCAGAATTACGTTCTGCCCGATGTCACGGTCGAAAAATCCAGGGCGAATACCAGGTCATCCTCAACGGCGAACAGATTCCGCATCTGCGGATCAGCAACACCTACAAAGACATCATGGCGCAGGATGGCAACGGCGAGTGAGGTCAAGGATTACATCCGCGACAAAATCCGAAGCGGGAAATTTCTGATCAAATCGATTCATCAACGGCAGCAAACGATTTCTAATATCGCCCACCAGATCGTCTCCCGGCAGAAGGAGTTTCTCGAACAGGGTTCTGCCTATCTCAAGCCGATGACGATGGTGCAGATCGCCGATGCGGTCGGCGTACACGAGACCACTGTGAGCCGTGCGATCTCGGGCAAATACATCTCCACGCCGCAGGGCGTGTTTGAGATGAAATACTTTTTCACGCCCGGCTACCAAACCTCGAGCGGGGTCTCGATGAGCAACACAAGCGTGAAGGAAGCCATCCTCGACCTGGTCAAGAGCGAGACGGGCAATTCGCCGCTGAGCGACAAGGAGATCGTCGAGATCCTTGGCCAACGCGGCATCCCCATCGCGCGCCGGACGGTCGCGAAATACCGCACCGAGCTGAACATCCTTCCGAGCAATATGCGGCGGAAGTATTAGGACGTTACCGCGTTCCATGTCCCCTTCTCTCGCCGCGCCGTGATTGCCGAATGGCGCGGCCTGCCGAGCGATCTGCCGCGACCCGACCGGGCGCGATCGACCGGCGAGCTGATTCCGAAGGTGATGCAAAAGCTCGGGTTGGGTGAGCGGTTGCAGGAGACCGAAATTCTTGGCGCCTGGGCGGCAATCGTGGGCGAATTTAATGCCACGCACTCGAGCCCGATCGCGCTACGCGAGGGGAACGCTCTATGTCCAGGTGCTGCAACCGGCGCTGCACTACGAGCTGGACCGAATCAACAAGCCTCAGATTCTGCGCAAGTTGAAACAGCGCTTCGGCGGAAAAAGCGATCCGCGATCTGCGTTTCCGTCTCGGCTGAACGGTCGGACGAGGCTCTTAGCGCGAATTTTTGGATGCCGCTTTGCCCGCCGGAGCCGCTTGAGAAACGCCCGCAAGGTCTCCTCGCTCACGTGATGTTCGATCCCTTCGGCATCCGATTCCGCGACCACGGTTGGCACGCCTAACGACTTGAGGAATTCGACCACGATCTCGTGCCGGCTGCGCGATTCCTCGGAGAGCTTGCGCCCGCTGACGGTGAGAAAATCGAGCGATAAGGCCGGCTCGTGACCAGGCCTTCGCGCTGCAAACGCTTAATCGTCCGCGCCACCGTCACGTGGGTCACGCCGAGGCGGCGGGCGAGGTCGATTACCCGCGCTTCGCCCGTCCCGGCAATCAGATCCGCGATCATCTCGACATAATCCTGGGCGGTCTCATGCGAATGTTCCTCACGCGTCCGTCGCGGATGGCGATAGGGAAGCGCGGGCCGGCGTTTGCCCGGTTTTGCAGGTCGGAGCGTGGCGGACACGGATGGAGAGCAAACCAGAGACATCGCTGTTTGACAACCAGAAGATGAATTTGTAGCCTTGGCTACATTTTTAAACCCCGCTCCAAAAAACGCCCAACCGCCGATTTATCCCGATGCTGGAAGTGACCACAGAGAGCCCGCAACCATCCGGCGGCTGGCAGCGAGGCGGCGGCAACGTTTCTCTCCCCGAAGTTCATCGCAGCATCGTCGTCCCGCATGGGGCCTCGTTTTGGCGAAAGCTGGCCGCCTTCTCCGGCCCCGGCTTTCTCGTCGCGGTCGGCTACATGGACCCGGGAAACTGGGCGACCGATCTCGCCGGCGGCGCCAAGTTTGGTTACACCCTCCTCGCCGTCATCCTCATTTCGAACCTGATGGCGATCCTGCTGCAGCATCTTTGCATCAAGCTTGGTGTCGCAACGGGTCGCGATCTCGCCCAGGCTTGCCGCGATCATTATTCGAAGCCGACGGTCATTTTCTTTGGATCGCCTGCGAAACCGCCATCGCCGCGTGCGATCTCGCCGAAGTGGTCGGTTCGGCAATTGCGCTCAACTGCTTTTCGGAATTCCGCTCGTTTGGGGTTGTCTCATTACCGCGGCCGATGTCCTCGCGGTGCTTTATCTCCAAAACCGCGGATTCCGTCGTTTGGAAGCAATTGTCATTACCCTCATCGTAACGATCGCGCTCTGTTTCGCTTCCGAGTTATTTTTCTCGCGCCCGCATCTGCCGTCTGTGCTCGCCGGATTCATCCCCACCACTCAAATCTTGGCTAACCCGGAAATGCTTTACGTCGCCATCGGCATCATCGGAGCGACGGTCATGCCGCACAATCTTTACCTCCATTCTTCGATCGTGCAGACGCGCAAATTCGAACCCACGCCGGAGGGAAACGCGAGGCGATCAAGTTCGGCACGATCGATTCGACGGGCGCCCTGATGTTCGCTCTCCTGGTCAACGCCGCCATCCTTATTCTCGCGGCTTCCGCCTTTCATTGGTCTGGCCATAAAGATGTGGCCGAAATTCAGGATGCATTTCGTCTCCTCAGCCCATTGTTAGGCGTGCAGGTCGCCAGTGCGCTCTTTGCGATTGCCCTGCTTGCTTCCGGGCAAAACTCAACCCTCACCGGCACGCTTGCGGGCCAGATTGTGATGGAAGGTTTTCTCAACTTCCGAATCGCGCCCTGGTTGCGGCGCGTGATCACTCGCGGGCTGGCGATTGTTCCGGCGATCGCGGTGATCGGTTTCTTTGGCGAAGGAAAAACGACGCAACTGCTGATCGCGAGCCAGGTGGTGTTGAGCATGCAACTCGGTTTCGCCATCTGGCCGCTGATGCGATTCACGGGCGAACGCAAAAAGATGGGCCAGTTCGTGAATGGCTTTTGGATCAAGCTCCTCGGCTGGACGACGACGCTGATCATCATCCTCCTAAATGTGAAATTGCTCTGCGATTCCTTCCTGCCCGGCGCGTGGATGATGAGCTTCTACCGCGCGCTCGGATTACCGGAGCCGTTGTAGCCGGGATCGCGCGCGGCGCCCAATCACAAAAGCGTGGATTAACGACCGCCAGATTGGAATACACTTGCGATCCAGCTTAACGATCCCCACATTCCCATCATGCTCGGCCCGACCAAGATTTACTTCATCATTTTTCGGTCTCCTCACCATCGCCGGGGGCGTCATGGGATACGCAAAGGCGGGCAGCACAGCCTCGCTGATTGCGGGATCGATCAGCGGTGCGCTCCTGCTCGTGGCGGCGTTTCTTCTCCCCGGTTCACCGGTGGCGGGAATCGTTCTCGGCGGAATCGTGTCGCTGCTCTTAATCGGCTATTTCCTCCCGAAATTCCTGAGCACGCATGCGATGATGCCGGCGGGGATGATGTCACTCCTCAGCGTTATCGGCGTCGTCTTAGCGGTCCTCGCCTGGATGCGGAAATAACGCGGGCACGTGCGCAAGTTCCGCCGACGCACTCTGGGCTGGCTGGCGCTGTTGCTCTTCCTCGGCCTTTTCGGGGCGATCCTGGTGCGCTGGATTTCGCTCGAGCGTTTGCGCCTGCGCCTTCAGGAACTCGGCCCGACGATTCTGCAAACGCCGCCACCTGAATTAATTCCAACCCCTACCCCATGGCGAACGCCGGTCATTGCCGGCCGACTCGATACGGCAAAGCTATGGAGCGGAATCACGGTGCACGCTGAAGTGGATCCAACTTCGGGGACAGACGCGACCGCGGAACGGAGCGACCCGCAAAGTTATGTTCTCGATTTGAAGTTGACGGTGCGGGTGCCGACGCCGAACCGCACGCTCGAGGAACTGGCAAAGGTCACGCCGGAATTGCCCCGGCTCCTGCCAAATCTCGGCAAGACCTTCGAGGCCGATCCGGTCTCGCCGCTTTTCCGGGAACTTTACGAAGTGAAGATCCAGAGTTTGCGCCAGGATCTCGTTCGCCTCGATCAACTCCTTTCCCGCCACAACTTTTACGATTGCCAGACCATTCTGAGGTTGCGAAATCCCGAGACCAAACGCAGCGCTCTCCTCCTTCAGGCGGAAATGGACGTGGACGCGGATGGTTCCGACTCGGATCGCCTGCCGGAGATCGATGGCTCGTCGGCTAACTTCAAGCCCTTCACCAGTTATCGCTGGAAAAAGAAAACCTCCGTTCCCAACCCGTTTCTTGCCCCGGCCGAAGAAAAACTCCGGCGTTACGAAAGCGAGTTCCTGCAAAAGGGGCTGACGATGGAGCGCAACCGCGATCTCCGAACTGGAATCCAGCGCATGAAAGCCGAAGTCGACTCACTTAAGCGCTTTAGCTTTCTCATCGGCTCGACCGATCCATACATCGTCCTCCCCGGGATTTTCCTGCAGGCAAAAGATGCGGGAAAAGTTGGGGATTACGCGGTCGTGGTCTACGGCGAACAGTTATGCCCCGCGATCGTGGGCGACGTGGGCCCGAGTGACAAGGTGGGCGAAGCCTCGCTGCGGATCGCGAAAGAGATCAACGCCGCCTCCACGGCCAACAATCGGCCGGTGAGCGATCTCAAAGTCAGCTACCTGATCTTTCCCGGCACCGCCGAAACTCCTTTGGGCCACCCGACCTGGAAAAATGCGTGCTCGTTGTGAAAAGCTGATGGAGGAACTCGGCGGCGCGAGCACGGCTTTATATCGCTGGGCAAACATCATTCCCACGCCGACGCCCACTCCGAGCCCAACGCCCACGCCCAGCCCGAGTCCTTCGCCTAACGAATCGCCAACACCGGTGGTCTCGCCGACTTTCGCTTTTCCGACCCCGGGCGAAACGCCTTCGCCATCGTCCTCGCCGGAATCTACGCCGACCGTGAGTCCAACGACTTCACCGTTGGCAACCCCAATGGGCAGTCCAAGCCCATCAGTGCCTTGAGCGCGGCGACCGAATTTGCCTAACGAGGGGACGGCTAGCTGCCGGGTTTGGACTGAACTTTCACGCCCATGTTCTTCAGCTTGTCCTGGCCGCCTTTCTTTCGATCCGCTGCGTTCGAGTAAGAATTGGTTGTCATGTCGTTGGCGTTCTGCGCCACCTTCACCAACGTGGCGATACTCGTCCCATTGGTTCGCGCAAGGTCGGTCCAGCTCTGGCCCTTGGCGCGAAGACGCGCGATCTCCTGCACCTTATTGCTGTCGCCTTTGGCAATCGCGTTGATCGCGCAAAGTTCACCGAAGCGGAGTTGCAACACATCCTGCTGGGCCTGCAATTCGCGCGTGGTCACCCCGGTGGCATGCGAAACCGCCGCGACCACGAAAGGCCGTTCAGTCATGCTCCCGGCAGCCGCATTCAGTCGGTTAATGTTGCCGACAAGCGCATTTTCATCATTTCCGGTGATCCCTCTCTTCGGGACCCGAACAATTCCACCACCAAGAAGACTCCCGGCCGGAGGCGGAACGTAAACTGATTCGTAATTCGAATCGTCATTCGCGTGGGCCGTAGTCACCGAAGCAGTCGTTGCGGCTGCGGTCGCGCCGCCCGTCGTCTGGGTTTGGGCGGTTTGAGTCTGGGCCGAGCAGCCCGCGAGCAAAGCAATAATCGAAAGATAACCAATGAGATGTTTTTCCATAGGAAAGCGGTTCCTTTATCCACGGCGGATGGGATTTGGTCAAGCAAGAAACTTTTCCGGGTTGTCGCAAAAACGTAACAATTGAGCTTTTGCCCGCTGCGACGGCTTTGATTACAAAGGAAAGGTGGTGATCAATCGCTCGAATCACTACCGCGCCGCCTGGATCTCTGATGTGCATCTTGGCACTCGCGGAAGCAACGCCTTTGCCTTCCTCGCCTTCCTCAAGGAAAACGAATTCGATACTCTTTATATCGTCGGCGATTTGATCGACATCTGGTCTTTACGCCGGGGAATCTATTGGCCGCAGGAGCATAACGACGTTATCCAAAAGGTGCTGCGGAAAGCGCGCAAAGGCACCCGCATTATCTACATCCCGGGAAACCACGACGAATTTCTTTCCCGCCACCTTGGCGCTTATGGTGCGATCACGATTCAAAAACACGCCGTCCACGTGACCGCGAACGGCAAACGCATTCTCGTCCTTCATGGCCATGAGCTCGATACCGTGGTGCAAAATATCAAATGGCTCGCCCTGCTCGGTGACCTTGGTTACCAGTTCCTTCTCGCCCTCAATCCGCTCGTCAATGCCGTCCGCCGGATCTTTGGCTTCGGTTACTGGTCGTTAAGCAAAGCCGTTAAGGCGCGGGTGAAAGACGCGGTCAGTTTTATCGGGGCCTACGAAGACGCGATCGTTCGTTACGCCGAGCGCTTTAATGTCGAGGGCGTTCTCTGCGGAGCACATCCACAGCCCCGTCGTTAGGCAAATCGGGGCCAGGACTTATTATAACTGTGGTGACTGGGTCGAGAATTGCTCCGCCCTCGTCGAGCATGACGACGGTGAGATCGAACTCCTGACCAACTGCGTCCGGCTCCCGCCCAACTTCCTGCGCCCTTTTCCCAGCCCGCCCGCGGCCTTCAGCCGGCCATGGCCCAAGCTCATGAAAAATAAACTGAGCCGCCGGGAAATCATGAAGCACGAGGTTTCCCCGGCGAAATCGCTCCTTACTGATCTCGTTAGTCTGCGAACCACCGTCCGGCACGCGGGTCGTGCCTATATCAGCCGCCTCGAAGCCGAGATCGATGAGATCGCCACCTGGGCGACCGAACGCGCCCGGGAACGCGATTTGCCCAAGGCCCGCGTCCGGGATTTGGGCGACATGATCACGCTCGTGCGCAAGCTCGATGGCAAAGCAGGCAAAGGCCGCCGGCGAGACTTGAAAAATCGACGCCACCATGGAGGATCTGCGCGAACTGATCGGCCGAAAAAGATTCTCGTTAGGCCGAACGAGCCTAGGCGGTCATGCGACCGCGCAGACCGGCGGCGGCCAGGTCCTCCGCATGCGCCCCCATTACTCGTTCGAGCAGCTGCGGGCCCGTCATTCGAAAAGCAGCATCATGCGGGCAGGCGGCGACACAGGCGGGATTCGGCGACAGCCTGTGGCCAGCGGCGTCGCAGAGGTCGCAGTTCGCCGCCTTCAGTTGGTGCACGTGACTACGACCACCATGCTCCATATCGACCACCGCAACCCGGCTGCGCTCGTTAGGGATCATGAAGATACTTCCGTAAGGACAGTTATCCGCGCATAAGCCGCAGCCAATGCAATGGTCCTCGATCACAATCTGGAGATGACGTCCGCGATGAATCGAATCCACCGGACAACCCGTCATGCAATGAGGATCCGTGCACGATCGGCAGGAAGTGGCGATGAGAAAATTATCCAGGCGACGCCCCGTGCGGAGCAACCTTGAATTGGAATCCCATGAGTCGCGGTCCCGTGGCTTTCAACGCAGGCCTGGGTGCAGGCATCGCAACGGGTGCAGTTATCAAGGTTAAGCACAAGGATGCTTTGACCCTCGTAAAGGCCCTGTTCCGCATACTCGTCGAGGACGCGATGACCTACGGTCGAGCTATACAAGCGCGCCAGCGATTGTTCGACAATTCGGCGTCGTAACTCTCCGAACCGCCGCAGCATCTCGAGAAAATCGGCCCGACTAAGTTGTGCTAATTCCAGGTTATTGAGCGCCGAGCAGGTCGCTGACCGTCGCCCCGGCGGAAGGCCGTTACTCAAATCGTCGCCGGCACGGTCGAGCTTGAGTTTCAGGTCACGCTCAACTTCCGCCGCACTCTTCCGCTCATCCTGGAGAGACAACGCCAGCAAGCCAATCTCACCCAAAATCGTGCCAGGGCTTTTGTAACTATCTTCCCTTCCCGGCCATGTTGATGCACCGTCACCCGGACATTACCGAGACGGATGAGATAGAAGTGAGTCGCGATATCTCCTTCTTCGAACAAGACCTGGCCCGGTTGAAGGTGAACAAAAGCCAGTCGGCTCCGGAGAAAGTCAACAATCTGGGTATACTCCTTGCGCGTCGATCCCGCAAAGAGTTCCGTATTCCGCAACGCCAGGTCTAACGAGCTACTCCGGTATTCCTTTTCGAATCTCTGCCGCGGACCTGGGAGTCGCATGAGCCGGTCGAGGACATTGCGCCGAATCTCCCAGACTTCGCACTTTTCCCGGGCGATGACATCCGCCGCGCGCGGGGAGCCGGTCAGACACCGCCATCTCCCCGACGATCACATCTTCCGGCGTTCGCACTCTTTCGATTGTCCTGCCGCGACCAAACCAGTGCATTTGCTCACCGGCGGCATAGGTCTGGGGATGGATCCTTACTCTCAGGCTGCCGTCGCGGATGATGAAAGCAGTATTACCCGGATCACCTTGGCGACATAAGACCTGTCCTTTCCGAAGTCGCCGCCGAATGACCAGGCCGCGCTGCCAAAGCAGGAACTTCCAGGGAATTCCCTCAAAGATAGGATCAGAGGTTAACTCTCGCGCGCTTAGCACTTCGCCGTGGCGTTTCTTTGCCAGGATCTTGACCTCCGCTACCGGCTTGGAAGTAATCGCGCTCGTCGGACACGAGACCATGCATTCGCCGCACTGCAGCAGGTCGATTTCCCCATCGGGACATTCAGATCGAATCCTATGCCAGCGGTTGCGCCTTTCCCGGTTCGACCGATGACGTGGTTCTCTTTCACGTTATCGCACGCCGGCGGATACAACGGTCGCAGAGAATGCAGGCACTATGATCGACAAAAAAACGGGCGATGACTCATCCAAACCAAGCCGTGCGGCGGCGGACGGCGCACTGACTCCCGCAGGGGTTGGGCTCTCGCCAGGACGTCAAGCTTGAATCGCGAGACGTCCGCACCAGTGCGCTCCGCCATCTGACGTAACTCATTAAAAGGCGCAAACTCCTTCTCCTAACTCGGGCAAAGGCGCAGACTTTAGGTGCTCGGTCGCGAGTAACTCGGTCATCACCTTGACCGTCTGCCGCCACCTCGGTCGCCGTCTCGCCCCGGCGCATTCATGGTGAAGACTTCCATTCCCTCCTTGACCTCATACTGGCAGGCGGGCAGAAGCTTGCGCTCACGTTTACGTCGTCCTCTTTGCTGGCCGTAAATCTGGACCAGGCACAGACGACAAACCGCCACCGGCGTCATGTGCGGCTGGTGACATAGAATTGGGATGGGAATCTTTTTTCGTCGCCCATCTTTTCTACGTAGAGCTGCCGAGCCGCATCATAGATCGTGGTATAACGAGGATGGTCCGCCCATCGAGATCGACAACAATGTTTCCGTTGGCATCCTTGAGTGGCTTGGCCGCTGGAACCGTAACCGACGCCCCATCTGATCTGGAGGGTAACGTTCTTCCCATAATCTGCCTCCGTGGGCGCATCGAGTCGGACTAACTGTCCATTGATATCCCGACTGAATAAGCCTTCGTCGTCGTCACGAACGAACAAACCGGAAATAAGATTCGAGTCAGCCATGTCTATTCTCGACTTGCGTCCTCCGTCGGATGACTGGCACCGTTGTTCGACAGATACCTTCGTCAAGTCCGACTCGAAGAATTGTGACACCGTCCGCAGAGGGATCGGCACCGATCGGCCGAGGCCGCAAATGGAGGCTAACTCGATCGCTTTCCCCATTTCTTCGACCAACGGCCAGAGTTCCTTTTCCCACCTGGCTGCCCCGATCCGCCGTTTAGAAGGTGTGACCCAAGAGCCGCCAGCTTTTTGCGAGCCAAGACGGCAGGGCACACTTCACCGCACGATTCATTCGAAAGAACTCGATCGAGTTGACCGCCTCCGCCGCCATGTCGCGACCCTCCGCATAAACGACCAGGCCCGCACCCAGCGCGGCGCGGTCGGACTGAGCGCTCGGGAAAAGATTTGGCTCTAACTCCAGATCGGGGATATGTCGAGGCTCGGTGGCGGCGCGGATCAAACCAGCGCCGGCTCGCGAGCGCCTGCCAGCTCTTGTTCTCACCGAGATTCTGTGGCAAGCCTTTGCCGGCCACAAGTCTCGCCGGGAGAAATCCGCCCGATGGCCCGGAAGGAGCGAAGCCTTTGAGCTTCTTATCGCCCACGATTCCCTGGCAGTAAGTCTCACCGTAGATAAGTTCGCGGAGCGTGAGTCCCATTGGAACTTCATATACACCCGGCCGTTTCACGTCGCCGGAGATTGAGAAGATACGGCGTCCTTGCCACTGATTTACACCCAATTCGGCATAAGCTTTGCCGCTTTCGAGAGCAGATGTAAGGAACCCAGGCGAAGGTTTCCACGTTGCTGACCAGGGTGGGACGATCCTGTAACCCATTGGTCTCTAACTTGGGCGGCATGTTGCGCGGCTCGCCCCGATGATCTGACATGGCTTCGATCAATGCGCTTTGTTCGCCGCAAATATAGCCACCCGGACTGATAAAAACTGAGATTGGAAGAGAGCGCCCGAGAGCGAAAGCATTCAGGCCGCAAAGTCCCAGGTCCTGGGCCCGGCGGATCTCGCGCGCGGCAGGCTTCGATCTGTTCTCCATCTGCTCGTGCCGGATATAAATGAAACCCTGGGTCGCTTCCGTAATTAAACTCGCGAGAATGACGGCCTCGACAATCAAATGCGGAGCGCGCAGGAGTAACTCTCGATCCTTAAAGTCCCAGGCTCACTCTCATCGCCATTCACGACAATAAAAGCCCGGTCATCTTCCTGGCGACGGCGCCGCTGCTGCCGCACTTCATCACGCACGTCGCGCCACTTTTGCACCGCCGGGATTCCCGCTCCACCCCAGTCCGCGCAGATCGGCATCGCGGATTTCATCGAGGAACTTGTCCGACCACCGCCTAAGGGTCGGCCCCTTGGCCCAGTCATCTTCCGTCTGCCACGCGAGCACAGCGGAGCGCACCAGCGATTCTTCCACTCGCATCTTGCGAATGGCCGCGACCCGGAACTGTTCCAGCATCTCCAATCTCCACCCGCGCATCGTCTCGAGGACCTTTGCCGCGGCATCGATCCGAAGCGTTCCGGGCCGCGATCGCTTTTCGAACCGCTCGGTAGTCCGATAACTCTCCTTTGTGAGGGTCGATGACTGACCCGTCTTTGAGATAACTCAAGTCCGAATCATGATTTGGCGCTGGCGGCGCGCCGGTGAGTGCCGCGGAAATGACCGCACTTAACTCTTCGAACGATCGGCCAAGGTAATAGTGCTCGTGTTCCACACCTTGAACGAGGAGACAGGCAGCAGGTGCGCGATCACAGCGCCCGAGACATGAGGTTCCTTCGACCGCGACTTCATCGTTAGTCACCCCCTTGAGCTGCTCTCCAGCAGCCCGGCGGAACCGGCAAGGTGACACGACATATCGCGACAAACGCGGAGGGTAACTTTCTTCGACGGCGCCAGCCGAAAAATGCGGAAAGAAACTGGCCACCTCCTGGAGGCGATACTGAGGCAGGCCGGATTCCTCCGAGTATTCTTTCAGTGCCTCGGGCTTGAGGTACCTTCAAATCGATCACTGGTTTGGTGCAGCGCCGGGACAAGCACTGGAGCATAAGGAGTGAGTTGGGCGCGCGTCGCCATCTCTATCTCCCGGAGAGACTGGCGCACGCGTCCATGGCTGTCGTGGCAGCGGATCCTGCCCGGGAGTCGGATCCGACAGCGGCGCAACGATCCAGTTCGTTAGCCATGCGATTTGGCGCGATCTTAATACGGCGCCGCTTTTATTGTCGCGCCAAAAGTTGCAAGGTCGGCGGCAAATTTTCCGCGCTCAAAATTCGCACTGTTGCGCACGTCTTCCCAGAGAACCCGAAGAGAGTCGGTCGCCGCCGCCGGATACGCCTGGCGATAAGCCGTGTGGGCGAGGCAATCGACGCCAGCACCAGGCGCAGAGCCCGCTGGAAAGACTGCTCCGGCGAAATCGTCGTCGAATTGTCGAATTCGGACTTGGTCGCCGCCAGCGTTTGCAGCAGCGAGGTGAGGCGTTTTTGATCCCAGCGCTGGGCACTCGCCTGGCGCGCAACCGAGTCATGCTCGCTGCTCCGTGCTGGCGGCCAAAGCCACATCAGGATTTTCAGGCGGCCGCCCGAATTCAGTTAGTCCCGTTTCCCCGAGCAACCAGGCAAGAGCGCTCCATTGCGCGGCTAACTCCGGATCGGCACCCTGGCTTTGACGCAATTTCCAGCTTACTTCGCGCGCAAGGCGACGGCCTGACCAACCAGCCAAAGGCGCGGCCCATTCCGAGGATCGTCTTCCTCCAATGTGGCGGCTCAGATCGGGATTGGCGGTCGAGCTCAAAAAGTTAGCAAGGGGTGGCCAGCCGTGCGCAGCTCTTGATCGACGTTCTGATGACAGGCAACGCAAGTGTTTGCCCGGACATAGAAGTTGCGCAGATCGCGCATCCCCGCGCCTACCCGCATGGGATAAGTCCAGTCGCGCCGGGTATGACTGCGAAGCCAACTGCCGGCTGCGCCGTGGCAATTCTCACAAGAACCCCTTCATCGAGGTAGGCTTTGTTCGTTAGGTCAGGCGACCCACCAGGCGACACTGTGTGCATCGGCGAATGACAAACAGTGCATTTCTCGCTCGCTGTCGCACCTTCCTTTAGCCCCAGCGCTTCCGCCATTCGGGTCGAGCGCGCACTCACGAGAATGGCGTAGGCGCGGGTAGCGATAATCCTGCCGCACCCGAAGGTGAGATATTGCCCCTGTTTTTCGCCGCCGCCGCCATGACAATAGGAAGACTTGCAACCGACCGAGCCGACGAATTGCTGCGTCTGGAGCGGGGCCGCGGCGAGTGTGGCCGAACTCCCGAGGAAAAGAGCTGCCGCAGCGATCCGGACGCGACTCCCGCTCTGCTTCACACCGCGAGACTAGGGAGGAAGCCGGAATCAGGGCGAGACAATTCAGCCCCGTAAACACGTCGCCGCCAGCCCATTCGAAAAATGTTTCCCCGAAAAAACTGGCCGTGTATTCTCGGCCCCAAGGAGCCATAAACGCCATGCAAAACCGGCCGCAAAGAAGCGCGTGCGATGCAATTGCTAATCGCTCTCACATTCCATGGTTTCTTTTGTCGTCATCGCGACGGCCGCGGCGGACTGGATTTATCTCGGAATTTCCCCTGCGCGTCTCCCGGCCGGACTGAGATTACCGGCGGCTCTTATCCAAACACCCTCCGAGCATCACAGCATTGGCGGCACTCCGGTTGGTACTGATCTTTGGCACGATTGCCTTCGGCATTTTTATCTTTGGGATCCTCTTAAGTCTGCGCAAACGCATCGTCCTTTGGCCGATTGGCTCAGTGCAAAGCTGGATGCGCGCTCATATCTGGCTCACCCTCCTGACTATCCCGCTCGTTCTCTTTCATAGCGGCTTTCGACTTAGCGCCCCGATGACGACCCATGCTCATGCTCCTCTATGCCGTGGTCATGGTTAGCGGTATCTATGGGTTGGCTTTGCAACACCGCATCCCGCGCGTGATGCAGGACCGCTTACCGCGCGAAATCATTTACGAGCAAATCCCGCATGTTCGCTCCCAGCTCCTTCGAGCTGCGCAAAAACTTTGTCGCTCTTTGCAGATAGCTGTTGCCCGTCGCGGCGGCCGCCGGTCCTTCTCGTCCAAATGAAGAGCCTCCGCTCCGGTAAGTGATCGTGACTCAGAGTTGGCTCTTATCACTTTTCTTGAAGACCAGAGTTCTACCTTATCTCCAAGGCCCGCAGCGGTAACAGATACCGACTTGGAAGTAGCGAGTTCGCCGCCGATGCTTTCCGCTTTGTCAGGCTGCGGGTGGCGCCCTCTTATTATGACCGGGTAGAACAGATCCAGGGCTGGTGCGACCAGCGTCGCCTGCTCGATCTCAGACCCGGCTCCATCGCTGGTTATAACTGGCTCTTTTGTCCATGTTCCCTTCTCTTTCTTCTTGTCATCCTGACGGCGTGGCATGCCTTCGTAACTCTCTTCTACTACTAGCTGCCAATGCCTAACCCGGAAGACTCGCAAAAACAGATCGCCGAGGAGATATCAGGACAACCTTACGCTCTATCGCTGGTTCAAACCGAGAAAGCTGGCCCTTTTTCTGGTTTTGCTTGCTTGCTCTTGCCGCCGGCATCGCCGCGATTATCGTTTTCAAAACGAGGCGACGAACGTTTTTTAACCCCGGGCGCTTTCCCGCAATCACACCCACCTCCCCAAAGGCTGTGCCGATTGCCACGATGACTCATTCCTCAAAGGCGAGCTAACCTCTCCGAGAAGTTCAGCAGCGGCGTCGACGATGGCTTCCATCGTCGCCTTTGATTCCATCGATCAGGAAATGCGAGACCTGCCACGAGCGATGGATAAGCGGGTCTATGATTTTTCATCAGTTAAATGTGGTCAGTCGCTCCTGCTCGATTTGTCATGCCGGAGCACTGGGCACCGCGCTGCGACTCGATCGCGTTGCCAGCATGTAATGCACTTTTATTACAACGACGCCGCGACCATGGCGACCTCGGCTGAGTTAGGCAAACAATATCGATTGGCATGACTTCAAGCGTCATCCTTATCCGGCGCGGCAGGTAGTGCTGAAATTTCTCGTGTGGGAACCGGCCGACCGGATGGCTATGCGTACTGCGACCTTGCCTCTTTCTCGGATGGTCGTATCCAGAGTTTCAACTTAAACGCGATCAGGCCACCGACCCCGACGTCCTGGTTTAATCATCAACGCCATTTCGCCGCCGATATTCCGCCCATTGGCAACGAAAGAAACTCGAATGTAACTATTGCCATCAACCTGATGCCCAGGGCGCTTCAATCAGCCGAGTAGTTTCGCCCAATATTGTCAGAGCTGTCATTCCCTTCAGTTCGACCAGGATAACAAGGAGACTGCGTTGCCCCATGGCGATTCCGTCGCCGTTCGTGGATTTGTCATCGGCCTGGAGGCGCAGTATCGCGAACTGGCGGTGGAAGGTTCAAGACCGAAGATGAGACAGCGTCAGATCGTTATCTGGTTGCGCGAACGTTTCCGCGCCTAAGGCAAAACCGTTCTACCAATTAAAGGACGATATCGAACGCCAGATCTTTTTGTCGCCGATCCCTATAAACCCGGACCTGGAGCCAGCCTGGCACTCGCGCCTCTTTCTATGGCTGCGCGCTTTGCCACGACCCCAAACCGTCCGCCAGCGCGGCGTGACGTTCCTTTATTGCCAAACCTGTCTTGATCGAACGCTGGATGCTACGCTCACCCTTCGATCACGCCAAACACAAAAATGGTCGCCTGGTGGACGACTGCCATCACGCCACCCAAAGTAAATTGACCTCCGATGTCCTCAGCCCGGATCAACGACTGCAACACCTGCCACAGCCCGCAAGGCAAACTCATACAATAAACCAAAGAATCATCGCCGCCTCCGAGTGCACCACCTGTCACAATTTATCACACGCCGGCGACCATCAATCTTGCTCGTGACCCACTCGTTAGGCTGAAGCGATTATCTTCCTGGCTGGTGGCGGCACGCGGAGAGACTCATCAAGGAGATGACTGAGTCACTCTCCGGGCTCAGTGAGGTCTGGCTGCTGGGGGCCCGCAGTAAAGGTGCCTGGCGCAAACGAGCACCGCGCATCGGGTCCGCCAGGAGACAAAGTGTCAGTCTGAGCAGGTTAGACAGCGTTTGCCGATGGGGAGTGAAGGTTACGTTAGTCGGATGGCCGCTTCCTGACGACCTTGGCTTCCGCACAGACACCTCTCCGTCAAGAAAACCGGCAAAAGAAAATGAAAGAAAACAGACTGTATCCCTTTGCAATTTTCCGGGCGCTCAAAAGAGATGACTCCCGCATCGAAGCCCTCTTTGCTCATCATCCTTTGATGCCTCCATCTGGTAGAGCCCCCCGGGGCCGGACCGACTCGCCCCGCGACTTGTTGCGCCTTTGGCAGCGAGCGCCGCCGCTATCCCCAGGCCGCTGCCCTTCAGCAATACAGCGGATTGCTCCAGTCACAGAGAAAAGCGGCAAGAACCAACACCGTCCATCGCCGTTGGGCCGGCCGCATTTATCCATCAGACCTTCTTCGAATACGCCAACCAATTGGTCCTCCATTGCCCCCACAAGCCCATTCCAGCAACAGATCGCCAGCGTAAGACCTATCCTACCGCCGTCCGCGCCCCCCTCGCCTTTAAATGGCAGCGGATCATGTCTGCCTGCGCTGGAGCGACCGTCGCCTTTGACCAAACCACCTACCTAACAAGCCCAAACGCCGCGGTTCACCTTTCATCGCCGCCAAGCTCGAACAAGCCTCCTTAAAGCCGCATAACTCGCCCGTGAATAACTCCGCTAAAACCTGACGGACTACCTCAGATGTATGGTTAGGGCCGCTATGGAACTGTCGTTCATTGTTTCTGAGCCTTTGGCGGACGCAGGCGTGCATCAGTGCCGTCTGTCGCCGCTAATGGTCGAACTCGAGCGACCAGTTCTCTTTGCAAGAAGAGTTGTCGCGGGACCTCGCATGAGCACGGCAAAGTGCCCGTGCCAGCCTTGATTGGGATCGAAGGTCTTACGCCGGGCCTGAGATTGAGTCGAGAAAATGCCAGTGCGAGGGGCAGTTTCGGTGTCGTGAAGTCTTCGGTCCTTGAAAAATAAATATCGGCACCAGAAACTCGCGACCGAGTTCATCGGGGTCCAGATGACTGGTTTTGTGGAACGAGATGATCCGCGCCAACATCTGACCATCGGGCTGAGTCAAAAGTTGATGTCTTGCACGGAATTGCCGGAGCGACAAGCGTAAGGCCGATCGTTCTGAACAAGCAGGGAACCGATCCGCGCCCTGGAAAGCGTTCGCCCATCTCCCCGCCAGGCACGGCAGAACGCCTTCACCTTCAGATTTAGATAGGGCGGCGGACCGACGCGGGTCATCAATTCGCCGATGTGGCCTGCTGGTTCACGCGGTAGCCCGCGCCTTCTTCAGCAACTCCTTCATAGGCGAGCAAGATACTCTTTGAGTTGCCCGCGACCTGGCCAGTGCCGCCACGCGTAGGCGTAGGAAGAGATCGTGGGTCTCTTGCCTCGTGCCATTTGCAGGTGGCCGACGATCGAACCAAAGGAATGGCCCACGATGATGCGATCTTGTCCTTGGTCCCAGACGTTTGCGCATGGTAACTCCGACAGCCCGAGACCATCCCGGGCACCATCCGCGGAAGCGTAATTGCCTGATGCCATCTGCGGCACCAAGCTTTTCCGCAGCGTTCGGCCCGCCCCCTCGCTGGTCCCATTGCACCACCGGAAATGCCTTTCCTAAGAGGCAAAACAAAGCGAATGTCCAAGGGTTCGTCACGTCACCTGGCCCGCCATGCAGGAAGAGCAGCACTGGATTGTCGCGATTCCAACCGCGAATGGTGATCCATTGGTTCGATGCCGCTGATTGTGACAAAGGTCGCCTCATCGATACCCTTCTCAGAACTAATTTTGAATTGTTGCGCGTTGCGTGCGCGCAGGGTGGAAAGCAAGTCATCGAACTTACGATAATACTCTGACTCAATTGCCTTCGGCTGCGGCGCATCATCGGCAGCGTATCCGGATCGCGGTTGATAACAGACCCAATAGCGCCAACCCGAAACGACCGGATAATATTCGCATGTGCTACGCGTCAGGCCTAACGAGACCAAGATGAGCCACGCCGCCGAGATCGCGGCAGGCCGCGCGCTGAAGGGTTGAACTGCGAACAACGCTCATAATCAAGTCAGGCGGCGTTGGCTCCATCGGTTGGTTAGGCTTCATTTGCGGCAATGTGCGTTTAACCCCCACTGATTGCGGAACCGATACTCCTTATCCGTCACCAACAAGCACACAGGTTATCCTGCGTGACCTTCCAAGAGGCAACATTTGCGGGTGCGTCGACTTAGTAACCTTCCTTCGATGAGGATTCCGTCCTTCATCGCCCATCGCTCCTCAATGTCGACGCGAAGATCCTCGCCGTCACCAACACGAAATATGCCAAGACGTGAAGGTCCCGTCAGACCTGAATACTTCAGCACCGTCCTTGCTCCAGGTTGGATATTGGGCGCGTGGAATGACCCAGCTGCCCACGAGTAGCTTGGCGGCTTCAGCGTCAGTCGGCGGCCCAGCGGTGGCCCGAAATGCAGCAAGCATAATAAGAAGAACGGTGAATCTGCTGATGTTACAAGGCCTAACGAGAATAGAAGCCGAATTATTCTGCCATTAAAGGCGCGATATCTGGCCTGTTTCGCTTAAGCTGCGGGCGGAATCAGAAATATGCCGAACATGACCCCCAGTTTACCGACCCCCGTTCCTCCGCGCAATCCTCGATTGCTCGATGCAGTCCGTGGAGGAAAAAGGTATCCTTTTTTCACATTCTTGCGGTCAGTGACAACTCCAAGGCTTGCTTGATTTTGTAGAATAAAGGGGTGGCCTAGGGTTACTTGAATTTTGCGGACAGAGAGCAGGATCGGGGTCAGCGCTAACTTTCTACACCAGGTTTCCGTCCAGTCAGATTGATTGCCGATCGCCTTTCGTATGGGAAGCGCCAGTCACGTTTCCAATTTACTGAGCACTTGAAAGGTAGCTCTGAGCCAAGGCTCACCGCTGACCCAGACTCACTGAAAGGTTGGCTTTTCCTGCGTGGATCATGTTTGATGCAGCATGAATAGACGGCGTTTCGTGCAATCGAGCGGTGTCGCGGGCGGGTCTCGCTCTGGCGGTCGACGCCGCGCGCGCATTTTCGGGACAGGCTCCTACCGTGACGAGTTCCACACCGGCTGGGCGGGTTGTCGCATCGCGTCGGCCAAACGGCAACAAGTTCAAAAAACGGCGGCGATGTCACGACGCTTGCGCAAGCAAGGCATTCACGATGATGACTCAGGGCGCCGACGTGCTCGACGCCTCGATCGCGGGCGTGAACATCGTCGAGCTCGATCCGCTCGATGACAGCGTCGGTTACGGCGGGCTGCCGAACGCCGACGGCGTCGTGCAGCTCGACGCGTGTTGCATGCACGGCCCGAAGAAGCGCGCGGGCGGCGTCGCCGCGCTCGAAGGCGTGCGCACGCCGTCGCTGGTCGCGAAGGCGGTGATGGAGCAGACCGACCATCACCTGCATCGTCGGCAAAGGCGCGCAGGATTTCGCGCGCGGCATGGGCTTCAAGATCGAGGACGACCTGAACACCGAGCACTCGCGGCAGCTCTGGCTGGAGTGGAAGCGGCGCATCGACCCGACGCATTACCTCGATCCGCAGCAAGCGGGCGGAGGCGACGCCGCGCCAGGCCTGCAGAATGGTGCGCCGAAGGTCTGCATCGATCCGCAGAGCACATCTACGGCACGATCAACTGCGACGGCATCAACGCCAAGGGCGAGATCTGCGGCGTGACGACGACGAGCGGTCTGGCGTGGAAGATCCCGGGCGCGTCGGCGATTCGCCGATCCTCGGGCGCGGGCCTCTACGTCGACGGCGAGATCGGCGCGGCCGGTTCGACCGGGCGCGGCGAAGCGAACCTCTACAACCTGTGCTCGTTCCTGATCGTCGAAAACCTGCGTAAAGGCGATGCACCCGAAGGACGCCGGACTTGACGCCTGCAAACGGATCAAGGCGAACACGGTCGAGAAGCGACTGCTCAACAGCAAAGGCAACCCGAACTTCGACATCAACTTTTACGTTCAACGCAAAGGCGAACACGCCGGCGTGTCGATGCATCCCAGTTATGCAAAGGAAAACACGGGCGAGATCGTTCAGGCCACTCCATTCGATCTGCACCGAGAAAGGCCCGGAAACGTTGCCGTGCGCGGCGCTAGCCGCTGGAGGGAAAATCGAGCCGAATAATCGTTAAACATTTTAACTCGGTCACTTCTCATTCGCACCTCGGGAGATAGTTCGACTCTCGGGGCATCGGAGCTGGGTATTTTTGCAGCGCTGGCAACCTAACGAGCATCGCCCAGAACGAATAAAGGTAGAAACGCTGTTCGAATTGCCGTTCCGGCGGTTTCTGGTAAACGATGGTGTGGGCGACGGTGAGGCGGTTGGCGTCGCGCCGGAGCGTAACCGCAATAACTCCTGCCCGCTGGTCGTAAAGACTCCATTCCCGCGTCGAGTGACATTTTCAACCCGGTAAAGCGGGTCGTTGTGAATCGTGTCCGATCACTCGGGAAATGCCGTCGGCGGCGGAGAAAATGTCGGTAGCATTTCGGAAAGTACTGAAGGGCCGGGATCCGCGCTTCTTCGTCCTGGAAGAATCACGGTTTGGGCCACCGGTCTCATCGACCACCCGATCGCGCTCCAGCCGCGGAAACACAGATGCTTCAACTTTCATCGGATAAGTCGCGATCAGGCGCGTGGGCTCGGCCGGCGGATCTGTAGAAAGCCGGCTGCGCACCGGGCACGGTGTCGGGCGAGATGAGCTGGATGACGCGCGAAACCGATCCTTGCCGTCGGCCACGAGGCCGAAACTGGAGGAAGCATTCGCGCTGCCTGATCTGGATCGGCGCGAGTGTCATTGAGCGCGCCGCCGGCGTTAAACATCTGGTCCGCGCCGCGGTCGTTCGGGATCGCACATCGATAATGGCCAGGCCTTTCGGGACCGTTGGCGACATAGGCGCATCAGTGCGGGCGACATACAAGCTTCGGCCCGCGATTTCTTTAGCCTAACGACTCCAGAGCCCACCGGTAAACCGGGTGATCAGGATCCGTAACATCGACCACCTTTGGGAAACCCATCATCATCGTCCGTCACGCAAGCGCATAACGAAAACCGGATCGCGACGCACCTGGGGTTACGCAAGAAGCTGCCCGGGAGAGCTGCCCGGACAATCCGTGGGTGCTCTGGTTTCCTCGACGTCGACGACATACGTAAGCCCCGCGGCGTGGTGAGATATAGCAGCCGGTGGCCGGTCGCAGCAGCAACATAGGTCGCGCCCGTTAGAACTCCATTCGGGTCAAAGCGCGCGGCTTCTTTAACAAAATTGCTATCGGGATTCCCGTCGACCAATGTCCGCACATCGACCACCACCAGCCTTCCTCGCGGTCGCGGAGACAAAGACATAGGCATAGAAAAATATCGATCGGCTGTTCCTCGGTTCTCCGGCATCCGACCCGCGCCGGATCGAGCGCGAGCGTGCTCGGCAAAGCGATGCTGGTCGCATATTTCGTGAATTACGCGGGTGCGTTGACCGAGCGGCGAAACCGGCGCGCTAACGATACGTTCGGAGAACCCTTCTGATCGATGTTCGCCACATCAAAGACCTCAAAGCCGCCTGGACCGTTTGCGGTATAAAGATACTCACCGCGCAAGACGAGGTCCTGGGATATCGCTGTCCGCTGATGTCTCGTAGGCCTCGCCTCAGGATCGAGCCCCGCTCGAGATGTTTCCGATAGTTGTCCGGATAAGCGAGTCTTGTGCAGATGACTGCCGAATGACAGCCTGCGGTTCGTCCGGGTTCGGTCCAAACGACGGCGGTGAAGACCTTCCCGGCCTTCGAACCGACATAAGCGTAACGACCAAAGAAATTCACGCGTGCCGGTGCCGAAGCCGAGGAGCTGACGTCATCCATGGCATTGTTGTCGTTATTGCTTCGAGAAGTGGCAGTCTGTCGCAATTCTTCGTCGTGCCGACGCCACTGGTCGTGCGGGAAATGCGGGTTGAACAAGCCTGGCCGCCGTAACCTTCGGCGGAAAATGTTTGTTGCTGGGAATAAACCTCATCTCGCGGTTTTGCATTCTGCGAACTGACCACGACCGCGCTCGAGGAACGCAGCACCGCCATGCGGTTCTTCTTCACCGTAGCCATCGATCCCGAGCATGAAGACGTCGTCTCGCACCACCTGGGGATTGTAGGTGGTAAAGTTTCGGTCGATCACGCCTCCTTCGAACTTGTTCTGCGGCACCCGCTGATTCGCCTTCATCGGTAAGATGGCAGCCGAAACAGCTGGTCGCCCAGGAGGTGTGGCAGATCTGGCAATCCATCGCGGCTGTTGTCATGCGCGAGCCGTCGATCACGCGTTCGTTAGGGTCAGGTCGGCAACGTCCGCCCCAGGTTTTTCCGTCGCGCGCCAGCGTCTTGGCGTAGGCGGACTTCGGATTGTAGTGCGACGAAAGCGGATCGACCGTGTCGATCGTCTTGCGGAATTTCCCAACGCACATCCGGCGACATGACTGATTGCTGGTACAGCTGCGTCGCCCTGCCCAGGTGAATCGCGGCCCCAACGGCGTGTTGCTTTGTGATCGCAAGATCGACTCTGGCCGGCGTTCCCGGACGTGATCAGCGTCGGCCGGTGCGTCAATCGTGCCGTGGCAATCGACGCAGCTGATGCGTGGTCGGCGTTGCGCGGCTCGCCGTAGAGCTGGCCGTTGCCATGGACGTCCGTTCGTTGAAATGGCAGTCCGCGCACTGCATCCCGCTGGCGAGGTGAACGTCCTTCAGGTGAACCGCCTTCGCAAACTTATGCGGGGTCGTCGTGGGAATTTGATGATCGTCGCAGATCGAGCAGAGTTGCCTTTGCGATCGTGCTTGAAGACGGCGCGGAAGACCCAGCCGTGACCGTGGTAATCGGCGAACTGCGTGTGCTTCAAGCTTCGGATTTAGCCCGAGACCTTGTCGGAGAAATTCCTTGATCGCCCCAAAGCCCGCGCGCCGCAGCCGCTTCCGGGTTTTGCATGGTTCGAGGCCACCAGTTCGGCGCTCGTCGGGTTATCGTTGCTCCTTCGGATACATGAACTCGCCGTCTGTCTCCTGGTCCCACCAGGTGTAACCGAGATACGGATTCACGAAGAGGTTACCCTGATGCATGTGACAGTTCATGCACTGGCTCGACGGGATCGAGCGCGTGAACTGGTGCATGATCGGATGGCCCGCGTTCGTTCTTCGGAATCGTTTGGTCAGCGGTGAAACTCAGTCCCTCGATGGCCGCATACTTGCTCCACCAGCCTGAGTTAGTGGGCGAACGATCGTTGGCGTAAACGACATGGCAGGCCGAGCAACCGCTCGAGCGGTAGTCGCCCGGCGTGATCGTTCGAACCAAGAAAGCTCAAGAAGCGGATCAGTGAAGACGTGTTTTTGGATGCCGAGAAGGACCGGGTCGGTCCGGTTTCTAAAGCCCAAGGCCGCGCTCCGACAATGGCGGCGGGGTGGCCTGGTGGTTCCTGCAATGTGGGACGCGCTAGCTGTAACTGTTTCCTCGCCACCTTTCGAAAATACGGAGAATATTTCCAGGGTTACCTGTAGGTTGAAGCGGGGACGGGCCGGGGTGCAAGGCAGAATTCCACGATACTTTGTGTCTGCTTCGAGATTAGGGGTGTAAGTTGGACTCAGGCGCAGTGAGCCCGCCTGCGCCATAGGCCTGACCGAAGCGATAGTTTTCCCAGGGGAGCGCCCCTGTTGTTATACATCGCCGCGCCCCAGAGCATGGCGCCACTGGTTCATCATGCCATGCGCGACCCGGCGGACGATTTCACCGTGACAAAGCGCCACACGCTTCGTTTGGCGACGCGCAGATCACCCGGTTAATGAAGCGAATGAATTCTGTGACCTGGGTGTTACAATACGTAACTGAACGAAGCAATAC
>ERZ1370068.8304-contig-717_pt1 | contig 144800 bp, 164 predicted proteins | sample MGYA00561227_ERZ1370068 | MGnify/ENA primary metagenome ERZ1370068 (study PRJEB38410, sample SAMEA6850437) | metagenome | study: Metagenomic assessment of the ecological functions of the soil: analysis of the soil microbiota associated with the...
TCGGCACAGTCGGCCGCAATCAGGAGACGCCATGCAAAACCGACGGTTCTGGGTCAGGGTGCTCGCGCGACCGCGGCCGCCGCGGCGGGTGCCGCATTCGGCTTTGGCAATGCGCAGGCCGCATGGCCCGAGCGGCCGGTGACGCTGATCGTTCCCTGGGGCGCCGGCGGCGGCACCGACGCCACGGCGCGCATCATCGGCTCGCTGCTCGAGAAGGAGCTCGGCCAGCCGGTCACCGTCGTCAACCGCACCGGCGGCAGCGGCGTCGTCGGCCATCAGGCGATCTCGGCGGCGCCGCCCGACGGCTACACGATCGGCCTGATCACGGTCGAGATCGGCATGATGCACTGGCAGGGCCTGACCGACATCTCGGGCGCGTCGTACACGCCGATCGGCCTGGTCAACTCCGACCCGGCCGGCCTGCAGGTGCGCGCCGACGCGCCGTACAAGAACGCCAACGAGCTGGTCGCGGCGATCAAGGCCAATCCGGGCAAGTTCAAGGCGTCGGGCACCGGCCAGGGCGGCATCTGGCACCTGGCGATCGCCGGCATGCTGAAGGACCTGAAGGTCGATCCGGCCGCGGCGCCCTGGGTGCCGTCGAACGGCGCCGCGCCCGGGCTGCAGGATCTGGTCGCCGGCGGCGTCGAGATCGTCCCCTGCTCGCTGCCCGAAGCGCGCTCGCTGATCGATGCCGGCAAGGTCAAGAGCCTGGCGGTGATGAACGACGCGCCGGCCGCGCTCTACCCGAACGTGCCGACGCTGAAGGCGGCGACCGGCAGCGACTGGAAGCTCGGCGCGTGGCGCGGCATCGCCGCGCCGAAGGGACATGCCCGGCCGACGTGCAGCGACAAGCTCGTCGCCGCGATCAGGAAAGATCGCCGCGAGCAAGGAGTACACCGACTTCATGGGCAGCCGCGGCTTCGGCGTCGTCTACCTCGGCCCCGACGAGTTCGGCCGCTTCATGGCCAAGTCCGACGCCGACCTCGGCGCGACGATGAAGGCGGTCGGCATCGTCAAGTGACCGCGCAGCGCATGAAGCTCTGAACGACGCCGTCTGGGGCGCGCTGCTGTCGCGCTGCTCGGCGCGCGCGCTCGCTCGATCCACGTGCAGGGCTTTCCGCGCATCCCGGGCCAGAACGTCGGCCCGCGCGCTCTTTCCCGGCGCTGGTCGGCGGCGGCGCTCGTCGTCTGCGGCGCGATCCTGATCGCGCAGCGGCGCTGCGGGCGCGCGCGCGCCGCGACGGCGGCGCGCTGGTTCGGAGCGCCCGAGTGGCTGCGCTCGCCGCGCCACGTGCTCGCCTTCGTCGTGCTGGTCGCGAGCAACGTCTTCTATCTGCTCGGCGGTCGACCGGCTCGGCTTCGCTGCTCACCGCGTTCGTCTACCTGGCGGCGCTGATGTGGGTGCTGCGCGTCCGGCTCGCGCGTCGTCGCTGCCGGTCGCCCTCGTGATGACGCTGCGTCATCCACTACGCCTTCTACAAGCTGCTGCGCGTGCCGCTGCCGTGGGGCGTGCTGCAGGCGATTCGCGTGGTGAACGGCGGCGCTGGAGTGAGCCGGCGGCCTGGGCGCAGGCGTTTCGCGCTCGTCTTCGACCCGTACAACATCGTCGTGATGCTGGCGCGCGTCGCTGTTCGGCCTGTTCGTCGGCGCGGTGCCGGGCCTGACGGCGACGATGGCGACGGCGCTGCTGGTGCCGGTGACGTTCTTCATGGCGCCGATTCCGGCGATCGCCGCGATCGTCACCGCGACGGCGATGGCGATCTTCTCGGGCGACATCCCGGCTGCCTGCTGCGCATGCCGGGCACGCCGGCGTCGGCCGCCTACACCGACGAGGCCTACGCGATGACGCAGAAAGGCCAGGCCGAGATCGCGCTCGGCGCCGGCCTCGTGTTCTCGGCGGTCGGCGGCCTGTTCGGCACCGCGGTGCTGATGGTCTCGGCGCCGGCGCTCGCCGAGTTCGCGCTCAAGTTCAGCTCGTTCGAGTACTTCTGGCTCGTGCTGATGGGCCTGACCTGCGCCGTCTTCATCTCGACCGACCGGCCGCTCAAGGGGCTGATGACGCTCTTCCTCGGCCTGCTCGATCGCCGGCGTCGGGCCTCAACAACCCGGCGGCGTTTCCGCGCTTCACCTTCGGCAGCACCGAGCTGCTCGGCGGCATCGGCCTGATCCCGCTGATGATCGGCATGTTCGCGGTCTCCGAGATCATCCGCTACGTGGTCAACACCGAAGGCGCAGGCGCTGATCGTCGACAAGCCGATCGGCAACGTCTTCAAGGGCATGTGGGCGCTGGCGGTCAAGTACCCGAAGCAGATCCTGCGCGGCAGCGCGCTCGGCACGCTGATCGGCGCGCTGCCCGGCGCCGGCGCCGACATCGCCGCCTGGATGTCGTACGCGATGAGCAAGAAGTTCTCGAAGGAGCCGGAGAAGTTCGGCACCGGCCACGTCGAGGGCATCGTCGAGAGCGGCTCGGCCAACAACAGCGCGCTCGCCGGCGCCTGGATCCCGGCGCTGGTGTTCGGCATCCCGGGCGACTCGATCACCGCGATCGTGATCGGCGTGCTCTACATGAAGAACATGAACCCGGGGCCGACGCTGTTCACGACCAACCCGCAGAACATCTACGCGGTCTACCTGCTCTTCATCATCGCCAACCTGATCATGCTGCCGCTCGGGCTGGCTGTGCATCAAGGTCGCCAAGCGCATCCTGCAGCGTGCCGCGCGACGTCCTGATGCCGGTGATCCTGCTGTTCTGCATCGTCGGCGCGTTCGCGATCAACAACACGGCGTTCGACGTCGGCATCATGCTGATCGCCGGCGTCGATCGCCTGGCATGCTCGAGGAGAACGGCTTTCCGATCACGCCGCTGATCCTCGGCGTCGTCCTCGGCGGCATGCTCGAGGAGAACTTCATCTCGTCGATGATCAAGTCCGACGGCAACGTGCTCGCGTTCTTCAGCGCGGCCGATCGCGGCGTCGCGCTCGGCGTGCTGACGATCGCGATCTGGTTCTGGCCGCTCCGTCAGGCGCCGCCGCGCCGTGCCCGCTACGGCCGGACCGTGACCGTGCCGCGTCATGTACGGGTGCACCGAGCAGCACGTAGTCGAAGCTGCCGGCGCTCGGCGAAGGTGCGCGCGAAGCGCTGGCCGGGCAGCAGCAGGTCGCTCGCCTGGCGCGCCGTCGGCGAAGGCGAGCGCGTGCGGCGCGCCGTCGTCGTTGCGCCAGGTCACCGTCGTGCCGGCGGCGACGGCGGGAGCGGCGTCGGCGCGAACGCGAAGTTGGCGATCGAGATCGCCGGCGCCGCCGCCGCTGCGGCTCTTCGTCGCTCGAGCGGCTGGACGACGATCTTGCGCGGCGCGTTGCCGACCGCGATCGGTCGTCGTCCTGCCGCTCGCCGAGTCGACCGCGCTGACGTCGTTCGAGCCTTCGTTGGTGACCCAGACGGTCTTGCCGTCGGACGCCATCCAGTGCGGCTGCTTGCCGACCGCGACAGCTGCGCAGCACGGCGCCGGTCGCCGGGTCGAACAGCTGACCAACTCGCCCGGGCCCTGGACGACGATCGTGCCGACCGGCGCGCCGGCGAACCACTTGCCGAGATGCGGCGACGCGCCGGTCGCGATCTCGCCGACGCACCTGGTCGTTGCCGGCATCGATCACGCGCAGCGGCGTTGACGCCGGCGGTGGTGACGTAGAGGAACTTGCCGTCGTGGCTGAACTCGGGATCGCGTGGCGGCTTGTCGAGGTCGATCCGTGCGCACCACCGCGCGCGCGCGCGAGGTCGATCACGACCAGCGCGAACTGGCCCGGCTGCTGCGAGCGCGACGTAGGCGACCTGCCGTCGGGGCCGGACCGCGATCGTGTGCGGCTTGGCGACCGCCACGCTCGCGACGACGCTGCCGGCTCGCGGTGTCGACGAGGCGACCCGGTCGGCGCCGTAGACGCCGACCAGGACCGTCTTGCCGTCGGGCAGACGAGGGCGATGCCGTGCGGCGTCGGCGCCGACCTCGATCGTGCGGACGACGCTGTCGCTGGCGCGTGTCGATCACGCTCATGCTGCTCGAGCCGTCGCCACTGACGTAGACGAAGCGGCCGTCGCCGGCTCACCGCCATGCCGTGCGGGCCCGGCGGCGACCGGGATCGGTCGCCAGCGACCGCGCCGGACGCGCGTGTCGACGACACTGACGGTCGAGTCCTTGAAGTTGCCGATGTAGGCCTTCGGGCCGGCGGCTGCGCCGGTCGCGGCCAACGCGGCCGCGGTGAAGACGAGCAGGCGCGCGCAGCGCGCGAGGCGGGTGCGGGTCGAGGATGGGCCATGGGAGTGATCTCCGCGAATGAAGAGAGGACGCGAGACGCGGCGCGCATCAGCGGCCCTCGTCTCGTCCTGCAGTACCGCGGTCGGCGGCGCTTTATTCCCGGAATAAAAGTGGCCCAGCGCCGGTAAGACGAGACACGAATGGTCCGACAACGCTGACGTCGCGAATGACCGAACGGAACCCTCGCGCTTCAGGCGCTCGTCCTGCCGCATCTCGACGCCGCCTACAACCTCGCCCGCTGGCTGACGCGCGATCCGCACGACGCCGAGGACGTGGTCAGGAGGCGTGCGTTCGCGCCCTGCGCTACCTCGCCACGCTGCGCGATCGCGAGGCGCGCGCCTGGTTCCTGACCATCGTCCGCCACGCCTGCTACGACTGGCTCGGCCGCAACCGCGCGCGACGCTGGCGACGTGGGGCGCGGTCGAGCATCGCGGCCGAGCCCGACAGCGAGCCGCCTGAGCGCGCCGGGCGGCGCGACGACGCGCGCGCGCTGGTGCAGGCGATCGCCGCGCTGGCGCTGCCGTACCGCGAGGTGATCGTCCTGCGCGAGCTTCGAGGAGCTTTCGTACAGGAGATCGCGCAGCGTCGCCGACATCCCCGATCGGCACCGTGATGTCGCGCCTGGCGCGGGCGCGCGCGCTGTTGCGTCGCTCGCCGTGCGCTGCGCGCGGTCAGCGGCCCAGCGCGCCGGAGGCGACGCATGAACTGCAGCCAGGCCGGCGCTCCAGCTCGCGGCGCTCACGACGGCGAAGCTCGACGCTGCCGGCGACGACGGCGCTGCGCGCCCATGTCGCGACCTGCTGCGCACTGCCGCGACGGAGCTCGCCGAGGCTCGAGCAGCTCGGCCGCGACATCCGCGCCCACGTGCCGCGCCATGCTGCGCCGGCGGCGCTGCGGGCGCGCGTCACGCATGCCGGTGAGCGCCGGCGGCCGGCGGCTACCCGGCGACGTCGCCCGCGGCGACCGCGCGCCGTCGCCGGCGCGCACCGCCGGCGCTGGTTCGCCGCCGGCGCGCTGCCGGAGCGCTGCTCGCGGTCGCGCTCGGCGCGGCGACGCCTCGCCTTGGTTCAGCGCCAGAGTCACACGACGAGGTCGCGCTCGAAGGCGGTCGACAACCACGTCACGGGCGACGCTCGCCGACCATCTGGTCGCGGTGGTCTCGTCGGACCGGCACACCGTCAAGCCGTGGCTCTCGGCGCGGCTCGACTACGCCGCGCCGGTGCTCGAGCTGCCCGAGCGGCTTCGCGCTCGCCGGTGCGCGCATCGATTCGCTCGACCGCCGGCCGGTGGCGACGCTCGTCTACCGCTACGGCAACCACGTCGTCGACGTCTTCGTGCGGCCGCTCGCGCCGGGCGCGACCGGGCCGCGGCTCGACACGGTGCGCGGCTTCAACGTTGCCCGCGCGGTCGGCGCCGGCATGGAGTGGCGCGCCGTCGCCGACGTCGACGCGGCGATGCTGGTGCCGTTCGTCGAGCGGCTCGCCGGCGCGGCAGCGCCTGCGCCGGCGCGCTGGGGCACCTGCGCCGATCCGGCGGTCACGGCCGGGTGCGCACAATGGCGCGATGACAAGCCACGCGGTCGACTCGCCGCTACGCCTGGAGCCGCCTCGCCGTCGCACTGGTGCTGATGACGATCGGCAGCAGCGCGATGTACGTCGTCGCCGTCGTCCTGCCGAGCGTGCAGGCCGAGTTCGGCGTCGGCGCGCGCCGACGCCTCGCTGCCCTACACGCTGCTGATGGTCGGCTTCGGCATCGGCGGCGTCTTCGATGGGGCGGCTGGCCGACCGGCTGCGGCGTCGATGCGTGCCGCTCCTGATCGGCGCCGCAGGCCTCGGCGCTCGGCTTCGTCGCCGCCGGCCTGTCGCCGGCAACATCTGGACCTTCGCGCTCGTCCACGGCGTGCTGCTCGGCCTGGTCGGCAGCTCGGCGAGCTTCGCGCCGCTGGTCGCCGACACCTCGCTCTGGTTCGAGCGCCGGCGCGGCATCGCGGTCGCGATCTGCGCCAGCGGCAACTACGTCGCCGGCGCGATCTGGCCGCCGATCGTCCAGCACTTCGTCGAGAGCGTCGGCTGGCGCCAGACCTACATCGGCCTGGGCGTCTTCTGCGGCGCTGACGATGGCGCGTGCTCGCGCTCTTCATGCGCGCGCCGGCCGCCGGCGCTCGGCGGCCGCCGCGCGCGTCGCGGCGCCGGCGCGCCGTGCGCGTCGACGCGGCCGTTCGGCCTGTCGGCTGAACGCGCGCGCAGACGCTGCTCTGCATCGCCGGCGTCGCCTGCTGCGTCGCGATGTCGATGCCGCAGGTGCACATCGTCGCCTACTGCGGCGACCTCGGCTACGGCGCCGCGCGCGGCGCCAGATGCTGTCGCTGATGCTCGCCTGCGGCATCGTCAGCCGGCTCGTCTCGGGCGCGATCTGCGACCGCATCGGCGGCCTGCGCACGCTGCTGCTCGGCTCGGCTGCTGCAGGGCGTCGCGCTGCTGCTGTTCCTGCCGTTCGACGCGCTCGTCTCGCTCTACGTCGATCTCGGCGCTGTTCGGCCTGTTCCAGGGCGGCATCGTGCCGTCGTACGCGATCATCGTGCGCGAGCACTTCCCGCCGGCCGAGGCGGGCGCGCGCGTCGGCACGGTCCTGATGTGCACGCTGTTCGGCATGGCGCTCGGCGGCTGGATGTCGGGCAAGGTGTTCGACCTGACCGGCTCGTACCACGCGGCGTTCCTCAACGGCATCGCCTGGAACCTGCTCAACCTGAGCGATCGCGCTGTTCCTGCTGCGCGGCGCGCGGCGGCCAGCGGCACGCGACGCTGGCGGTCGCGTAGACTGCCGCCCGCTTCGACCACCGCCCTACCATGCCACCGACCGTGCCTCCCGCCGACCCCGACCTCGTCGCGCAGGCCGAGCAGCACGCTGGCGTGCCGCCCGGCGCACGCGCCTGCGCGCCGAGGCCGACGACGACGGCGCGCGCTCGCACTCGACCGGGATCGTGCCGTGCCAGGAGCTGCGCGCGCTGGTCGCTGAGGAAGGAGATCTTCGCCCTCGAGCCGATCGCTCGACGACCAGTTCCAGCCGGCGAGCCTCGACCTGCGCCTCGGGCCGACGCGCCTACCGCGTGCGCGCCAGCTTCCTGCCCGGCAAGGCGGCTCGGTCAAGGCCAAGCTCGACGAGCTCGCGATGCACGAGATGGACATCAGCGCAGGGCGCGCGTGCTCGAGAAGGGCTGCGTCTACATCATCCCGCTGCTCGAGGGCGTCGACCTGCGCCATCGCACCTCGGCGATGGGCAACCCGAAGAGCTCGACCGGCCGGCTCGACATCTTCACGCGCCTGATCACCGACGACGGCACCGCGTTCGACCAGGTGCGCGAGCAGCTACAGCGGCATGCTCTACGCCGAGGTCTCGCCGCGCACCTTCAGCGTCCTGGTGCGCAAGGGCTCGCGCCTGAGCCAGCTGCGCGTTCGCCGCGGCAAGCCGATCGCGAGCGACGGCTTCATGACGCCGGCTGCAGCGAAGAGCACGGCCTGGTGCAATCGCCGAGGCCGAGCCGCCGACGCGCCGCGGTCGAGATCGTCAACGGCGTGCCGGTGCGCGTCGACCTGCAGGGGCGGCGCTCGGGCGGGATCATCGGCTACAAGGCGACGCAGCCACGCCGGGCTGATCGACATCGACCGCGTCGGCCACTACGACGTCGCCGAGTACTGGGAGCCGGTGCACGCGCCGCGCGCGCGGCGGCCTGATCCTCGACCCGGCCGAGTTCTACATCCTCGCCTCGCAGGAAGCGGTGCGCGTGCCGCCCGAGCTACGCCGCCGAGATGATCGCCTACGACACGCTGGTCGGCGAGTTCCGCGTCCACTACGCGGGCTTCTTCGATCCCGGCTTCGGCCACGCCGACGCCGGCGGCGAGGGCTCGCGCGCGGTGCTCGAGGTGCGCTCGTACGAGGTGCCGTTCGTGCTCGAGCACGGCCAGCTCGTCGGGCGGCTCGCCTACGAGCGGCTGACCGTCGACGCCGCGCGATGCTCTACGGCCAGGGCGTGAAGTCGTCGTACCAGGGCCAGGGCATCAAGCTCAGCAAGCACTTCAAAGCCGTCCTGCTGGCGCGCTGGCGGCGCCGTCGCGCTGGCGCGTCGAACAGGAACGGCTGGCTCGGCCTCGAACTCGCCGATCACGCTCTTGACGATCCGCGCGACGACCGGCTTCATCGCCTCGGGCCCTTCCCAGGTCGAGCCGGCGACGCCGCCGTCGCCGACGGTGCGACGACGAAGCGTGCGTGTCCTCGCGCCAGGCCGGGTCGGCGCGCAGGCGCCGGTTCAGCTCGTCGACGAACGCGGCTGGCGTCGAGCGCGACTCGGGCGCGCGCGGCGCGCCGCCGCAGCAGACGCTTCCAGTGATCGCTGGCTGGCGCTCGACGATGCGCCGGCCCGCGGTCTGGTTTCGCGTCGGGCCGGCGCCGGTTGCTGCTCGCTTGCCCACGGCTGCGGTGCCTCGCAAACCGAGCACGGTGGCAAGCGTTGTGCCGCGCGCGCGCGCGCGGCACGACTCTAGCGCTCGAAATGCTCGACCCGGACCAGGCGCGTGTGGTGTCGACGATCGTGAACGAGCCGTCGACGTTGGCGACGACCGGCAGGCCGGCGTAGGCGGTGCGATAGCGGATCTGCGCGCCGGCTTCGCCGCACCGCACGTGTCGCCGATCGGCCGGTGCTCGACGATGGTGTAGCGACGCGCCGGTGACGGAGCGCGCCTCGAAGCGCCGTTTTCGGCCGAACCCGGGAGGGTCGTCGTCGGGCATCAGTCCGAGAGCGGTGGCGGCGTGGTCATCCGATGGTCGGGCGCGATCACCGTGCAGTGAGCAATAGCCGTGCGCCACGGACCCGGCGCGTCCGCCGTCGACGGGAGGGCACGACCTGCACGGGCACGGCCGTTGCCCGGCCGCAGGTCGGGCAACGCCAGGACGCGCGCAGGCGAAGCACGCCGTCGCCCTAGGATCGTCCGTCTGCCGACACTGCGCGGATCGAGCCGGCGGGCGGTGAGCGAAGCCTTCGGGTTCGTCGGCTGATTCCCTTCCACCCGCGACGAAAAAAGCAACCATGAGCCTCATCAGTTTTCATCCAGGAAGCCGGCGAAAAGCTGTTCAACCGTCCCAAAGGCCGCGCCCGCTGCCGGAGCGCGCGACGCCCGATATCGCGCGCTCAACGCGACCGCCGGCACAGGCGATCGAGAAGTACATCGCCTCGCAGGGCCTGAAGGCCGACGGCCTCGACGTCACGTACGACGGCGCCTCGCAGACGGTGACCGTCAGCGGCGTCGCGCCCGACCAGGCGACCAAGGAGAAGATCGTCCTCTGCTGCGGCAACGTCGCCGCGGTGGCGAAGGTCAACGACCTGCTGACGGTCGCCAGCCGGCGAGCGAGCCAGGAATCGACGTACCGCGAGGTGAAGTCGGGCGACACGCTGTCGAAGATCGCCAAGGAGGCGTACGGCGACGCCAACGCGTACATGAAGATCTTCGAGGCGAACAAGCCGATGCTCTCGCAATCCCGACAAGATCTACCCGGGGCAAAAGCTCCGCATCCCGCCCAAGTGACGAGCCGGAGCGACGCCGTGAGCAGAGACCGCGCCGCCAGTCGCCCCAAGCCGTCGCTCGAAGACGTGGTGGACGCTCGTCAAGACGGCGGTCTCGGCCTGGCTCGACGACTACGCGCCGAGCATGGGCGCGGCGCTGTCGTACTACACGGTGTTCTCGCTCGCGCCGCTGCTGCTGATCGTCGTCTCGGTCGCCGGCCTGGTGTTCGGCGAGGACGCGGTGCGCGGCGAGCTCTTCAGCCAGCTGCAGGGGCTGATGGGCGCCGACGCCGCCAAGGCGATCGCAGGACCTGCTCGCCAGCGTCAACAAGCCGGGCAAGGGCGTCGTCGGCACGATCGTCGGCGTCGCCGTGCTGCTGTTCGGCGCGACCACGGTGTTCGGCGAGCTGCAGGACGCGCTCGACCGCATCTGGCGCGCGCCGGCGCGCGCGAAGCGGCGGCCTCTGGTGCCTGCTGCGCGCGCGCCTGCTGTCGTTCGGCATGATCCTCGGCCTCGGCGTTCCTGCTGATGGTCTCGCTGCGTCCTCAGCGCCGCGATCGTCGGCGCTGGGCAAGTGGTGGGGGCCGGCGTTCGGCGGCTGGGAGACGCTGCTGCAGATCGTCAACCTGCGTCGTCGGCTTCGGCCTGACGACGCTCGTCTTCGCGATGATCTACAAGCTCATGCCGCGCGTGCAGGTGCGCGTGGCACGACGTCTGGCTCGGCGCGCTCGTCACCGCGCTGCTGTTCACGGTCGGCAAGTTCCTGATCGGCCTGTACATCGGCAAGAGCGGCGTCGCGTCGGGCTTCGGCGCCGCCGGCTCGCTGATCGTGGTCCTGATCTGGGTCTACTACTCGGCGCAGATCTTCCTGCTCGGCGCCGAGTTCACCTGGGTCTACGCCAAGACCTTCGGCTCGCTGCGCGGCGTCGAGGGCGTCGCCGAAGTGACGCAGAAGGCGGACGCGTGCCGGCGAGCGCCGCACGCAGCGCAGATCCGCACGGCACCGCAGCGCCGGCGCATCGCGCCGGCGCGAGCGCGCGGCGCCGCGCCGGCGCGCCGCGGCGCGACCGCGCTCGCTTGTCGGTGATGTCGGCGCCGGGGTCGCCTTCATCCTGGCCGCTGCGCTTTCATCGTCCCACGCCTGCTGCGTCGACTCTGAAGATCGCGACCTGGAACATCAACGGCGTCAACCGGCGCCTGCCGCTCCTGCTCGCAGTGGCTCGAGGAGGCCGCGCCCGACGTCGTCGCGCTGCAGGAGCTGAAGGCGAGCCGACGCCGAGTTCCCGCGCGCGCGCGCTCGAGCGACGCCGGCTACGGCGCGGTCTGGTGCGGCCAGCGGACGTGGAACGGCGTCGCGATCCTGGCGCGCGGCGCCGAGCCGATCGCGTCGCGCGCGATCGCTGCCCGGCGACGCCGGCGACAGCCACGCGCGCTACATCGAGGCCGCGGTCGACGGCGTCCTCGTCACCTCGATCTACCTGCCCAACGGCAACCCGCAGCCGGGGCCGAAGTTCGCCTACAAGCTGGCCTGGTTCGAGCGCCTGCTCGCCCATGCGCGAGCGCTCGCGGCGAGCGGCCATCCGGTCGTCCTCGCCGGCGATTACAACGTCGTGCCGACCGACGCCGACATCTACGCGACCCGTTCGTGGCTGAAGAACGCGCTGCTCCAGCCGACGCCGCGCGCGCCTGGCGGCGCCTGCTCGCGCAGGGCTGGAGCGACGCCATCCGCGCGCTCCATCCCGAGAGCGCGGATCTACACCTTCTGGGATCTACCTGAGGAACGCCTGGCCGCGCGACGCAGGCCTGCGCATCGATCACCTGCTGCTCGAGCCCGAGCATCCGGCCGCGCCTGGTCGCGGCCGGCGTCGACCGCGACTGCGCGGGCGCGAGCATGCGAGCGATCACGCGCCGGCTGGATCGAGCTCGGTGCCGCTCGCGCTACGCGCTCGCGTCGAGCGAGCGGATGAGCGCGTCGAGCGCCGCCACGTCGATCGGCTTGACGACGTGATGATTGAAGCCGGCGCCGCGCGTGCGCCGGCGATCCTCGGCTTGGCCCCAGCCGGTCTGGGCGATGACGCGCATGGCGCGGCCCCAGGGCTCGGCGCGGATGCGACGGCAGACGTCGAGGCCGTTCAGCGCCGGCATGCCGAGATCGAGCAGAACGACCTCGGGAAGGAGCGACTGCGCCAGGCGGAACGCGTTCTCGCCGTCGTAGGCGACATGGACCTCGTGGCCGAGCGACCGCAGCAGCGCGGCGAGGCTGTCGGCGCTATCGCGCAGATCGTCGGCGACGAGGATGCGGCGCGCGGCGCCTTCGGCTCGCCGCGCCTCGTCGCTTGGCGCCGCGGCCGCGTCGAGACGCGCCGGCGCCGCGATCGGCAGGCGGACGACCAGCTCGCTGCCCTGGCCGACGCCGGCGCTGTGCGCGCCGATCTGCCCGCCGTGCATCTCGACCAGCCTCTTCGACCAGCGACAGGCCGATGCCGAGGCCGCCCTGCGAGCGTCGAGCGCCGACTGCACCTGGCCGAACATCTCGAAGATGTGACGGCAGCTGACCGGCGGCGATGCCGATGCCGGTGTCGATCACGCGCACCACCGCGTCGCTGCCGGCGCGGTCGACCGCGAGCGCGATCCGGCCGCCGCGCGGCGTGTACTTGGCGGCGTTGATGAGCAGGTTCGAGAACACCTGCGCCAGCCGAGTCAGGTCGCCGTCGACCGTGATCGGCTCGGCCGGCAGACGGGTCTCGAGTGTGTGGCCGGCGGCGTCGATCGGCGGCTGGGCGATCTCGATCGCCTGCTCGAGCACGCGCTGCAGCAGCAGGCGCTCGCTTGCGCAGCTGGAACTGGCCGCGCGCCATCCGCGAGACATCGAGCAGGTCCTCGAGCAGATGCGACATCTGCGCCACCTGGCGCTCGATCACGTCGCGACACCACGCGACCTGGGCATCGGCCGGGTCCTTCCTGCGCAGCACTGGACCGCGTTCCTGATCGGCGCGAGCGGATTGCGCAGCTCGTGGGCGAGGGTGGCGATGAAGTCGTCCTTCTTGCGATCGGCATCGCGCAGCCCGTCCTCGGCGAGCCGACGATCGGTGATGTCCATGGCGACGCCGAAGGTCCGGATCGCCTTGCCGGTGCTGTCGTAATCGGTCCGGCCGCGGTGCGCGATCCAGCGCACCGGGCCGTCGCCGCGGACGATCCGGATCTCGTGCACCAGCGGCACGTGGTTGGCGATCGCGGCGCGGCGACGCTCCAGGAACCCGGGTCGGTCGTCGGGATGGATCAGATCGGCGACGCTCTCCGGCGTCGGCACGAAGCGCTCGGGATCGACGCCGAACACAGCGTAGGTCTGGCGTGACCACCAGAGCACGCCGGCGACGAGGTCGAGGTCGTAGACGCCCATCTGGCCGGCCTCGAGGCGAGCTCGAGGCGCTCGCGCTCGAGCCTGAGGACGCTCTCCGCCTGCTTCTGCTCGCTGACGTCGGCCATGATGCTGACCAGCCGGTGGGCGCGGCCGTCGGGCGCGGCGCGCGACGACCAGGCCGCGGCCCGCGAGATGAAGCACGGCACCGTCGGGGCGGACGATCCGGTATTCGGCCGGGAACGAGTCCTGCTGGTCGGCGAGCTCGTGGAAGCGCCGCACCAGGTGGCGGTCTTCGGGATGGAGCGCCGCCTCGTACTCGTCGCGCGTTGCCGCCGACTGACCGCGGCCGTCGGCGAGCGCGATGCCGAACAGGGCCATCCCCTCCGGCGACCAGGTCCGCGTCGCGGCGACGAGGTCGGTCTCCCACGAGCCCATGCGGCCTGCGGCGAGCGCCGTGCGATAGCGCGACTCGCTCTGCGCAGCGCGGCGATGGCAGAGGGCAGGTCGGCGTCGGAACGGTCGGGCACGGGCAGCTTCGCAGGCCCACGGATTGTCTCAGCCGCCGTCGAGGCCACGCGCCGCCGCGCGCGAATGCGACCGGCTTCGACGACCATCAGGCCGAGGCGGCGCGACAGCCAGGGCATGACGTCATCCTCGCGGCCGGCCGCTCGGGCAGCAGCGCCAGGTTGGAGCTGTCGCTTTCGGCGACCAGCGGCGCGCTCTCTGCGGCGGAGTCGAGCTGCGCCGCCAACGCGCTCGCTGCGCCGGCGAGCTCGGCGTCGATCTGCGACCACGGCGCCTGCGCGTCGTCGGCGAGCCGGGCCAGCGTCAGGCGCACCATCGACAGGTGGGCCATCAGACGCTCGCCGTGGTCGATCAGCGCGGCGATTCGGCGCGCCGGCAGGCGCACGCCCACTCGGGCTCGACCCGGCTGCGCTGCAACGATGCGGCCAGAGCGGCGAGCGAGTCGTACGCGCTGGCGCCGCGCCAGTCGCTCCTCGACCGGATCGTCGCCGGCCGCGCGCAGCGAAGTGCGACGCATAGACACTCAGGTCGCGCCGCACGCGGACGATCTGCTCGGCGACGCCGCGCCGCTCCCACGACGGCAGGACGTAGCTGAACGACCAGGCGAGGAGCGCGCCGAGGAAGGTGTCGGCGACGCGCTCGGCGATCGCGAAGCCGGCCTCGGGGTTGATCAGGTGCGATTGCAGCAGCGCCATGATGCTGGCCGCGGTGGCGGTCAGCCAGTAGCGCCGGATCACGAACGCGTGCGCCGTGCCGACGGCGAGCAGGAAGATCGTGTTCAGCGACAGCGGCGACGGCAGCTGCGCGAGGGCGACGACGATCAGGCAGCCGAGGACGGTGCCGAGGACGCGCGCGTTGCGCCGCGCCAGCGTCTCGCCGAGGTTGCCGCGCAGGACGACGGCGACGCTCAGCACCAGCCAGTAGGGATGCGAGCCCCAGGGCAGCGCGAGCGCGAGGTAAGTACGCCGTCGCCAGCGCGAGCGCCATCCGGACGGCGTGGCGCAGCACCAGCGAATCGAGGCGCCAGTGCGGATGCAAGGCGCGCGTCGCCCAGCCGTCGGGAGTGACGAAGCGTTGCAGCTGCGCATGCGTCAGCGGCAAGGGCTCGACCTCGCCGTGCAGCAGCCGGTCGATCCGGGCGAGGTCGGCGAGCATCCGGCGCAAGCGGTTGGCGAGCAGAGGGCATCGAGCCGGGCGCGGGAATCGTCGTCGGCGAGCGGCAGATCGGCGAATACGGCAGAGACGGCGAAGGGCGGCGTCGCGTCGCTCGCGACGATGCCGTCGCGGACCTGATCGGCGGCGCGGTCGAGCGCGGCGGCGATCCAGCGCAAAGCCGCGGCAACGCGCTCGAGCATCGCCCGGCCGACCGCATCGGCGCCTAGCGAGTCGGCGTCGAGCCGGCTCGCCAGCAGGACGTCGCGCAGGTCGATGACGCGCAAGAGGATGGCGATGTCGCGGCACGTGCGCGGCAGCGCGGCCGCGCCGAACAGCAGGTCGCGTGCTGCCTGCAGCCGCTCGGCGAGCCTCGACCTCGCCGCCGATCCAGGCTTTCAGCGGCGGAGCCTCGTCGTTGGCCGCGGGCGCCGCGGCGATCACGTCGGCGCGCGAGCGGACCAGCGCGGCGGCGGCGCCCAGCGCCGCGACCACCGCCAGGGTGCGGTAGCGACGCTGGCAGACGGCGCTCGCGAGCGTCGACCAGGCGAGAAAGGCAAAGCTGCCGAGCGCGCTCCAGCCGGCCGTCGCCAGCTCGTGCTCGCCCGGCGGCACCGCCATCGCGAAGATCATCGACAGGATCGGCGTGAACGACACCGCGCCGGCGCGCGCGCCCCAGGCGAGCGTCATCATGCCGACGAAGGCCACCGCCGCCACCGCAGCACCGAGCGCGATCGGGTGCGCCCTGAGGACATCGACGACGAGCGCGGCGAGCGCGCTCAGACAGGCGGCGGCGCTGACGCGGCGCCAGTTGCGCGCGACGGTGTTGGGAACGTCGGCGATGCTGGCGCAGACCGCGCCGCTCGCCACCATCAGCGCGGCAGCGTGCGGGCCGGCGAGAGCGTTGGCGACCAGCTGGATGGCGCCGATGCCGAGCGCGACCTCGATGCCGTTGATCGCATGCGCCGGCAACAGCCGCCAGGCGCGAACTCGCGTGGGCAGTCGCATGACAGGGACGGGAGCGAACGCCCGGGTGGGGGAGCCGGCAGCATAGCCGCGCTCGCTCGCCGAGCCGCGTTCGAAGCGCGGGACGACATCACCTGCCGTCTCGTCCGCCGACGCCGCGGCGCGGGCGACGGCGGCAGATCACCGCCTCGGCGGTTCCTGCCGGGGCGCCGCGGTCAGCGGCGGCGCCTGATGACGCCGGAGAGCGGCGAGCCCGGCGAGCATCAAGGCATACGTCTCCGGCTCCGGCACGCCCGGGATGACGGTGCTCTGCGTGCCGAGGTAGATGTCGTCGATCGCGAAGTCGTTGCCCGCCGCGGCGGTGTTGCGGTTGATCAGGCTCAGGACGACGGTCGTGTTGGCGCCGGAATTCCAGGTCTGGCTCAGCCCCTGCCAGGTGCCGGCCAGGGCGAGGTCGGTCGTCTTGGTGCCGAGCGACCGGCCGGAGGCCGAGAACTCGAGGATCGAGGGCGTGTTGCCCGGGAAAGGCGAGCTGCAGCAGACGTTCATGACGAACGCCTCGAAGAAGTAGTCGGTGTTCGCGACGACGCTCAGCGAGACCGACTGCCAGACGACCGCGCCGTTGACCGGGCTGCCGTTGCCGACATACATCTGGCCGCTGCCGGTGGTGTGGTCGGCAGCGGAGATGAACAGGCCGTTCCAGGGAAAAGGATTCGAGCGAACGGTGTACCGCCCTTCCGCAGAATTGCCGCCGGGCGCGAATCCGTAGGCCGAGGTGAAGCTCGTGTTGCCGAGCTCGAAATCGCCATTGACGACCAGGTTGGGCGCGTCGGCATGCGCGCGCTTGCTGGCCGCAGCGGCCAGGGCGACGGCCGCAACGGCAGGGAGACAACGACGCATGAAGACCTCCTCGGTGAATCGGCGGAGTCTTCGCGCAATCAGGACATCCAGGAACCCCCGGATCCCGGGGTCGCCGGGCAGCAATCAGGACCGGCTCACATCACCGCGCCGAGCGACCAGGGCACGAACTCGTTCTGGCCGTAGCCGTGCACCTCGCTCTTGGTCTTGCGGCCCGACGCGGTGTCGAGCATCAGGCGGAAGATGCGCTCGCCCATCTCGTCGATGCTCACCGTGCCGTCGACGACGTCGCCGCAGTTGATGTCGATGTCGTCTTCCTGCTTGCGTCCACAGCGCGCGTGTTGGTCGAGAGCTTGAGCGACGGCGACGGCGCGCAGCCGTAGGCCGAGCCGCGCCCGGTGGTGAAGCAGATCAGGTTGGCGCCGCCGGCGACCTGGCCGGTCGCCGACACCGGGTCGTAGCCTGGCGTGTCCATGAACACCAGGCCCTTGCGCGGTGACCGGCTGCGCGTACTCGACGACGTCGACCAGGTTGGTCGTGCCGCTCTTCGGCGATCGCGCCCAGGCTCTTCTCGAGGATCGTCGTCAGGCCGCCCGCCTTGTTGCCGGCCGAGGGGTTGTTGTCCATCTCCGCGTCGTTGCGCTCGCAGTAGCGCTCCCACCAGCGGATGCGCGCGACCAGCTTGTCGGCGACCTGCCTGCGACACCGCGCGCCGCGTCAGCAGGTGCTCGCCGCCGTAGATCTCGGGCGTCTCCGACAGGATCGCGGTGCCGCCGTGGCGCACCAGGCGGTCGACCGCGGCGCCGAGCGCCGGGTTGGCGCTGATGCCCGAGTAGCCGTCGGAGCCGCCGCACTGCAGGCCGACCGTGATGTGGCTCGCCGGCACCGGCGTCGCGCGTCGCCCGGTTGGCTTCCTCGAGCAGCCATTGCGACGAGCTCGATGCCGTGCGCGACCGTCTTCCTCGTGCCGCCGGTGTCCTGGATGTTGAAGGCGTGCAGCGCGGCGCCGCGTTCGCCGCCGAGCTTCTCCTGCTCCATCAGGCCGCTGATCTGGTTGGTCTCGCAGCCGAGGCCGACGACCAGCACCGAGGCGAAGTTCGCGTGCCGCGCATAGCCGCCGAGCGTGCGGCGCAGCACCTGCAGCGGCTCGCCGGCGCTGTCGGTCGCGCAGCCGCGCGCCGTGCGTCAGCGCGACGACGCCGTCGACGTTCGGGAAGCGCTCGAGCGCCTCGCGGATTGGATGTCGCGGCGGAAGTGGTCGGCGATCGCGCGCGCCACCGTCGCCGAGCAGTTCACCGAGGTCAGGATGCCGATGTAGTTGCGCGTCGCGATGCGGCCGTCGGCGCGGACGATGCCGTCGAAGGTCGCCGGCGCCGCGACGTACTCGGTCGGCCTGCGCGCCGCTCGCCGCCGCGTAGTCGCGCGCGAAGCTCGCTGAACTCGAGGTTGTGGCGTGTGGACATGCTGGCCCGGCGGCGATCGCCTGCTTCGCGCTGCCGATGATCTGGTCGTAGCGGCGCACCGGCGCGCCGGCGGCGATCGGCGCGCGTCGCGACCTTGTGGCCGGGCGGGACCAGGCCGGCGACGGTGATGCCTTCGCTCTCGATCCGCGGTCCCGCCGACGAGCTGGCGGCGGGCGATGACGACGTCGTCGTTGGGGATGGATACGGATGATCAGTGGATCGCTCACGGTGCGCCTCGGCAGCAGATGTCGCCGGCTATTTTCAGGCCGCCGGCATCCGACCGCGCCGGACCCCGCCGACCCCCGCGTTCGCGGCATGTCCGAGCCCTGGACGGGACTGCGATTTGCCACGCAATTCGTTCGGCCTCTGCAACGCACAGGAGCTTCACATGCATGCCTCTCGTCCTGCCTCGCCGGTGCGCACCGGCTTGTTCGCGGCGACCCTGACGCTGGCCTTGGCTGCCGGCGCGAACGCGCAAGTCCGCGTCGTCGTCACCAACCTGGTCACCGACGACCCGTCCGCGCACGCCGGCCAGATCACCGACGCCGGGCTCGTCAATGCCTGGGGCCTCTCGTATTCGCCGACGAGCCCGTTCTGGGTATCGTCGAACGGCACCGACACGGCGGTGCTCTACGCGGTCAGTCCGGCGACGCAGGCGACGAGCAAGGTCGGCCTGACGGTCGCCGGTCCCGGTCGGCGGCGTCACCGGACAAGTCTTCAACGCGCGGCGGTGCGGGCGCGTTCAACGGCGACAACTTCCTCTTCGTCGGCGAGGGCGGCTCGATCGCCGGCTGGCGCAATGCCCTCGGCACGACCGCCGAGATCCTGCAGCTGCGCTCGGCGCAGAACGTCTACAAGGGCGCCGCGTTCGCGACGGTGTCCGGCAACAGCTATCTGTTTGCCGCCAACTTCGCAGCGGCAACATCGACATCCTCAAGGGCGCGAACGGCGAGCCCGATCTCGCCGGCAAATTCACCGACCCGGGACTGCCGAGCGGGCTACGCGCCGTTCAACATTCAGAACCTCGGCGGCACGATCTACGTGAGCCTACGCGCTCCAGGACGCGGCCAAGCACGACGAGCTCGCCGGCGCCGGCCGCGGCTTCGTCAGCAGCTTCGAGCCTGCAGGGCAACTTCATCGCCCGCGTCGCTTCCGCAGGTACGCTCGATGCGCCCTGGGGCCTGGCGATCGCGCCGGCGTCGTTCGGCGCGCTCTCGCGGGTCGCTCCTGGTCGGCAACTTCGGTGACGGGCGGATCAACGCCTACGACCCGGCCAGCCACGCCTTCCTCGGCCAGCTCGCCGCGCTCGACGGCACGCCGCTCTCGATCGACGGCCTCTGGGCGCTCGCGCCGGGCAACGGCAGCGGCGCTGGCAGCGACGCGCTGCTCTACTTCACCGCCGGCCCCGACGACGAGTCGCACGGCATCTTCGGCGTGCTCTCGCCGCAGGTCGCGGCGGTTCCCGAGCCGGCGACGATGCTGATGTTGCTGCCGGGGTTGGCGGCGATCGGCGCGATCGCGCGGCGGCGGCGCGCCGTCTAGTCGATCATCGTTGCGTCGATCAGCTGTCGATCAGCTTCGGGTCCCAGGCGTAGACCTTCTGGCGCTGCTCGCCGAGGCCGGCGATGCCGAGGCGCATCTCGTCGCCGGCCTTCAGGTACACCGGCGTCGGCTTCATGCCCATGCCGACGCCGGGCGGCGTGCCGGTGGTGATGAGGTCGCCGGGCCAGAGCGTCATGAAGCGGCTGCAGTAGGCGACGAGCTGCGGCGACGCCGAAGATCATCGTCTTCGTGCTGCCGTTCTGGACGCCGCTGGCCGTTGACGTCGAGCCACATCGCGAGCGCCTGCGGGTCGGCGCACCTCGTCGGCCGTCACCAGCCACGGGCCGACCGGGCCGAAGGTGTCGCAGCCCTTGCCCTTGTCCCAGGTGCCGCCGCGCTCGAGCTGGTACTCGCGCTCGGAGACGTCGTTGACGACGCAGTAGCCGGCGACGTACTTCAGCGCGTCGGCCTTCTCGACGTAGCGCGCCTTGGTGCCGATGACGACGCCGAGCTCGACCTCCCAGTCGCTCTTGACCGAGCCCTTGCGGCAGCACGACCGGGTCGTTGCAGCCGACCAGGCGCGCTGGTCGGCTTCATGAAGATGATCGGCTCCTTCGGGATCGGCGAGCCGGTCTCGGCGGCGTGGTCGGAGTAGTTGAGGCCGATGCAGATGAACTTGCCCATGCCGCTCCACGGCGGCGCGATCCGGCCCGGGCTGCGCGACCGCGGGCAGCTTGTCCGCGTCGAGCTCGGCGAGGCGCTGCAGGCTCGGCCGGCGTCAGCGTCTGCGCGGTGATGTCGGGAAGCACGCCGGACAGGTCGCGCACCGTGCCTTGCGCGTCGACCAGCGCGGGCTTCTTCCGCGCCCTTGGCGCCGTATCGCATCAGCTTCATGGATGTTCCTTGTGCGGGCTGACGGTTTAGGCAGCGCTGAACGAGCGACGTCGCTCAGTTCGACCAGCCGCCGTCGATGACCTGCGCCGTGCCGGTGGTGAACGCCGACTCGTCGCTCGCGAGGTAGACCGCGAGCGCGGCGATCTCGGCTCGGTCGTGCCGACGCGGCCCATCGGCTGGCGCGCGACGAACGCGGCCTCGACCTGCGCCAGCGTCTGGCCGCTCGCCTTGGCCTGCGCGGCGATGCGCTCGCGCAGCGACGGCGACTCGACCGTGCCCGGGCAGATCGCGTTGCAGCGGACGCCCTGGGTGATGAAGTCGGCGGCGATCGACTTGGTCATGCCGATCACCGCCGCCTTGGTCGCGGCGTAGACGAAGCGGTTCGGCGCGCCCTTGATGCTCGACGCCGCCGAGGCGACGTTGATGATCGAGCCGCCGCCGGCCTTCGAGCATCGGCGGCAGCAAGGCGCGGATCAGGCGGTACATCGCGCGCACGTTGAGGTCGAACGAGAAGTCGAAGGCGACCTCGTCGCACTCGAGGATCGTGCCGGCGTGCACGTAGCCGGCGCCGTTGAAGAGGACGTTGACGGTGCCTTGGCGTCGCCTCGATCGCCGCGGCGAGCACCGCGCTCGCGTCGGTGACGTCGAGGCGGCGCGTCTCGCAGCCGGTGGCGTCGCGCCAGGTCGGCGAGCAGCTCGTCGTTGATGTCGGTGGCGATGACGCGCGCGCCTTCGCGCACGAAGGCCTCGGCGGTGGCGCGGCCGATGCCCTGGCCGGCGGCGGTGATGAAGGCGGTCTTGCCGGCGAGGCGATCGGTCATGGGGGAGGTCTCCGCGAGCGTGGATGGGCGGTGCGCGACGTCTGGCCTCGACCGGACGGGTAAAGAATAGTTTCGCCGTCGCGTGGCGTCGTCAACACCGGGTTTGCCCCGCGCGCGGATCGCTCACGAGCGAGGGCACCGCGATTGCTCTGACGCATGTCGGATTGCCGCTCGATCGCCGCGGTCGTTCGCGCGCTGCGCCGTGCCGCCGTCTTGTTAGCCTTCGCGGCCTCCCCTGCAGAACTGCCTGCATGGATCCGACCCGCCCGACGATCCTTCCGCCTCGAACCACCGCGCCGCCGGCTGCCGCGCACGGCGGCGCTGGCTCGGCGCGGTGATCGCGCTGGCGTCGCGCTGATCGGCCTCGCTGCCGCTCGCCTGGTACCTGACGCATCGGCCGCCCGAGACGCCGGGCGGGCGGTCGCCGCGGCGCTGCGCTCGGGCGCGTCCGTGCGGCGGCCGCGGCGGCGGCGCGCCGGCGCGGGCGGCGGCGGCCCGGCGGCGGCGGGCGGCGCGGCGGCCGCGGCGCGCGCGCCGAGCACCGTCGGCATCGCCATCGCGACCCGCGCCGACCTGCCGGTCGTCCTCGACGCGCTCGGCACCGTCACGCCGGTCGATCACGGTGACGCGTGCGGCCGCAGGTCTCGGGCGTGATCACGCAGGTGCTGTTCAGCGAAGGACAGATCGTCAAGAAGGGGCAGCTGCTCGCGACGATCGATCCGCGCCCGTTCGAGATCGCGCTGCAGCAGGCGATCGGTGCGCGCCAGCGCGACGAGGCCCAGCTCGAGAACGCGCGGGTGCAGCTGCAGCGCTACCAGACGCTGCTCGGCCAGGACTCGATCGCGCGCCAGGACGTCGACACCCAGGCGGCGCTGGTCAAGCAGCTCGAGGGCACGCTCGTCGATCGACCGCGCCAACGAAGGCACGGCGCGGCTCAACCTCGGCTACAGCCGGATCGTCGCGCCGAGTCGCCGGCCGGATCGGCCTGCGCACCGATCGACGTCGGCAACTACATCGGCGCCGGCGACGCCAACGGCGTCGCCGTGATCACGCAGCTGACGCCGATCGACGTCGAGTTCGCGGTGCCGCAGGACCGCGTGCCCGAGATCCAGGCAGCGTCGCCGCCGGCGCGCAGCTCGCCGGTCGCCGCGTTCGACCGGACGCGCACGAGCAAGCTCGACGACGGCGCCTTCTCGACCCTCGACAACCAGATCGACGTCCAGACCGGCACGGTCAAGGCCAAGGCGCGCTTCGCCAACGCCGCGGCAGCGCTGTTCCCGAACCAGTTCGTCAACGTGCGCCTGCTGCTGCGCTCGGTCGACGGCGCGATCGTCGTGCCGGTGACGGCGCCATGCGCACGGGCCGAACGGCGACTTCGTCTACGTGCTCAACGACGACCGCACGGTCTCGGTGCGCGCCGGTCGAGCGCGGCGTCGCGACCAGCGACGTGATCGCGGTCACCACGGGCCTCGCGGCCGGCGAGCGCGTCGTCACCGAAGGCGGCGACCGGCTGCGCGACGGCGCCCGCGTCCAGCTCGCCGAGCGAGCGGCCGGCGTCGGCGCGTCCGGCGGCGGCGCGGCGCGTCCGGCGGCGCGGCGCGGCGCCGCGGCGCCGCAGCGGCGGCGCCGGGCGGCGAGCGCCGCGAGCGGCAGCCGGCCGATGGCGGCTGAGCGACCGCGCCGCCGCGCGGCGACCCGCGATGAGCCCGTCGCGTCCCTTCATCCTGCGCCCGGTGGCGACCTCGCTGCTGATGGTGGCGATCGTCCTCGCCGGGCTGGTCGGCTTTCGCTTCCTGCCGCTGTCGGCGCTGCCGCAGGTCGACTATCCGACGATCCAGGTGCAGACGCTCTACCCGGGCGCGAGCCCCGAGGTGATGGGCAACACCGTGACCGCGCCGCTCGAGCGCCAGTTCGGCCAGATGGCCGGGCCTCGATCGGATGAGCTCGACCAGCGCCGCCGGCGTCTCGATCATCACGCTGCAGTTCGCGCTCGGCCAGACGCTCGACGTCGCCGAGCAGGAGGTGCAGGCGGCGATCAACGCCGGCGGCTCGCTGCTGCCCGCCGACCTGCCGGCGCCGCCGGTCTACGCCAAGGTCAACCCGGCCGACGCGCCGGTGCTGACGCTGGCGATCAGCTCCGACACGGTGCCGCTGACCGAGGTGCAGAACCTGGTCAACACGCGGCTGGCGCAGAAGATCAGCCAGGTCTCGGGCGTCGGCCTGGTGACGCTCGCCGGCGGCCAGCGGCCCGCGGTGCGGATCCAGGCCGACACCCAGGCGCTGGCGTCGTACGGCATCGGCATCGACACCTTGCGCACCGCGATCGCCGCGGCCAACGCCAACAGCGCCAAGGGCAGCTTCGACGGCCCGAAGCGCTCGTACTCGATCAACGCCAACGACCAGCTGCTCACCGCCGACGACTACAAGAAGCTGATCGTCGCCTACAAGAACGGCGCGCCGGTGCGGCTGGTCGACGTCGCCCGGGTGGTCGAGAGCGCCGAGAACATCGCGGCTCGGCGCCTGGGCCGGCAACGAGCGGCGAGCTGCGGCCGGCGATCATCCTCAACGTCCAGCGCCAGCCGGGCGCCAACGTCATCGCCACCGTCGACGCGATCAAGAAGCCAGCTGCCCGAGCTGCAGGCGCGCGCTGCCGGCGAACCTGCGGGTCGAGGTGCTCGCCGACCGCACCACCGGCATCCGCGCCTCGGTCGAGCACGTCGAGATCGAGCTCGTGCTCGCGCGTGGTGATGGTGGTGCTGGTGATCTTCGCCTTCCTCGGCAGCCTGCGCGCGACCGTGATCGCCAGCCTGGCGGTGCCGATCTCGCTGATCGGCACCTGCGGCGCGATGTACCTGCTCGGCTACAGCCTCAACAACCTGAGCCTGATGGCGCTGACGATCGCCACCGGCTTCGTCGTCGACGACGCGATCGTCATGATCGAGAACATCTCGCGCCATCTCGAGCTGGCGCGTAGCGCGAAGGCCGGCCGAGCGCAACTGGCGCGACCTCGGCCGCTGCCGGACATCGCGACGCCGCAGTCGACGCGCGAGGCTGAGGCCGAGGCCGCCGAGAGCTGCGCCGGAGACGCTGAGCGGCGCCGAGGCCGAGTCGCTGCCGCCGGGCCGGCAGCGCATCGTGATCGAGGCCGCGCTCGCCGGCGCCTCCGAGATCGGCTTCACCATCATCTCGCTCACCGTCTCGCTGATCGCGGTGCTGATCCCGCTGCTCTTCATGGGCGACGTCGTCGGGCGCCTGTTCCGCGAGTTCGCGGTGACGCTGGCGATCACGATCCTGATCTCGGCGGTGGTCTCGCTGACGCTGGTGCCGATGATGTCGGCGCGCTGGCTGAAGCGCGACAGGACGACGGCGACGCGGCAGCGCACGGCCTGGGCACGCGCGCTGCAGCGCTGCTTCGAGGGCGTCGATCGATCGCTACGACCACGCGCCTGACCTGGGTGATCGACCACCAGAGGCTGACGCTGCTGGTGGCGCGTCGCGACGCTGGTGCTGACGGTGCTGCTCTACCTGTTCATTCCCGAAGGGCCTGTTCCCGACCCAGGACACCGGCCAGCTGCAGGCGCGCGTCGAGACCGCCGACGACGTCTCGTACGCGCGCATGGCCGAGCTGCAGCAGGCGACGGCGCAGCGCGATCCTCGCAGGACCCGGCGGTCGAGAACGTCAGCTCGTTCATCGGCGTCGACGCGGCCAACAACACGATGCTGCACACCGGCCGCATGCTGATCGACCTCAAGCCGCGACCACGGCGACCAGGCGGCGGTGATGGCGCGGCTGCAGGAGCGCGTGCGCAGAGCGTCGCCGGCGTGACGCTCTACCTGCAGCCGACGCAGGACCTGACGATCGACGCCGAGACCGGGCCGACCGCAGTACCGGGTCTCGCTCGAAGGCGCCGACACCGCGACCGTGACCGACCTGGGTCGGCAAGCTCGTCGCCGAGATGCGCAACGCAGCGGAGCTGCGCAACGCCACCAGCGATGCCGGCGCCGCAGGGCCTGGCGGCCTTCATCGACATCGACCGCGACACCGCGGCGCGCCTCGGCGTCACCGCGAGCGCCGATCGACGACGCGCTCTACAGCGCCTTCGGCCAGCGCATCGTCTCGACCATCTTCACCGAGACCAACCAGTACCGCGTCATCCTCGAGGCGCAGCCCGGGCTGCTGGCACGCGCCGAGTCGCTCGGCAAGCTCAACCTGCGCACCAGCTCGGGCGAGCCGACGCCGCTCGACGCGATCGCCACGATCAGCGAGCGGCCGGGCGCCGCTGCAGATCACGCACGTCGCCCAGTACCCGGCGTCGACGATCGGCTTCGACACCGCGCCCGGCGTCTCGCTCGGCGCCGCGGTCGACGCGATCCGCGCTGCCGCCAAGGCGATCGGCCTGCCGACGTCGGTGCAGCTCACCTTCCTCGGCGCTTCGGGCGCCTACGAGCGCTCGCTGTCGAACCAGCTCTGGCTGATCCTGGCGGCGGTGATCTGCGTCTACATCGTCCTCGGCGTGCTCTACGAGAGCTACGTCCACCCGCTGACGATCCTGTCGACCCTGCCCTCGGCCGGCGTCGGCGCGCTGCTCGCGCTCCTGATCAGCGGCAACGACCTCGGGCGTGATCGGCATCATCGGCATCATCCTCCTGATCGGCATCGTCAAGAAGAACGCGATCATGATGATCGACTTCGCGATCGACGCCGAGCGCAACGAGAGGCAAGCCGCCGCGCGAGGCGATCCACCAGGCGGCGCTGCTGCGCTTCCGGCCGATCCTGATGACGACGCTGGCGGCGCTCGTTCGCGGCCCTGCCGCTGATGCTCGGCTGGGGCGAAGGCCACGAGCTGCGCCGGCCGCTCGGCCTCGCGATCTTCGGCGGCCTGATCGTCAGCCAGCTGCTGACGCTGTTCACGACGCCGGTGATCTATCTCGCCTTCGACCAGCTCGGTCGGCGGTTCTCGCAAGCGCCGCCGCGGGCCGCCGCTCCGTCGCCGCCGAGGGCAGCATCGTGAGCGCACGAGGCGCGCAGGATCGCGGCGGCGGGATCGACGCTCGGCTCGATGTCCCCGAGCCGAGGCTGCGCTGGACTCCTCCTATACTTCGCTACGCAGAGCGCCCCACCGTCCCGATCCGGCCGCGCGAGCCGCTCGGCGACCGTGCGCTGCAGGACGCGGGCATGGGGCCGCCGCAGCGACGTATCGGAGAGCGCCGCGACCGGACAGCGGAGCGGCTGCCCGCGCCCGCGTGCCGACCGCCAGCCGACGAAGCAGTCGCAAGGTCGCGCAGATGAACCTCTCGCAGCCCTTCGTCCGACGCCCGATCGGCACCGTGCTGCTGACGGTCGGCGTCGCGCTCGCCGGCATCGGCGGCTTCTTCGTCCTGCCGGTCTCGCCCCTGCCGCAGGTCGACTACCCGACCATCTCGGTCAGCGCGCAGCTGCCCGGGCGCGAGCCCCGACACGATGGCGACGAGCGTGGCGACGCCGCTCGAGCGCCGCCTCGGCACGATCGCCGGCGTCAACGAGATGACGTCGTCGAGCCAGGTCGGCAGCGCGCGCGATCAGCCTGCAGTTCGAGCTGTCGCGCAACATCGACGGCGCGGCGCGCGAGGTGCAGGCGGCGATCAACGCCTCGCGCGTCGACCTGCCGGCGACGCTTGCGCTCGAACCCGACCTACCGCAAGGCCAATCCGTCGCGATGCGCCGGTGCATCATCCTGCGCGCTGACCTCGCAGACGCTGACGCCGGGGCAGATCTACGACACGGTCTCGAACATCGTCAGCCAGCGCCTGGCGCAGGTCGACGGCGTCGGCGACGTCGAGATCGGCGGCAGCGACGCTGCCGGCGGTGCGGGTCGAGCTGCTGCCCGTTCGCGCTCAACCAGCTACGGCATCAGCGGCGAGGACGTGCGCGCCGCGATCCAGGCCATCGAACGCCAACCGGCCCAGAGGGCGCGATCGAGAGCGCGGGCCGGCGCCTGCAGATCTACACCCAGACGCCGGCGCGGCGCGCCGCCGACTACGCGCCGATGGTCGTCGCCTGGCGCAACGGCGCCGGCGGTGCGGCTTCGACGACGTCGCCGAGGTCGAGCGACGGCGTCGAGAACACGCGCACGCTCGGCCTCTTCAACGGCAAGCCGGCGGTGATCGTGCTGGTGACGCGCCAGCCGGGCGCCAACGTGATCGAGACCGTCGACGGCGTGCGCGCGCTGCTGCCCGAGCTGCGCGCGCAGCTGCCGGCCGACAGTCGACGCTCGAGGTCGCCTCCGACCGCACCAACTCGATCCGCGCCTCGCTGCGCGAGATCGAGCTGACGCTGCTGATCTCGATCGTCGCTGGTGGTGCTGGTCGTCAGCGTGTTCCTGCGCAGCCTGCGCGCGACCATCGTGCCGGCGGTGGCGACCGATCGTCTCGCTGCTCGGCACCTTCGGCGTGATGTACCTGCTCGGCTTCTCGCTCAACAACCTGAGCCTGATGGCGCTCACGGTCGCGACCGGCTTCGTCGTCGACGACGCGATCGTCGTGCTCGAGAACACCAGCGCGCCACATCGAGGCCGGCATGGACCGCATGAAGGCGGCGCTGCTCGGCGCGCAGCGAGGTCGGCTTCACGGTGCTCTCGATCAGCGTCTCGCTGGTCGCGGTGTTCATCCCGCTGCTCTTCATGGCAGGGCCAGGTCGGGCGGCTGTTCCGGCGAGTTCGCGGTCACGCTGTCGGCGGCGGTGCTGATCTCGCTCGTCATCTCGCTGACGACCACGCCGATGATGTGCGCCTGGCTGCTGCCGCCGAGGCGCGGGCGAGCGGCGAGCGACGAAGCCGCCGGGGCTCGCCCGTCTGGGCCGAGGCGCGGCTTCGCGCGGGTGCTGTCGCTGGTACGAGGCGAGCCTCGACTGGGCGCTCGCGAGCCTCGGGCTCGTGCTCTTCATCCTCGCCTGGCGTGATCGGCCTCAACGTCTACCTCTTCAGCGCCGCGCCGAAGGGCTTCTTCCCGCAGCAGGACACCGGCCAGCTCCAGCGGCGGCCTGCGCGCCGACCAGAGCATCTCGTCGCAGGCGATGGGCGAGAAGCTCGCGCCAGGTGGTCGACATCATCCGCCGCGATCCGGCGGTCGCCACCGTCGTCGGCTTCACCGGCGGCGGCCGCGCCGGCGGCGGCTTCATGTTCGTCAACCTCAAGCCGGCGTCCGAGCGCAGCGAGAGCGGCCAGGCGGTGATCGCGCGCCTGCGGCCGCAGCTCGCGCAGGTGACCGGCCTGCAGATCTTCCTCAATCCGGTGCAGGACGTGCGCGCCGGCGGCCGCGCGAGCCAACTCGACCTACCAGTACACGCTGAAGAGCGACAGCCTCGCCGACCTTGCGCGCGCTGGGCGACGCGAGCTGGCCGAGGAGATGAAGCGCGAGCCGAGACGCTGACCGACGTCGACACCGACCAGCAGGACAACGGCGTCGAGACGCTGGTCGAGGTCGACCGCGACAGCGCCTCGCGCCTCGGCCTGACGCTCGGCGGCGATCGACTGCGGCGCTCTACAACGCCTTCGGCCAGCGCCAGGTGGCGACGATCTACAGCGAGCTGAACCAGTACCACGTGATCATGGAATGGGCACCGCGCTACACCGCAGGGCCCGAATGCGCTCGCCGACCTGTACGTGCCGGCCGAGCGGCGCGACCGCAGCGGCGACGCGGCGAGCATCTGCGGTCGGCGAACGCCGCTGCGACGGCGGCATCGCCGCGCAGCGGCGCGTCGACCACCGTGTCCGGCCAACCCGGGTCTGCGCGACGCGTCGACCGGCAACGCGCCTCAGCCAACACCGTCGACGCCGCTGGTGCCGCTGGCCGCGGTCGCCCGCTTCGTCGAGCGGGCGACCGCCGACGCTCGATCAACCACCAGGACACCGAGCTCGCGACGACGATCTCGTTCAACCTCGCCGAGGGCAAGACGCTGGACGACGCGACCGCGGCGATCGAGCAGGCCGAGGCCGACATCGGCATGCCGACCAGCGGTGCGCGGCTCGTTCCAGGGCACCGCGCTGGCGGCGCAGCAGTCGCAGGGGCAGCAGACCGTTCCTGATCCTCGCCGCGCATCGTCGTGATCTACATCGTCCTCGGCATGCTCTACGAGAGCCTGGTACATCCGATCACGGTGCTGTCGACCCTGCCTTCGGCCGGCGTCGGCGCGGTGCTGGCGCTGCTGCTGTTCACGCATGGAGTTCTCGATCATCGCGCTGATCGGCGTGTTCCTGCTGATCGGCATCGTCAAGAAGAACGCGATCCTGATCATCGACTTCGCGCTCGAAGCCGAGCGCACGCGCGGCCTCGGCGGTCGCGGCGGTGCGCGAGGCCTGCCTGCTGCGCTTCCGGCCGATCCTGATGACGACCCTGGCCGCCGCGCTTCGGCGCGCTGCCGCTGGCGATCGGCTTCGGCGAAGGCGCCGAGCTGCGCCGGCCGCTCGGCGTCGCGATCATCGGCGGCCTGATCGCCGAGCCAGGTGCTGACCTTGCTGACGACGCCGGTCGTCTACGTGCTGCTCGACAGGCTGCGGCAAAGCAAGCGGTCGAGCGCCGCGTGCCGCCGCCCGGCCGCGGTCGGCTGCATCGCGAGGCGGCGCCATGAAGCTGCCGAACGTCAACGCGCGATCGCGCGTCGCGGCGGCGGCTCGCTGGCGCGGCCTGCGCCGTCGGCCCTGACTACCGAGCGGCCGACCGCGCCGGTGCCGGCGGCCTGACAAGGCAGGCGACCACCGCCGCCGGCGCGGCCTGGCTGCCTGGCGGCGCCGGCCGATGCGTTCGCGCGCGGCGACTGGTGGCGCCTGTTCTGGCGACGAGGACCTGAACCGCTCGCGGCGCGGATCGAGATCGACGAACCAGAACGTCGCCGCCGCGGTGGCCGCCTATCGCGCAGGCGCAGGCGATCGGTCCGCGAGTCAGCAGCGCGGCGCTGTTTCCGACGCTCGGCCTGAATGCGAGCGCGCGCTGCACCGGCGGCCGCGACCAGCGCCGAGGTCAATCGCCTTCAGCCGTCTCGCTCGCCGCCGATTGGGCGCCCGACCTCTGGGGCAAGCTCGGCCGCGGCGTCGAGAGCGCGCTCGCCAGCGCCGAGGCGAGCGCGCGCCGATCTCGGCTCGGCGAAGCTCTCGGCCCAGGGCGCGCGCTCGCGATCGACTATTTCTCGCTGCGCGAGGCCGACAGCGAAGTGGCCCTGCTCGGCAAGACGATCGAAGGCTACGAGCGGGCGCTGCAGATCACGCAGAACCGCTATGCCGCGGGCATCGCGCCCGAAGACCGACCTGCTGCAGGCCCAGACCCAGCTCGCCTCGACCCGCGCCGACCTCGCCGCCGGCGCGCCGATCGGGCGCGCTTCGAGCATGCGATCGCCGTCCTGGTAGGCGTGCCGCCGGGCGATTTCAGCGTTGCCGAGGCCGCCTGGACGCCGACCGTGCCGGCGGTGCCGCTCGGTGTGCCCTCGGAGCTGCTGCAGCGCCGCCCCGACATCGCCTCGGCCGAGCGGCAGGTGGTCGTCGCCAACGCCCAGATCGGCATCGAGCGCTCCGCCTTCTATCCCGCCCTTTCCCTCGGCGGCACGCTCGGCAGCAGCCAGTCGCGGCGTCGGCGACCTGCTGAGCGCCTCGGCGCGCTCTGGTCGCTCGGCGTCCGGTGGCGCAGACCGTGTTCGATGCCGGCGCGATCCGCGTCCCGGGTCGAGGCGCGCGAGGCCGGACTCGATGCCGCGATCGCCCGCTACCGGCAGACGGTGCTGGCCGCATTCCAGGCGGTCGAGGATCAGCTCGCGACCGCCGCGTCGCTGGCCGAAGCAGGCCGAGCTGCGCCGCCAGGCCTCCGACGCCGCCGATCAGACCGAGCAGCAGATCCTCAACCGCTATCGCGCCGGCCAGGTGGGCTACACCGACGTCGTCACGGCGCAGGCCTCGGCACTAGCGGCGCGGCGCGCGCTGACGCAGGTGGGCGTCGCAACCGGCAGTGAGCGCGATCGCCCTGATCCAGGCCCTCGGCGGTGGCTGGGAGCGCATCCGAAACACCCTAGGCGCCGGTTGTCAGCCCTCCGTCAGAATCGCCGCTCACCCGAAGGCGCGAGCGTGCAGCGATGGAAAAGACCTGGCTGAAGCAGTACCCCGCCGGGCGTGCCCGGCCGAGCATCGACGTCGACCAGTACGCGTCGCTGGTGGCGCTGCTCGACGAGAGCTTCCAGCAAGTATCGCGACCGCGCCGGCCTACAAGTTCATGGGCAAGGCGATCAGCTTCGCGCCAGGTCGACGAAGCGTCGCGCGCGCTGGCCGCCTACCTGCAGGCGCAGGGCCTCGAGAAGGGCGACCGCGTCGCGATGATGATGCCCAACGTGCCGCAGTACCCGGTGGCGGTGGCCGGCGATCCTGCGCGCCGGGCTGGTGGTGGTCAACGTCAACCCGCTGTACACGCCGCGCGAGCTCGAGCACCAGCTGAAGGACTCGGGCGCCAAGGCGATCGTCATCATCGAGAACTTCGCCACCACGCTGCAGCAGGTGCTGGCCGGCGGTGCCGACCAAGAAGGTCGTCCTCGCGCGCGATGGGCGACATGCTCGGCTTTCCGAAGGGCGCTGATCGTCAACTACGTCGTGCGCAAGCGTGAAGAAGATGGTGCCGGCCTTCGAGCTGCCGGGCGCCGTGCGCTTCAACGACGCGCTCGCCAGGGCCGCGGCAAGCACGCTTCAAGCCGGCGCAGGTCGGCGCCGACGACATCGCCGTGCTGCAGTACACCGGCGGCACCACCGGCGTGCAGCAAGGGCGCGGTGCTGCTGCACCGCAACCTCGTCGCCAACATCCTGCAGTCCGAGGCCTGGTACCAGCCGGCGCTGAAGAAGATGCCCGCGGGCGAGCAGATCGTGACGATCTGCGCGCTGCCGATCTATCACATCTTCGGCTTCAACACGAACATGATGCTGTCGATGCGCATGGGCGGCTGCAACATCCTGATCCCCAATCCGCGCGACCTGCCGGCGGTGTTCAAGGAGCTGCGCGGCGAGAAGCTTCCACAGCTTCCCGGCGGTCAACACGCTGTTCAACGCGATGGCGCACCACCCCGACTTCGGCACGCGTCGACTGGAGCGGCCTGGTGATCTCGGTCGGCGGCGGCATGGCGGTGCAGAGCGCGACCGCCAAGCTCTGGCTCGAGAAGACCGGCTGCCCGATCGTCGAGGGCTACGGCCTGTCGGAGACCTCGCCGTCGGCCACCTGCAACCCGGTCGACAGCACCGCCTACAGCGGCAACATCGGCCTGCCGATGCCCAACACCGAGCTGACGCTGCTCGACGACGACGGCAACGAGGTGCCGCTCGGCACGCCGCGGCGAGATCGCGATCAAGGGCCCGCAGGTGATGGCCGGCTACTGGCAGCGCCCCGACGAGACCGCCAAGGTGATGACGGCCGACGGCTTCTTCCGCACCGGCGACATCGGCGTGGTCGACGAGCGCGGCTACTTCAAGATCGTCGACCGCAAGAAGGACATGATCCTGGTCAGCGGCTTCAACGTCTATCCGAACGAGGTCGAGGACGTGGTCACGCAGATGCCGGGCGTCGCTCGAGTGCGCGGCGGTCGGCATGCGCCGACGAGAAGGCCGGCGAGGCGGTCAAGCTGGTGATCGTCGCAGCAAGGACCGCCGATCACCGAGGCGGAGGTGCGCGCCTACTGCGAGGCCAACCTCACCGGCTACAAGCGGCCGCAAGATCGATCGAGTTCCGCAACGACCTGCCGAAGACGCCCGGTCGGCAAGATCCTGCGCCGCGAATTGCGCGACAAAGCGTGAGATTTCAGAGGGCCGGCGCCGCCGGGTGCTGATACATTGTCGCGCTAATGTCAAAGCGGGCGGGCCTGACGTTGCCGCGCGCCGATGGAGGATCATACGGGTGATCTGGGTCAAGACCGACGCGGGACGCGCCGAAATGCAGACCCGGGCGCTGATCAAGGATCGCGCCCGCCGCAACCTGCTGCTGCTGATCGACGGCACCAAGTCGAAGAGATGCTGCTCGGCAACCTGGCCGGCATCACCGCCGCCAGGATTTCAGGAATTGCGGAAGCTCGACCTGATCGCTCCGCCGCCGGCGCGGTAGTGACGGTCGGCAATTCGCCGCGCGTCGCCAGCTCGGACTCGAACCGGCCGACGGTGCCGCTGCCGCTCGGGCCCGGGGCGGCGACCGCGTCTCGACGCTCGACTACAGCCAGTTCACCGCCGCGCTGACGCAGCTCATCTCCGCCAACCTCGGCCTGCGCGGCTTCACGCTGACCCTCGCGGTCGACAAGGCCTCGACCATCGAGGAGCTGCGCGAGGTGGCGCAGCGCGTGATCGAGCAGATCCGCGAGCGCAAGGGCGCGACGCGTCGCCGCCGAGGCGCGTGGGGCGCTCTACGGCAGCTGACGACGCGGCCGCCGCCGTCAGCGCGCGCCGCTTCTCCGTGAAGATCGCCGACTCGCGCTGTGGCGGGTCCTGCGCGGCCTCGGCGCTCGTTCTCGCCGCGATCGTCATCCTCATCGAGTGGGGCTGGCGGCCGCTCACCGCCATGGCCGCGGTGCTGGCGCGATGGCTGCATCTGCAACGGCTCGAGGCGCGCGTTCGCCGCGAGCTCGCCGATCGTCGCCCTGCTGCTCTTTCTCGTGCCGGCGGTGCTGCTCTCTCCCGCTCAAGCTGCGTCGCGCTCTGGTTGATCCAGCGAAGGCCAGCACCGGGCTCGGCATCGTCATCATCGTCGCCGCCAAGGTGCTCGGCACCGCCTGCGTCGGCCGGCTCTTCATGCTGGTCGAGCCCCGGCTCATGACCTTCGCCTGGTTCGCGCGCGGCGCTGCACTGGTGGCGCGAGACCAAGGCGCGGATCGGCGAGCGGGTGCGCCGCTCGGCGCCGTGGCGCAGCGGCGCGGGCGCTGCGCCGGCGTGGCTGGCGCGGGTGCGAAAGGCGATGCGCTGATGGTCCGTGCGCATCCACCTGGCCGGGCGCTGGAGCGCGGGCGAGAGCCTCGTCCTGCCGCCGGCCAGTCGCGCCACGTCAGGTGCTGCGACTGCAGCCCGGCGACGACGCTCGCGCCTGTTCAACGGCGAGCGACGACGCCGAATGGCCGGCCGAGATCGTCCGCATCGGGCGCAACGCGGTCGACGCTGCGCATCGCCGCGCCGGCCGCGCGGTCGAGCGCGGAGCTGCCGGTCGCCGTCACGCTGGCGATCGGCATTCCGGTCCAACGACCGCATGGACGCGCTGGTCGAGAAGGCGGGCCGGAGCTCGGCGCCGCGGCGCTGCAGCCGCTGGTCTGCGAGCGCTCGGTGCTGCGCCTGGCCGGCGAGCGCGCCGAGGCGCAGGCGCGCGCACTGGCAGGCGGCGGCGCGCTGGCGAGCGAGCAGATGCGGCCGCGTCCGCGTGCCGCCGGATCGCCGGGCCGACCGCGCTTGCGACGGCTGGCTGCAGCAGCTACCGGCAGCCGACCGTTCTGGCGCACGCGCTGGCGTGCTGAGCCTGGCGCTCGATCCGCCAGCGCCGATCGCCGGCCGCGCTCGCACGATCCGCATGCCAGGCGCTGCGGCTCCCGCGGACTGTCGTGCCTGAGCGGCCCGGAAGGCGGGCTCGCGCCCGCCGAGGAGAGCGCGGCGCTGCGCTGCGGCTTCGCTGCCGGTCGTCGCTCGGCCCGCGCGTGCTGCGCGCCGACACCGCGCCGCTGGCGCTGCTCGCCTGGCTCGGCGTTGGCGGACCGGGAAGGCGCCACGAATGAACCGCCGCTTGCTGCTGCTGACGCTCTGCCAGGGCTTCTTCCTGACCAACAACGTCACCTTCATCGCCATCAACGGCCTGGTCGGCCTGCGCCTGGCGCCGAGCGCCGTGGATTGCGACGCCTGCCGGTCACCGCCTACGTCGCCGGCGGCGCGCTGTTCGCCGGCGCTGGTCGGCGCGGCACCAGCGCGCCTGGGGCCGGCAGCGCGCGTTCCAGCTCGGCCTCGCTGGTCGCGATCGCCTCGACGGCGCTGTGCGCGCTGGGCGGCATCGCAGCGCACAGTTTCTGGCTGCTGGTGTCGGCGCGACGCTGTCGCCGGCTACTACAACGCCAACGCCGGCCTCGTACCGCTTCGCGGCCGACCGAGGCTGGTCGCGCCGGCGTTCAAGGAGCGGGCGATCTCGTGGGTGCTCGCCGGCGGCATCCTCGGCGCGGTCGCCGGGCCGAACCTCGCGCGCTGCGACGCGCGACGTGTTGCCGGCCGAGTTCGCCGGCGCCTATGCCGCGCTGGCTCGTCGTCGCCGCTGCTGTCGCTGCTGACGATCTCGTTCATCCGCTTTCCGCCGCTGGTCGCTGCCGACGCGCCGCCGTCCCGGGCGCGACCGCTCGCGCGAGATCGCGGCCAGCCGGTGTTCATCGTCGCCGTGGTGCGCCTGCGCGCTCGGCTACGGCGTGATGAACCTGCTGATGGCGGCGACGCCGATCGCGATGGCGCATGTGCTCGCATCCGTTCGACGACGCCGCGCTGGTGCTCGAGTGGCACGTGCTCGGCATGTTCGTGCCGAGCTTCTTCACCGGCACGCCTGATCCGAGCGCTTCGGCGCTGCCGCGTCATGGCGGTCGGCGTCGCTGCTCGAGCGGCGTCTGCGTCGCGGTCGCGCTGTCGGGCGTCGAGCTCGATGCACTTCGTGCTCGCGCTGCTCGCGCTCGGCGTCGGCTGGAACTTCCTCTTCATCGGCGGCACGACCCTGTTCACCGAGGCTTACCGGCCGGAAGAGAAGACGACGCGCGCAGGCGGCGATGGACACGATCGATCTTCAGCGACGATGACGATCACCTCGTTCAGCTCCGGCGCGCTGGTCACGACCCAGGGCTGGACGCTGGCTCAACCTCGGCTCGATCGTGCCGGTGCGCTGACCGGCGATCGCGCTGTGCCTGGTACGCCGCGCACAGGTGCGCGCCGACTGCTGCGCGACGTCGGCCGGCCTAGCCTGCTTCGGACGCGCTCGCTGCGCGCGCCGAGCCGGCGATCGAGCTCGAAGCGGAACAGCCGGCACTCGATCGGCCCGTTCCACATCGGCACCCGGCGCGACTCCTTCAGCCGCATCGCGCTCGGCAGGCTTCATGTCGGGGCTGAGGATCCAGGCGGTCCAGCCGGCCGGGATGCGCCGGTGTAGGCCTGCTTCCAGTGCGTCGCCAGGCGGGCGAAGAAGTCGCTCGGCGTCGACGCGGTCCTCGGGCCGGATCGCGCGCCGCTCGCGGCGCTGCCGCCTTGCCGCGCGACCTCGATCCGCTCGCCGTAGGGCGGAGTTGAGCATCAGCGTGCCGCGGCAGATCGGCGCGGCAGGCTCGGCGCCGGGTCGCTCGAGCGCATCGCCGCCGTTGAACTGGATCGCGCTGGGCGACGCCGGCGCGCTCGGCATTGCGGCGGGCGAAGTCGACCATGCGGAACGACAGGTCGCTGGCGAAGATCGGCACCGCCGGCGCGTGCACGCGCGCCTTGGCGCGGCTGCGCAGGCGCTGCATCTCGGCGCGCAGCTCGGCGCTCGCGAACGGCAGCAGGCGCTCGAAGGCGAAGCGGCGCAGCGCGCCCGGCGGCGATGCCGCAGGCGATCTGCGCCGCCTCGATGGCGATCGTGCCCGAGCCGCAGCACGGATCGTGCAGGGCGCCGCCGGTCGCCGCGGTGCCGTGCCAGCCCGCCGCGGCGAGCATCGCCGCGGCCAGCGTCTCCTTCGAGCGGCGCATCGCCCGTGTCGCTCGCGCCAGCCGCGCTTGAACAGCGACTCGCCCGAGCTGTCGACGTAGACCTGGCGCGTGCTCGGGCCGACGTGCAGCACGACCGTCAGGTCGGGTCGCTCGGTGTCGACGTTCGGCCGCTCGCCGGTGGCTTCGCGCAGCTGATCGCAGACCGCGTCCTTGATCCGCAGCGCGGCGAAGTTGAGGCTCTTGCAGCGGGCTGCGTCTGCGCCGTGCGTGTCGACCCGGAGCGTCTGCCGCGGCGTGATCCAGTCGCGCCCAGTCGACGCTGCGGGCGAGCGGCGTAGAGGTCGTCCTCGTTCGCGGTACTGCGCCGTGGGCCACCTCGATCAGCACCCGCTGCGCCAGCCGGCTCTCGAGGTTGAGCAGCATCACCTCGCGCGGGTTGCCGGCGAGGGCGACGCCGCCGCGCGCGCGCTCGCACCGCGTACCTCGGGCAGCAGGCGCAGCACCTCTTCGGCGCAGCAGCGCCTCGACGCCGGCGGCGCACGGCAGGAAGATAGGGGCAGGGGCATCGGCGGTCGGGAGAGGTCAGAAGGGGAAGACGGCGCAGCGGTCAACAGCGGTGCCGGGCCGACGTTGAGTCAGGACCGCCACGGGACAATCATGGCAACGGAGGCCGCGTTGGCACACTCGCCGAGGATATTCGCTGCGGTCGCTGGCGGCGCTGTCTGGCGATGCCGCGTCGCGGCTCGTGAGCGCCGACGCGCACGGCGCGCCGGCAAGCCGCGCCGATTATCAACCCGGCGATCGATGCCGGCGCCTACCTGCGCGCCGCCGTCGACGCCATGGGCCTGCGCGCGAGCGGCGCCTCTCGGAAGCCGATTTCATCCGCATGAGCCGCGAGCCCGGGACCGTCGTCCTCGACGCGCGGAGCAAGGCCAGGTTCGACGAGCTGCATGTCGAAGGCGCGATCAACCTCAGCTTTCCCGACATCGCGATCGACACGCCTGCGCGGCGACGCTGCCCGACAAGGACGCGCGCATCCTCATCTACTGCAACAACAACTTCAGCGACGCCGAGGGGCCGTTTCCGTCGCAAGCTGCCGAGCGCCTCGCTCAACCTGCTCGACCTACGTCGCGCTGTTACGACTACGGCTACCGCAACGTCTACGAGCTCGGCGCCGCTGATCGACGTCGCGGCGACGCGCGCTCGGTCTTCGCAGGGCCGCGCCGCGCAAACGCGCGCGCTGAGCGCCGGCGGCCGGCGCCCTACATCGCCTTGCGCAGCTGCGTCGGCGCGATCTTCAGCGCTTCGCGGTACTTGGCGACGGTGCGCCGGGCGACCTGGATGCCCTGCTCGCTCGAGCATCTGCGAGATCTGGCTGTCGGAGAGCGGCTTGGCCGGGTCCTCGGCGGCGACGATCTGCTGGATCAGCGCCCGCACCGCGGTGCTCGAGGCGTTGCCGCCGGCCTCGGTGGCGAGCGACGGAGCCGAAGAAGTACTTCAGCTCGAAGGTGCCGAACGGCGTCGCCATGTACTTGGCGGTGGTCACGCGCGAGATCGTCGACTCGTGCAGGCCGAGCTCGTCGGCGATCTCGCGCAGCACCAGCGGCTTCATCGCGATCGCGCCGTGGGTGAAGAAGCTCTTCTGCCGCTCGACGATCGCCTGCGAGACGCGCTGGATGGTGTCGAAGCGCTGCAGGATGTTCTTCACGAACCAGCGCGCTTCCTGCAGCCGCGAGTTCAGGCCCGGCCGGCGCCGTTGAGCTGCGCCGCTGCCGCGCGTGCTGCGCGGATCGCGCTGCGCGTAGAGGTCGTTGATGCGCAGCTTGGGCATCACGTCGGGGTTGAGCATCGACCTTCCAGCCGCGGCCCGGACTTCTGCACGATCACGTCGGGCACGACGATGTTGGCCTCGGCGCGCGCGAACGGCCGCGCCGGCTTGGGCTCGAGCGAGACGATCAGCGCCTGCGCCTCGCGCAGCAGCGTCCTCGTCGGCGCCGGTCACGGCCATCAGCTTCTTCAGGTCGCGCCGGGCGAGCAGCGGCAGGTGGCTCTTGCAGACGATGATCGCGATCGCCTGCGCCTCGCGCGCGCGCGCAGCGTGCGCAGCTGCAGCGTCAGGCATTCGGCCAGGTCGCGCGCGCCGACGCCGGTCGGCTCCATGCTCTGCAGGCAGCGCAGGCGCAGCGCAGGTGGGCGAGCAGCGGCTCGACCGCTTCCTCGTCGTCGACGTCGGCCGGCTCGGGCGTCAGGCCGCCCTCGGCGAGCCGCGCGGCGATCTCCTCGAGCGGATCGGCGAGGTAGCCGTCGTCGTCGAGCGAGTCGATCAGCACCAGCACCGCGGCCGCGTCGGCGGCGCGCGAGGCGCATGCCGGCGAGCTGGTCGCGCAGGTGGTCCTGCAGGCTGGTGCGCCGCGCGTGTCGCGGTCGCTGTCGTCGCTCTCGTCGCCGTCGTTGCTGGGTGCGCGTCTTGCCGGGCGTCTCGCGGATGCCGTCGAAGTCCTCGCGCTCGGTGCCGTTCTCCCAGTCGTCGCGCTCGGTGCCGCCGAACTCGGCCGCGCCGTCGATCGCCGGCCGCGTCGTCGCCGCCGTCGCCGCCGCTGCTCGGCCGCGCGCTCGGCCTCGCGCTCGCCGGCGCGCTCGGCTGCTCGTCAGCCGCTCGGCGAGCGGCTCGAACGCGGGCGCCGCCTCCTCCTCGGCCTCGAGGAACGGGTTCTGCTCGAGCATCTGCTCGACTTCCTGGTGCAGCTCGAGCGTCGACAGCTGCAGCAGCCGGATCGACTGCTGCAGCTGCGGCGTCAGCGCGAGGTGCTGCGAGAGCCGGACCTGCAGGGACGGTTTCATGGCGCGTTCCCTACATCCGGAAGTGCTCGCCGAGATAGACCTTGCGGACGTCGGCGTTGGCGACGATCTCGGCCGGCGTGCCTTCGGCGAGCACGCGGCCCTCGCTGATGATGTAGGCGCGGTCGCAGATGCCGAGCGTCTCGCGCACGTTGTGGTCGGTGATCAGCACGCCGATGCCGCGCTCCTTGAGGAAGCCGATGATGCGCTGGATCTCGATCACCGCGATCGGGTCGATGCCGGCGAACGGCTCGTCGAGCAGGATGAAGCGCGGCTGCGTCGCCAGCGCGCGGGCGATCTCGACCCGGCGCCGCTCGCCGCCGGACAGCGCCGGCGCCGGCGAGCGCGCAGCTTTCGATCGACAGGTCGCGCAGCAGGCTCGTCGAGCAGCTCGTCGATCGCCGGCTTGCTTCAGCGGCCGGCCGTCGGCGCCGACCTGCAGCTCGAGCACGGCGCGGATGTTCTCCTCGACGTTGAGCTTGCGGAAGATCGACGGTCTCCTGCGGCAGGTAGGACAGGCCGAGGCGCGAGCGCTGGTGGATCGGCATGCGCTCGACCGCGCCGGCCGTCGATCGTGATCTCGCCGCCGTCGGCCGCGCACCAGGCCGACGATCATGTAGAAGCTGGTCGTCTTGCCGGCGCCGTTCGGGCCGAGCAGGCCGACGACCTCGCCGCTGCTCGACGGCGAGGCGGACGCCGTCGACGACCGTGCGCGAGCCGTACGACCTTGCGCAGGCCGCTGCGGCCTCGAGGCGATGCGCCGCCGCGCGCCGACGCCGCGGCCGGCGTCATCGGCTTGTCTCCGAGCGAGGCGCGGCGCGCAGTTGCGGCGGCGCGCTGGCGCGCCGCGCTCGCCGCGCGTGCGCCTCGGCCGCGGCGGCGCTGCCCTCCGCGCGGCGTCAGCACGGCGCGGACCCGCCCGCCCGGGTTGGCCGCCGTCGCCGGCGCGCCGCCGGTGACGTTGAAGACCTCGGTGCCGCTGTCGTAGGTGACGAGGTTGCCGGTGATCTCGTCGCCGGCGCTGGCGCCGCGCAGGCGCCGCACCGAGGCGTTGTTGACGAAGCGGATGACGTCGGACTTGCCGTCGTACTCGAGCCGCTCGGCGTCGCCGGCGATGTATTCGTCGGGCGCGTCGCGCTTCTGGCGGAAGGTCGCGTGCTGGCTCGGCGAGCCGAAGGCGACCGCGGTGTGGTAGCCGTCGGGCGACTCGCGCACCTCGATCCGGCTGGCCCGGATCGTCATCGTCCCCTTGGTGACGACGACGTTGCCGTTGAAGACGACGTACTGGTTCGAGCAGGTCGATCTTGCCCGGGCAGGTCGGCCTCGACGTTCAGCGGCTTGAAGCGGTCGGCCTTCTCGCGCCTGCGCCGGTGCGGCTGGCCACGGCGGCGCAGTGCCGGCGAGCGCGAGGGCGGCGGCGACGGAGATCGACGAGGGGCACGGGCAGCGGGCGCGGCGAGCGCGGTTCCGCATAGCGGCATGAATCTTGCAGGCCATTCTATGCCACGGGCCCGCTGAACGCCGGCGTGAATTGGTCCGCGAATCCGGCACCGCGGCGCGTGCCGGACTGGCCGGCGCATGCAGGCCCGCGCTGCCCTGCGCGACCTGCGCGATGAGAGCGTCGACGATCGCGCAGCATGCGGTCGCTCGAGCCGCCGTGGCGGCGCCGGCGTTGGCGAGGTTGCCGTTGGTGTAGTAGCGGCCATGCACGCCCATCGCCGGCACGGCGTCGATCTTGTAGGCCGACGGCCGTCTGGCGCGCCTGCTGCGACCTTCGACTGCACGCCGAACGAGTTGTAGGTCGGTCATGAACTCGATCGGGTCGGCGCCGTTCTTGAGCGCGAACGCCGCGATGTCCTCGGCCGTGCGCAGCCGGGTGCGCTCGCTGTGGATGGCGCTGAAGACCTTGCGGTGCAGGGTCGGCACCAGGCCCGAGCGCCTCGAGCGTGTAGAACAGGCGCTGCTGGGCGCTGAACGGCTCCTCGCGGAACCAGACCGGCACGCGGCGGAAGCGCGACGTCGGCCGGCAGCCGTCTTCGCCCAGGCCTCGAGCGCCGGCTCGAAGGCGTTGCAGTGCGGGCACTCGTACCAGAAGAACTCGATCACCTCGATCTTGCCGGCGGCGGCCGGCCGGCGCCGGCTGGTGCCAGCCGGACGTAGTCGCGTGCCTTCGACCGGTCGGCCGCGCCCTGCGCGCGCCGGCGGCCAGGCGGCAGCGGCGCCGGCCGCAGGCCGGCGCCGACGGCAGGACGCGGTCGAGAAGTCGCGTCGGTGCATCGAGTGTCCATGGCGACGGGCGCCGATGGCCTACTTCTGGACCCGCGACCAGCGCCGAGTCGACGCCCGAGTCGCCGAGCTTTTCCTTGGCGGCTGTCGGCGTCCTCGCTTCTGGTCGAACGGGCCGACGCGGACGCGGTAGACCGTGCGCCCGCCCTGCTCGCGCTCGGTCAGCCTGGCTTTCGACCCCGAGCATCGCCAGCTTGGCGCGCTGCTGCTCGGCGTCCTCGGTGCGAGCGAAGGCGCCGGCCTGGACGAAATAGGTGAACGGCGTCGCCGCCGTGCGGCGACGGCCTGCGACGCCGCGGCGCGCGGCAGCGCTGGCGGCACGGCGCGTCGGCCTGCGCCGCGGCCGACGCGCGCGGCGCGCGGCCGCGGCCGGCTGCGCTGCGCGCCGGCACGCGCCGGGTCGGCGCCGGCGTCGGCGCGACCGCGCCGGCCGGCGGTCACGCCGGCGCGACCGGGCGCCGGCCGAGACGCCCGACGCCGCCGTCGGCGCCGGGTTCTTGCCGGCGAGGGCGCTGTTCGGGTCCCAGTTGCGGTTGCTGCTCGGCCTCGGCCGCGTCCTGCGTCGGCGTGCGCGCCGGCACCTTGTTGACGAAGGGCACCGGCGCCTTGGTCACGTAGAGGGCGACGCCGAGGGCCACCGCCAGGCCGATCAGCAGGCCGACGACCAGGCCGATGAGGAAGCCGCCGCGCTGGGCGCGCGTGAGCGGTAGGTTTCATGCCGGGTCCGGTCTCTCTGTCCATGCGCTCCGGCGCGCCGACGCCGAGCACGCGCGAGCGCGTTGCGGATCACCTGGCGGGTCGCCGCCAGCGAGGGCCAGGCGCGCCCGCGCCAGCTCGCGGATCGTCGACCAGGAAGCGCTCGGCGCCGTAGTAGCTGTGGAAGGCGCGCCGCCAGCTCGCGCAGGTAGAACGCGACGTCGTGCGGCGCCAGCGTCGGCGGCGGCGCCGGCGAGCATCGGCCGGGTAGTCGGCGAGCTTGCGCAGCAGCGCGGTCTCGCTCGGCGCCGCCAGGCGCGGCGAGGTCGGCGCCGGCCAGCGTCGGCGACGTCGCCGCCCTGTGCCGCGTACTCGCGCGAGCACCGAGCAGATGCGCGCGTGCGCGTACTGCACGTAGAAGACCGGGTTCTCGTCGTTCTGCTTCAGCGCCAGGTCGACGTCGAAGGTGAACTCGGTGTCGGCCTTGCGGCTCAGCAGGAAGAAGCGCACCGCGTCGCGTGCTGGTCCAGTCGATCAGGTCGCGCAGCGTCACGTAGCTGCCGGCGCGCTTGGAGATCTTGACCTCCTCGCCGCCGCGCATCGACCGCGCACCATCGTGTTGCAGCACGTAGTCCGGATAGCCCGGCGGAATGCCGCACGCCGGCCGCCTGCAGGCCGGCGCGCACGCGCGCGATCGTGCCGTGGTGGTCGGTGCCCTGGATGTTGATCGCCTTGCGTGAAGCCGCGCTCGAACTTGGCCAGGTGGTAGGCGACGTCGGGCACGAAGTAGGTGTAGCTGCCGTCGGACTTGCGCATCACGCGGTCCTTGTCGTCGCCGTAGTCGGTGGTGCGCAGCCAGAGCGCGCCGCCCTCCTCGTAGGTCTTGCCGGCGGCGACCAGGCGCTGCGACCGTCGCCTCGACCCGGCCGCTCGGTGTACAGGCTCGACTCGAGGTAGTAGTTGTCGAAGCGCACGCCGAACGCCTGCAGGTCGAGGTCCTGCTCGTGGCGCAGGTAGGCGACCGGCGAACTGGCGGATGCGCGTCGAGGTCGTCGCGTCGCCGCGAGGCGGTGAACTCGCGGTCGTCGGCCTGCACCGTCTTCCTCGGCGAGGAAGTCGGCGGCGATGTCGGCGATGTAGTCGCCGTTGTAGGCGGCCTCGGGCCAGCCGGCGTCGCCCGGCTTCAGCCCGTCGAGCGCGCGCCTGCACCGAGTGCTGCCAGCGTCGCGATCTGCACGCCGGCGTCGTTGTAATAGAACTCGCGCACGACGCTGCCAGCCCTGGGTCTCGAGCAGGTTGCAGATCGCGTCGCCGAGCGCCGCCTGGCGCGCGTGGCCGACGTGCAGCGGGCCGGTCGGGTTGGCCGAGACGAACTCGACCATGCACCGGCGTCGCCACGTCGGCGGCCTGGCTGCCGAAGCCGGCGCCGCGCGTCGCAGCGACCTCGGCGACGACCGCGCTGCCGCGCCGCGGCGCGCAGGTGCAGGTTGATGAAGCCGGGGCCGGCGACGTCGATCGACTCGACCCAGCGCTCGACCGCGGTCTTGGCGCGCAGCGCGGCGATCAGCTCGGCCGCGACCTCGCGCGGATTCCGCCGCTGCGCCTTGGCCAGCGGCATCGCCGCGGTGACCGGCGAGGTCGCCGTGGTCGGCCTGGCTTGCGGCGTCTCGAAGGCGGCGGCGAGCGCGTTGCCGGGGCTGACTTCGGCCATCGCCGCGCGCAGCGCATCGAGCAATTCTTCACGGGCCGCCATCATCGACTGAATTCTACGAGGCGGACCTTGCGCCTCGCTGCCGCGGGTAACGAGAAGTCACGGGCAAGCGTGAATAAGGTGGAGTCAGCTTGCGCCGGCGCGCGTCACGCGGCGCGGCGCCGGTGCAAGAATGCCCGTCCCAGGCCTGCCGCCGATGTCATGTCCGCCGCCGCTGTCCGCCCCCGCCCGTCTGCCGAAGCCTCGGCCGGAGCCGCGGCGCTGCCGGCGCAGATCGGCAAGTACCGCATCCTCGGCCGCCTCGGCGACGGCGCGACCAGCGAGGTCTTCCTCGGCTACGACGACTTCCAGCGCAGCAACGTCGCGATCAAGCGGGTGCGCGCTCGACCGCGGCCGATCCGGTCGACGGCCACTATTCGGAGCGCTTCTTCGCCGCCGAGGCGGCGCTGGTCGGCCGGCTGCAGCACCCGAACGTGGTCCAGATCTTCGACGCGGTGCCCGACCCGGTCGCGCCCTACCTGGTCATGGAGTACGTCGCCGGCAGCGACGCTGCGCCCGTACTGCCGCGCCGACCAGCTGCTCTCGCTCGAGCTGATCGTCGAGATCGGCTTCAAGTGCGCGATGGCGCTCGGCTACGTCTACCGCCAGGGCCTGATCCACCGCGACGTCAAGCCGGCCGAACCTGCTGGCCGGTGCTCACCAACGGCACGATCACCGACGTCAAGATCACCGATTTCGGCAGCGTGCTGAACCTCGGCTCCGACGTGACGCCAGATCCACCGCGTCGGCTCGCTCGCCTACATGTCGCCCGAGCAGCTCGACGGCGGCACGCATCGACTGCCGCGCCGACATCTACTCGCTCGGCGCGGTGCTCTACCACCTGATCGCCGGCCGGCCGCTGTTCGATGCGCAGGTGCAGTCGGCCATGATGCATCAGATCTACAACGTCAGGCCGGCGTCGCTGACCGGCCTGCGCGCCGGCGTCAGCGCCGGCGCTCGACGACGTGATCCAGAAGGCGCTCGCCAAGAAGCCGGGCGATCGCTACGGCGACTGGGGCGAGTTCGCGCAGGCGCTCTCGGCGCTGGTCGACGACCCAGCAGGTGCCGCGCGGCCAGTTCCAGGGCGTGCTCGACTCGGAGCGCTTCACCCTGCTGCGCACGCTCGAGTTCTTCGCCAACTTCGGCGACGTCGAGCTCTGGGAGGTCGTGCACCGCGCCAAGTGGCAGCGCTTCCATTTCGGCCATGCGCTCTACCGCAAGGGCGAGGAAGGCAACAGCTTCCACATCATGGCGCAGGGCGAGGTCGAGGTCTTCCGCGACGGCGAGCAAGGTCGCGCAGCTCGGCGCCGGCACCTCGGTCGGCGAGATGGCCTACCTCGCGCCGAGCGCCGAGCTGAAGAAGCACAGCACCGACGTCATCGTCACCGAGCCGGCGACGACGATCTCGTTCACGCCCGAGACGCTGCTGCAGCTCAGCCCGAACTGCCGCCACCTGTTCCACGACTCCTTCATCAAGGTCCTGGTGCGCCGCCTGCACTCGGCCCACGAGCAGCTCGCCCACCCGCGTCGCATCCTGTAAGCTCGTCGCTCCCTTTCCGTGAGACACGAGATGCATGCGATTGCCCGGCCTCGCGGCCGCCCTGGCGCTGACCGTCTCCGTCGCGGCGTTCGCCAACTCGCACAAGGAAGCGCCCGATGATCGGCGGCACGGCGAGCGCGCCGACGTCTGCCGCAGCAGGCGACGATGGGCGAGTGCAACGAAGAAGGCCGCCGGCAAGACCGGCGACGCCGCGCGAGGCCTTCATGAAGACCTGCCGCGGCCGACGCGCCGATGCCGCCGCAGGACAAGACGAAGAGAGTGAACGCCGCGGCCGGCCGGCCAAGACGGCGAGGCCTGCACCGACCGACGTCGCGTGCCTGACGGCGCCGACCGCCCGGGCCGGCGCGCGGCCGCCCGCGGCGTGCGGCCGGCCGCCTTGCGCGGCGTCGCACAATCGGCGCCATGGAGCCCGCCGCCGGTCGCGCGCCGTCCGTGCCGTCCTGTTCGACGCCTACGGCACGCTGTTCGACGTCTACAGCATCGGCGTCGCCGCCGAGCGCCTGTTTCCGGGCGCCGGCGAGCGGCTGCGCCCGGTCTGGCGCGACAAGCAGATCGAGTACACCCGGCTGAGCTCGATGAGCGGCCGGCCGCGCAGCTTTCGCGACTGCACCCGCGCCGGCCTGCGCTTCGCGGCGCGCCGGCTGGCGCTCGCGCTCGACGCCGCCGGCCGAGGACGAGCTGATGGCCTGCTACGACCGGCTCGACGCCTTTCCCGAGAACCGCGGCGTGCTCGAGGCGCTGCGCGCCGCGGCGTGCGCGCCGGCATCCTCAGCAACGGCGACCCCGACATGCTCGCGCGGTGGTCGCGCCACGCCGGCTTCGCCGACCTGCTCGACCCGGTGCTGAGCGTCGAGGGCACCGGCCGCTTCAAGACCGATCCGGCGACCTACGCGCTCGGCACGCAGGCGCTGCAGCTGCCGGCCGGCGAGGTGCTGTTCGTCTCGAGCAACTGCTGGGACGCGATCGGCGCCACCTGGTTCGGCTACACGACGCTCTGGGTCAACCGCTTCGGCCTGCCGCTCGACGAGCTCGGCGCGCGCGCCGACCCGCACCGGCACGAGCCTTGCGCGACGTCCTCTCGTTCTTCCCTTCGATCCCTTCGAGAGTCACCCACCATGACGCTCACCCTGCCGCCCGGCGTGGCAGATCAACGCGCCGATCCTGCCCGGCTTCGAGACCATCCTCACCGAGCCGGCGCTCGCGCTGGTCGCCAAGCTGCACCGCGCCTTCGAGCCGCGCCGCCAGGCAGCTGCTCGCCGCGCGCGTCGAGCGCGCCAAGCGGCTCGACGCCGGCGAGCGGCCCGACTTCCTGCGCCGAGACGAAGGCGATCCGCGACGGCGACTGGAAGATCGCGCCGGTGCCCGCCGGCGCTGCAGTGCCGGCGCGTCGAGATCACCGGCCCGGTCGACGCCAAGATGGTCATCAACGCCTTCAACTCGGGCGCGGACTCGTACATGACCGACTTCGAGGACTCGAACTCGCCGCTCTGGACGAACCAGATCCAGGGCCAGATCAACATCGGCCAGGCGATCCGCCGCACGCTGACGTTCACGCAGGACGCCGGCCGGCAGCAAGACCTACAAGCTCAACGACAAGATCGCGACGCTGCAGGTGCGCCCGCGCGGCTGGCACCTCGACGAGAAGCACGTGCACCGTCGACGGCCAGCGCGTCTCCGGCGGCATCTTCGACTTCGCCCTGTTCATGTTCCACAACGCCAAGGAGCTGCTCGCGCGCGGCGCCGGCCCGTACTTCTACCTGCCGAAGATCGAGAGCCACCTCGAGGCGCGCCTGTGGAACGACATCTTCGTCGATGACCCAGAACGAGCTCGGCCTGCGCGCAGGGCACGATCAAGGCGACGGTGCTGATCGAGACCATCCTCGCCGCGTTCGAGATGGACGAGATCCTCTACGAGCTGCGCGAGCACTGCGCCGGCCTGAACGCCGGGCGCTGGGACTACATCTTCAGCTGCATCAAGAAGTTCAAGCTCGACCAGCGACTTCTGCCTCGCCGACCGCGCCAAGGTGACGATGACGGCGCCGTTCATGCGCGCCTACGCGCTGCTGCTGCTGCAGACCTGCCACAAGCGCGGCGCGCCGGCGATCGGCGGCATGAGCGCGCTGATCCCGATCAAGAACGACCCGGCGAAGAACGAGATCGCGATGGCCGGGATCATCGCCGACAAGCGGCGCGACGCGACCGACGGCTACGACGGCGGCTGGGTCGCGCACCCGGGCCTGGTCGAGGCGGCGATGAAGGAGTTCGTCGCCGTGCTCGGCGACCGGCCGAACCAGTTCGAGAAGCAGCAAGCCCGAGGTCGCGGTGAGCGCCGCGCGACCTGCTCGACTTCAAGCCGGAGGCGCCGATCACCGAGGCCGGCCTGCGCATGAACATCAACGTCGGCATCCACTACCTCGGCGCCTGGCTCGCCGGCAACGGCTGCGTGCCGATCCACAACCTGATGGAAGACGCCGCCACCGCCGAGATCAGCCGCAGCGCAGGTCTGGCAGTGGATCCGCTCGCCGAAGGGCGTGCTCGACGACGGCCGCAAGGTCACCGCCGAGCTGGTGCAAGCGCTCGTGCCCGAGGAGCTGGCGAAGATCAAGGCCGGCGGCTTCGTCAGGCAAGTTCGACCGCGCCGCGGCAGATCTTCACCGAGATGAGCACCCAGGACGCGTTCGCCGAGTTCCTGACGCTGCCGCTCTACGAGGAGCTCTGAGCGCCGGCCCGCACGGCGGGCCGGCAACGGCGCGCGACGACAATCGACCGGATCGATCCGCTGCGCGCCTCGTGAACTCGTCCGATCCCGTTCATTCCCGCGCCGCGCTCGAGCGGCGCTTCGGCCCGTCGTACCGCTGGCGGGTGCTGGCGACGGTGATGATCGGCACGGTCGCCTCGATCATGGCCTCGACCATCGTCAACGTCGCCGTGCCCGGACATGGCGCACGTCTTCGCCCTCGGCCAGGAGCGCGCCCAGTGGCTCTCGGCCGGCTTCATGGGGGCGATGACGCTGTCGATGCTGACCACGCCGTGGCTGCTCGACCGCTACGGCTACCGCCACACCTACATCGGCGCGGTCATGCTGCTGATGCTCGGCGGCGTGGTCGGCGGCTTCGGCTCGCGCTTCGAGGTCATCCTGGCGATGCGCGTCACCGAAGGCTTGGCCGCCGGCGTGCTGCAGCCGATCCCGGCGATCGTCATCCTGCACGCCTTCGGCGCGGGCGAGCGCGGCAAGGCGATGGGCATCTTCGGCTTCGGCGTCGTTCTCGCGCCGGCGGTCGGCCGAGCGTCGGCGGCGTGCTGGTCGAATGGTGGGGCTGGCGCTCGATCTTCTTCGTGGTGACGCCGTTCTGCCTGATCGCGATGGCGATGGCGCGCCGCTACCTGCCGATCGGCGCGCCGGGCGGCGGGCCGGTCGATCGCGAAGGCGGCCGGCTCGACCTCGCTCGGCCTCGGCTGCTGATCGCGATCGCGGTGCTGGCGCTGCTCAACGGCATGGTGCATCTCAATGCCGAGACGCCGGCCGCTCGGCCTGGCGCTGATCGGCCTGAGCGTCGTCGCCACCGTCGCCTTCATCGCCCATCAGCGCCGCGGCGCCCGGCCGCTGATGACGCTCGGCCTGTTCGCCCACCGCGCCGTTCTCGATGGGCGGCCTGGTCGCCTTCATCTACGGCATGGCGCTGTTCGGCTCGACCTACCTGGTGCCGGTGTTCATGCAGGCGGCGCTGCACCTGCCGCCGTCGCAGGCCGGCGCGGTGCTGCTGCCCGCCGGGATCGCGCTGGCGGTGACGATTCCGTTCGCCGGCCGCACTCGCCGACCGGGTGCAGGTGAGCTGGCTGGTGTCGCTTCGGCCTGCTGCTGCTCGCGGCCTCGTTCTTCGCTGATGCTCGCGGTCGATCTCGGCACGGCGCTGGTGCTGATCATGCTCTGGGCGGTGATCGGCCGGATCGGCCTCGGCTTCGTCATGCCGTCGCTCAACCTCGGCTCGATGCGCGGCCTGCCGCGACATCTTCATCTCGCAAGGGTCGAGCACGATCAACTTCCTGCGCCAGCTCGGCGGCGCGGTCGGCATCGGCCTGGTCGGCAACATTCTCGAGTGGCGGCTGCGCACTCATCGCGCGGCGCCGCTCACGGCCTACCACGAGACCTTCGCGCTGGTCGGCGCGATCACCGCCTGCGCCGTCGTCGCCGCCGCGCCTGATGGGTCCGGTCCGGCCGCAGGCCAGCGCGCCGATCCAGACCTGACACGATGAACCTCGGCATCGACAGCCTCCCGGCGCGCTGCGACGTGCTCGTCGTCGGCGCCGGCCCGGCCGGCAGCGCGCGCGGCGCATCGACGCTGGCGCGCGCCGGCCGCGACGTGCGTGCTGGTCGACCAGCACGCCTTTCCGCGCGACAAGGTCTGCGGCGACGGCCTGATCCCGACGCCGCATAGCGCCCTGCGAGCGCCTCGGCGTGCTCGACGCCGTGATGGCCGCAGGCGCGGCCGCGCGGCCGACGCTCGGCTGCATCGGCCCGCGCGGCGGGCGCATCGACGTGCCCGGCACGCTCGCGGTGCTGCCGCGCAAGGAGCTCGACGGATCGTCTGCCGCGCCGCGGTCGCGGCCGGCGCGCGGATGTTCGCGCCGCTGCGCTTCGTCGCGCCGCTGCGACGAGGGCGGCGCGCGTCGTCGGCGCCGAGCTCGCAGCACGGCGGCGCGCGTGCGCACGATCCGCGCGCGCTGGCTGCGTGCTCGCCACCGGCGCGCGTGCCGCAGGCGCTGCTGGCCGCGGGCATGTCGCGAGCGCCGCGCGCCGAGCGGCGTCGCGCTGCGCGGCTACGTGCAGCAACCCGCGCGATGGTCGGCGCGCATCGACAGCGCTCGAGATCGTCTGGCACCGCGCGCTGACGCCCGGCTACGGCTGGATCTTCCCGTGCGGCGACGGCCTGTTCAACATCGGCGTCGGCGTCGCCGACGAGCCACGCGGCGCGCAAGCGCGGCCAGGCTGACAAGCGCGAGCTCAACCTGCGCGACGTCTTCGACGACGTTCCATGTCGCTCTACGCGCCGGCGCGCGAGCTGGTCGCAGGGCGGCGATGGCTGGCCCGCCGGGCGACGCTGAAGGGCGCGCCGCTGCGCTGCTCGCTCGAGGGCGCGGCTCGTACGCGACCCGGCGTGCTGGTCGTGACCGGCGAGGCCGCGGGCAGCACCTATTCGTTCACCGGCGAAGGCATCGGCAAGGCGCTGGAGACCGGCACTGCCATGCCGCCGAGGCGATCTCAGCCGGCGCCGACGGCGCCGACAGACGCCGACGGTCCGCGCGCGACTACCGACGCCCGGCCTGCCGCGCTGCAAGCCGCGCTTCGAGCTGTACGCGCAGGCCAACCAGGTCAACCGCCATCCGTGGCTGGCCGACCTGCTGATCTGGCGCGCGCGCAGCAGCCAGCGCATCGCTGCGCCGCATGAGCTGGCGTGCTCGACGAAACCAGCAACCGCGACGGCCGATCTCTGCGACGTTGCTGCCGGTTCTTCGACCGGCGCTGAGGCCGACTCACTGCAGCCGAGTGCGATCGCGATGTGCCAGCTGCTCGGCATGAACGCCAACACGCCGACCGACGTGATGTTCAGCTTCACCGGCTTCGCGCACGCCGCGCCGAGGAGCACAAGGACGGCTTCGGCATCGCCTTCTTCGAGGGCGACGGCGTGCGCCTGTTCGTCGACGCACCAGCAGCGCGCTGCAGCTCGCCGGTGGCCGAGATGGTGCGCCGCTACCCGATCCAGAGCGAGCAACATCATCGCCCACATCCGCAAGGCGACGCAGGGCCGGGTCGCGCTGCGAGAACACGCACCCGTTCGTGCGCGAGCTGTGGGGCCGCTACTGGGCGTTCGCGCACAACGGCGACCTGAAGGACTTCGCGCCGCGGCTGCACGGCGCGTTCCGCCCGGTCGGCGACACCGACAGCGAGCGCGCCTTCTGCTGGCTGATGCAGGAGCTGGCCAAGGCGCACGCCGGCGTGCCGAGCGATCGCCGAGCTGAGCGCGCACCCTGCGCCGAGCTGCTGCCGCGCGTGGCCGCGGCACGGCACCTTCAACTTCATGCTGAGCAACGGCCAGGCGCTGTGGGCGCATTGCTCGACCAGCCTGTACTCACATCGTGCGCCAGCACCCGTTCGCGCCGCGCCTCGCTGCAGGACGAGGACGTCGCGCGTCGACTTCGCCGAGCACGACCACGCCGCGCGACCGGGTCGCGGTGGTCGTGACCGAGCCGCTGACCAAGCGACGAGACCTGGACCGCGTTCGCGCCGGGCAGATCTGCAGGTCTTCGTCGACGGCGCGCCGTTCGTGCGGGCATGAGCTGGGCTGCACGCGGCACGTGGCTACGGCGACCGCCGTGCGGCCACGCGTCAAATGGCCGCCATGACCCAGCCCGCCCTGCCGACTCCCGCTTCGACACTCTTCTACCGACACGACGACGCTGACCCGCTTGCTGTTCGACTACGCCGAGGCGCTACCCGACGCTGGTGGCGGTGCGACTCGATCGGCAAGAGCCACGAGGGCCGCGACATCTGGGTCGCGACCGTCACCAACATCGCCACCGGCGCCGCCGCCGACAAGCCGGCGTTCTGGGCCGACGGCAACATCCACGCCGCCGAGCTCACCGCCGAGCACCGCGGTGCCTGTACTACCTGCACCAGCTGCGTCAGCGGCTACGGCGGCGACGCGCGACGTCACGCGCGCTGCTCGACACGCGCGCGCGTCTACCTCTGCCCGCGCCTCAACCCCGACGGCGCCGAGCTCGCGCTGGCCGACCGGCCGCGCCACATCCGCTCGTCGACGCGCCGCTATCCGTTCGACGAAGAGCCGGTCGAAGGCCTGACGCGTCGAGGACGTCGACGGCGACGGCCGCGTGCTGTTCATGCGCATCGCCCGATCCGCACGGCGCGCTACAAGAAGTGCGACGCCGACCCGCGCCTGATGGTGCGCGCGCGAGCCCGGCGAGTTCGGCGGCGAGTACTACCGCGCTGATGCCCGAAGGCACGCTGCAGCAACTACGACGGCCTGACGATCAACGTCAACACGGACGTCGAAGGGCTCGACCTGAACCGCAACTTCCCGGCGTTCTGGCGCCAGGAGTTCGAGCAGGTCGGCGCGGGCGACTACCCCGACCAGCGAGCCCGAGGTGCAAGGCGATGGTCGACTTCATCGTCAGCGCATCCGCAACATCGGCGCGGCGATCAGCTATCCACACGCACAGCGGCGTGATCCTGCGGCCGATGGGCACGCAGAGCGACGACGACATGATCCCCGAGGACCTGTGGATCGATCAAGCGCTTCAGCGCGATCGGCGCCGAAGCTCACCGGCTACCCGGCGATCAGCATCTGGCACGACTTCAAGTACCACCCGAAGGAGATCATCAGCGGCACGCAGGACTGGCTCTACGAGCACCTCGGCGCGCTGTTCTGGGTGGTCGAGCTGTGGGCGCCGAACCGCGAGGCCGGCATCACCGACTACAAGTGGATCGACTGGTACCGCGAGCACCCGGTCGAGGACGACCTGAAGCTGCTGAAGTGGAGCGACGAGCAGTGCGGCGGCCAGGCGCACGTCGACTGGAAGCCGTTCATGCATCCGCAGCTCGGCGCGGTCGAGATCGGCGGCTGGGACAAGATGAACTTCTGGCGCAACCCGCCGCCGCAGCTGCGCGAGCGCGAGGTCGCGCGCTTTCCGGCGTGGATGACGCAGATCGCGCTCGAGCCTGCCGCAAGCTCGAGCTGCTGCGCACCGAGGTGCGTGCGCTCGGCCCCGACACCTGGCGCGTGCGCTTCGCGGTGGCCAACAGCGGCTGGCTGCCGGCCTACGTCAGCAAGCGCGCGCTGGCAGCGCAAGACGGTGCGCGGCGTGATGTTCGAGATCCACCTGCCCGCAGGACGACCCGTCGGTCGCGCTGGTCAGCGGCAAGCCGCGCATGGAGGGCCCGCAGCTCGAAGGCCACGCGCCGAAGAACTCGCTGCAGCGCCTTCCTGCCCAGCCGCGAAGTCACCGCCGATCGCGCGGTCGGTCGAGTGGGTCGTGCGCGCGCCGCAAGGGCACGCGCCTCGCGCTGAGCGCTCACGCGCCGATCGCGCCGGGGTCGTGCGCGCCGAGGTCATCCCCGACTAGCTGCTTGCATGCGGGTTGCCGCTGGCCCAGGCCGTGGCGACCGGACCCCACCTGGGCGTCGAGCTAGGAACCGCAGCCGCACCCCGCCCGCGAAGCGTGTTGCCCGACGACAGCTGGTAACGACGTCTCGTCACATCGCCGCGACGTAGATGTCGGTGTTCTTCGAGAGCGAAGTAGTCGTAGCCGAGCGATGGTAGATGCGGTCGGTGGCTTCCTGCGAGCCAATCGGTCTTCGCCTCGCGGACGCCGTAGGCGGCGAGGATCAGCGCCCTGCGCCGATCGGCACCGCGGCGCCGACGCTGGAAGAGCCGTGGCGTGGTGTTGAGCGTCGCGTCGGTATAGACCTCGGCCGAGCTGGCCGTAGAGCCGGACCAGCCTGAGGTCGTAGGTCGCGCTCAGCTGGGTGACCGTCTGCTGTCTGAAGCCGGCGGGCACCGCCAGCGCGCTGTTCTGGACCTTCTCCCAGCGCCAGCGCCGACGGCGAGCTGGCCCCTGAGAGATAGGACACGCTGCCGCCGAGTTGTGGCCGGTGTCCTGCACGCCGTTGCGTCGCTCGCGGGCGTTGGCGACGAGGTGCACGCGCAGCGGATCGCGCGGATTGTTGGGGTAGGCGACCGAGTTGTTCCAGCTGCGGTCGCCGAGACCACCGCGCCGGCGAAGTACTGGCGGGTGCTCGGCGAGAAAGCCGAACGAGTCGCCGAACGGGTTGAAGGTGCATGCGTCGTGAGGTAGAGCGGCGAGACGTTGCGCCCGAGCACGGTGGTGCCGAACGCGCCCGAGAGGCCGACGTTGGCGTCGCGACCCCAGAACGCGTCGCCGTCGCAGCCGACCGATGCTGCCCGGTGTCGACGCTGAGTACGACTCGAGCCGCGAACACCGCCCGCAGGCCGCCGCCCAGGTCCTCGCTGCCGCGAAAGCCGAGCGAAGCTGCGCGATCATGTTGCCGCTGTCGAGCTGCCAGGCGGTGAGTCGCCGCCCGGCGGCCGGCTGTAGCTGCCGGAGGCGTCGAGCAGTCCGTAGAGCAACGAGGTTTCTGCGCGTGCGCGACGTCGAGTCGCTGCGCGACGCGGCCGCAGCGAGTGGCCAGGTGACGGCCGCGAGGAGCGTTCGGGCATGGGTCCTATTCTGGCGCACGGGCACAATCGGCCCGGCCGCAACGAGGAGTGGCGTGGAGATCGTTGTCAACGGCGCATTGCGCGCCCTTCCCGATGAGCTGGCGCTCGCCGCAGATGCCGCTGCTGTGGGCGCTGCGCGACCTGCTCGGCCTGACCGGCACCAAGTTCGGCTGCGGCGTCGCGCGCCTGCGGCGCCTGCACCGTGCACGTCGACGGCAAGGCGCGTGCGCTCGTGCGTCACGCCGCTCGCGGCGGTGCGCCGGCAAGCGCGTCGTCACGATCGAGGCGCTCGGCAGCGCCGAGCAGCCGCATCCGCTGCAGCAGGCCTGGGTCGACGCACCAGGTGCCGCAATGCGGCTACTGCCAGAGCGGCATGCTGATGGCCGCGGCGGCGCTGCTCGCGACGCAACCGCGACCCGAGCGACGCCGACATCGACGCGGCGATCACCAACATCTGCCGCTGCGGCACCTACCCGCGCATTCGCGCGGCGATCCAGCGCCGCCGCCGCGCAGCGGTGCGGCCGCGCGCCGCAGGCCTGCCGCAAGCCATGAAGCGCCGCAGCGCTGCCTGCTGCAGCGGCGCTGGCGCGGCCGGCGCGCTGCTGGTCGGCTGGGGCGTGCTGCCGCCGCGCAGCCGGCCTCGGCGGCGTCGACACGCTGCCGGTCGTCGACGGCGAGGTCGGCCTGAACGGCTGGATCAAGATCGCCGCCGACGGCAGCGTGCTGCTGGCGATGAACCGCAGCGAGATGGGCCAGGGCGTGCACACCGCGCTGGCGATGCTCGTCGCCGAGGAGCTCGACGTGCCGCTGGCGCGGGTGCGCCTCGATCCAGCGCCGGCCACGACCGGCTCTACGGCAACGTCGCGATGTTCGTCGCCAGCGCTGCCGTTCCACCCGAGCGACGCGAGCCCGGCGCGCGAGACGCGCGCCGTGCGCGGCCGGCGCAGTGGGTGGTCGCGCAAGATCGCGCGCGAGCTCGGCATCAACGTCACCGGCGGCTCGTCGAGCGTCGTCGACGCCTGGGACGTGCTGCGCCTGGCCGCGGCGACGGCGCGGGCGCAGCTGCTCGGCGCCGCCTCGCTCGCCTGGAAGCTGCCGGCTGAGCGAGCTCGACGGTCAAGCGACGGCGTCGTCAGCCACGCGTCGGGCGCCAGCGCGCACTACGGCGAGCTCGCGAAGGCGGCGGCGTCGACGCCGAGCGGCACGGTGCAGCCTGAAGGCCGCGCGCAGTGGAAGCTGATCGGCAGCGCCGCGCGCCGCGCATCGACGTCGCCGCCAAGAGCGACGGCACGGCGCGCGTTCGGCATGGACGTGCGGCCTGCCCGGCCTGCTCTTCGCGGCGATGCGCCATTGCCCGATGCTCGGCGGCAGCGCCGGCGCGCGTCGGACGTCGACGCGGCGCTGAAGCTGCCCGGCGTCGAGCGCGTGGTGCGGCTCGGCTCGTATGCCGGCTCGACCGACGGCGCTCGCGGTCGTCGGCCAGCAGCGGCTGGCACGCGCGCAGCGCGGCGCGCAGGCGCTCGCGGTCGAGTGGCGGCACGCCGCCGGCGGGCGGCCTCGACAGCGCCGCGATCCTCGCCGCGCTCGAGCAGCGCGCGCGCGACGCCGACGCGAACGACGGCGGCTTCGCGCTTCTACTCGCCGCGGCGACGTCGCCGCCGGCGATGCGCGCGGCGGCGCGCACGCGTCGAGGCAGGTCTACCGCGCGCCCTACCTCGCGCACGCGGCGATGGAGCCGATCAACTGCACCGCGCAGGTCGCCGACGGCCAGGTCGACGGTCTGGGTGCCGACGCAGGTGCCGGGCCTGCGCGCGCGCGATCGCCGCGCGCGTGGCCGGCGTGCCGCGCGAGGACGCGGTGACCGTGCACGTCACCTACCTCGGCGGCGGCTTCGGTCGCCGCCTCGACGTCGACTTCGTCGGCCAGGCGGTGCGCGTCGCGCGTCGAGACGCGGCGGCCGGCCGGTGCAGCTGCTGTGGCCGCGCGAGGAAGACCTCGACGCCACGACTTCTATCGGCCGGCCGGCGTGGCGGTGATGCGCGCGGCCTCGATGCGCAAGGCGCGGTCAGCCGGCTCGCTCAGGATCACCAGCGCCGGCGACGCGATCACGCCGCGCTGGATGGAGCGCAGCGCTGCCGCGCTCGCCGGCCCGGTCGACACGCCCGACAAGACCGCGAGCGAGGGCCTGTTCGACCTGCCCTACGCGATCGCCAACCAGCGCATCGCCCACGTCGCGACGCAGCAGCGGCGTGCCGGTCGGCTACTGGCGCTCGGTCGGGCCACTCGCACAACGCCTTCTTCAGCGAGGCGTTCATCGACGAGCTCGCGCACGCGCGCCGAGCAGGACCCGGTCGCCTACCGGCTGGCGCTGCTGAAGGACTCGCCGCGCCATGCGGCGGTGCTGCGGCTCGCGGCGCGAGCAGGCCGGCTGGCCGGGCTACGGCCCGCGCCGCGCTCGGCCGGACGGGCGCGCGGCGTCGGCGCTGCACGAGAGCTTCGGCAGCATCGTCGCCGAGGTCGTCGAGGTGTCGCTCGTCGACGGCAGGCCGCGGGTGCACCGGCGTCGTCTGCGCCGCCGACGTCGGCACCGTCGTCAACCCGGGCATCGTCGCGCAGCAGATGGAGAGCGCGGTGATCTTCGGCCTCAGCGCCGCGCTGCTACGGGCGCATCGACATCGTCGACGGCGTCGTGCAAGCAGACGCAACTTCCCGAGCTATCCGGTGCTGCGCGCTGGCCGATTCGCCGCGCGATCGAGACGCACCTGGTGGCGAGCACGCGATCCGCCCGGCGGCGTCGGCGAGATCGGCACGCCGCCGCTGGCGCCGGCGCTGGCGAATGCGCTGTTCGCGCTGACCGGCAAGCGCCAGCGCGAGCTGCCTCTCACCGCCTGAGCGCAGGCGCTGCACGGCCGCTCGGCCGCGTCCGACTTCAGGCTGAATCGACCGTCTGCGTTCCGGGCGCCCTGCGCACGTGCGCGCCAGCGTGCGGCGCAGCTTCGGCGCGTCGATCGGCTTGGTGAGGAAGTCGTTCATGCCGGCGGCCAGCGCGTCGTCGCGCTCGGAGACCAGCGCCGCCGCGGTCAGGGCGATGATCGGCAGCGCCTGCGGATTCGCAGGTCTCGCGCAGCCTGGCGCGCGCCTCGTGGCCGCTCATCACCGGCATCTGCACGTCCATGAGCACCAGGTCGAACGGCTCGGCCCGCGCGTGCGGCCGTCGTGCACCGCCTCGATCGCCGCCCGGCCGTCGCGCGCCTGCGGCGACGTCGACGCCCCACTGCTCGAGCATCGCCACGGCGATCATCATGTTGACCGGGTTGTCCTCGACCATCAGCATGCGCGCGCCGCGCAGGCGCTCGTTCTCGCTGCGCCTCGGCTCGTCAGGCGCATCGCCGGGCAGCACCGCCGGCGGCAGCGGCAGCTCGGCCCAGAAGGTGCTGCCCTGGCGCCGGCGCGGCTGTCGCACGCCGACGTCGCCGCCCATCAGCCGGGCGAGCTCGCGGCAGATCGACAGGCCCAGGCCGGTGCCGCCGAAGCGCGCGCGTGGTCGACGCGTCGCCCTGCGAGAACGGCTGGAACAGGCGCGGCAGCGAGCTGCGCGTCGACGCCGCGTGCCGGTGTCGGCGCACGGCGCAGCGCGGACGCCGCCCGTCGCGCCGTGGCGGCGCACGATGCGGATGCCGCCCGCGCCCGGTGAACTTGACGCGCGTTGGTGATGAAGTTGCCGAGGATCTGGCGGCATCCGCACCGGGTCGCCGCTGACGACCGTGGCGAGCGCCGGCGTCGATCTTCGAGCTCGCAGCGTCAGGCCCTTGGCATCGGCGAGCGGCCGATAGGCGCGGCTGCACCGCGGCCGAGCAGCGTCGCGCAGGTCGAAGGCGCGCGGCTTCGAGCGTGAACTTGCCGGCCTCGATCTTCGAGAAGTCGAGGATGTCGGAGATGATGCCCGACGAGGCCTTGCGCGCAGTCGCAGGATCTGCTCGAGGTAGTGCTGCGCGCGTCTCGGCGGCAGCGACGTCGCGCAGCGCCAGCCGCGCCAGGCCGAGCAGGCCGTTCAGCGGCGTGCGGATCTCGTGGCTGGTGTTGGCGAGGAAGGCGCTCTTGGCGCGGCTCGCCGCCTCGGCGGCGTCGCGCGCCGCGGCGAGCGGCTGCGTCGAGACGGCGCCGCTCGGTCACGTCGTCGGCGATCCAGATCGTGCCGCCTTCGCCCGGCTCGGTCGGGTCGACCGCCTGGCCGAGCAGGCGGCACCAGAAGCGGCTGCCGTCGCTGCTGCTTCATCTCGCGCTCGATCTCGAACGGCTGCCCGGCGGCGAGCAGCGGCCCGGCGAGCTCGCCGATCTCGGCGTACTCGGCGTCGTCGATCCAGACCGACCGAGCCCGGCTGGCTCGCGCAGCTCGCCCGGCCGGCCAGCCGAAGATCGCCTCGAAGCGCGGATTGGCCTGGACGAAGCGACGGTCGCGCGTCAGGGCGATGCCGATCGAGGCGCGCTCGAAGATCGCCTCGTGCTCGAGCCGCGCGTCTGCTCGGAGGCGGTGACGTCGCGGGCATTGACGACCACGTAGTCGCGCCGGTCCATGGTGAAGCGCCGCCGCCGAGATCAGCACCGAGGCGAGCCGGCCCGAGCGGGTGGCGATGCGTGCCGGCAGGTCGCGTCGATGCGACCCTCGCCGTCGAGCGCGGCGCGCAGCCGGCAGGGATCCTTCGGCGTCGTGCCAGAGGCCGAGCTCGTCGGCGGTGCGGCCGACCACCTCTTCGGCGGCGTAGCCGGTGAGCTGGCTGAAGGCCGCGTTGACCAGCGTCAGGTGGCCCGAGTCGGCTTCGTAGAGGGCGATGCAGTCCGGGCTGGTGGCGAACAGCTGCGAGAGCATCGCCTCCGAGCGGCGCAGCGCCGCCTCGGCGGCCAGCCGCGCCGTGATGTCGAACATGATCGTCAGCGTCGCCGGCCCGCCGGCGGCCTCGACCCGCACCCGGTCGCCTGCACGCTGATCGGCCGGCCGTCGACGGTCGCGGGCGTGGAAGTCGCGCACCGGCACGCCTTCGCCGACCGGCAGCTGCTCGAGCTGGGCGATGCGGTCGAGGGCGCGCTGCCGCGATTCGCCGGGCGGATGCAGCTCCGCCATCGCGCATGCCCTTCATCGCCTCGGTGTCGGCGAAGCCGAACAGGCGCGCCGCCGACGGGTTGGCATCGAAGACGCACGCCCTGGCGATGCAGGAAGATCGGCGAGGGCGAGCTCTCGAACAGCTCGCGGTAGCGCGTCTCGCTGGCGGCGAAGGCGCGCTGGGCGCGGATCTCGTCGCGTGACGTCGCGCGACACGCCGCGGTAGCCGTCGAACACGCCTTCCGGCGTGTAGCGCGGCTCGCCGCTGATGCTGTGCAGGCGCGTCCGGCCCTGTGGATCGCGGCGGCGCACGATCAGGCCGCTGAACGGCCGGCGCGCCTCGAGGTCGGCGCGGTGCCGGTCGAGCTGCGGCCTCGCTCATGCCGATGTTCGGCAGCTCCCAGGGCGCGTGGCCGAGCTGCCGGTCGAGCGCGCTCCGGTCGGCGGCGCCGCGGCGTCGGAGATGTAGGTGAAGCGGAAGTCGCGGTCCTGCTCCCAGTACCAGTCGGCCACCAGGCGGAGCGCGTCGCGCGAGCGGCGCGCCAGCAGCTCGGCGTCGCGCAGCCGCTGGCCGAGGATGCGCACCGCGAGCGCGCTCGCCACCAGGGCCGCGCCGGCGCCGAGCGCGAGCAGGCCGAGCGCCGGGCGGGCCGGGCAGGCCGCCCACCTCGAAGCAGCAGGCCGAGGGCGGCGAGGAGCAGCGACCGACGGCCGCGACCGCCACCACCGCGAAGGCGCGGCCACGGTGGCCGTGGAAGCGGCGCTTTGCGTTGCTGCGCCGCCGCCATTGCCGGTCAGCGGAGGGCGAGGTTCCGGGCCGACGCCAGCTCGGCGCGTGCCGCCTCCGCGGCGCGACGCGAGGCGAGGCGAAATCGGCGCCCTGGCGCCGGCGGATAGAGCACGGCGCGCGACGAGCTGACGATGATCGGCGCCGGTGGTCGTGCCGCCGTCGCCGCGCCAGCCGGCGCGCACCGTCGCGGCGGCGTCGCCGCCCTGCGCGCCGATGCCGGGAATCAGCAGCGGCAGCCGCGGCGCCAGCTCGCGCACGCGGGCGATCTCGGCCGGGAAGGTGGCGCCGACGACGAGGCCGACCTGGCCGGTCGTGTTCCAGGCGCCGGCGGCGAGCCGGGCGATGCGCTCGTACAGGCGCTCGCCGGATTCGAGGCGCTGCTCCTGCAGGTCGGCGCCGCCGGGGTTGGAGGTGCGGCAGAGCAGGATCACGCCCTTGCCGGCGTGGCGCAGGTAGGGCTCGATCGAGTCGAAGCCGAGGAAGGGCGAGAGCGTCACCGCGTCGGCGCCGTAGCGGTCGAACAGCCTCGCGCGCGTACTGCTCGGCGGTCGAGCCCATGTCGCCGCGCTTGGCGTCGAGGATCACCGGCACCGCCGGCGCGCTGCGGTGGATGTGGGCGATCAGCCGCTCGAGCTGCGTCTTCGGCGCGGTTGCGCGGCGAAGTAGGCGATCTGCGGCTTGAAGGCGATGACCAGGTCGCGGGTCGCGTCGACGATCGCCGGCGCAGAAGTCGAAGATCCGCGCCGGGTCGCCGCGCAGCGGCTCGGGAAAGCGCGCCGGGTCGGGGTCGAGGCCGACGCAGAGCATCGAGTCGTTGGCGCGCTCGGCGCCGCGCCAGCGTGTCGAGGAAGCTCGTCGTCATGCGGCGTCGCGCCCTCGCGCGGCGCCGGCGCCGCCGGCGCCGGCCTCGCGCCGCGCCAGCGCCGCGGCCTGGCCGACGTAGCTCGCGCGGCGTCATCGCCAGCAGCCGCTCGCGCTCCTCGGCCGGAATCGCCAGGCGGCGGACGAAGGCCTGCAGCGCGTCCCGGTGATCGCCTTGCCGCGCGTCAGTTCCTTGAGCTGCTCGTACGGGTTGGCGATGCCGTGGCGGCGCATCACCGTCTGCACCGGCTCGGCCAGCACCTCCCAGGCGGCGTCGAGGTCGGCGTCGATGCGCGGCCGGGTCGACGCCGAGCTTGGCCATGCCGCGCGCCGAGCGAGTCGTAGCGCCAGCACCGCGTGGCCGAGCGCGACGCCCATGTTGCGCAGCACCGGTGCTGTCGGTCAGGTCGCGCTGGAAGCGCGATGATCGGCAGCTTCTCGCTCAGGTGCGCGAGCACGCGCGTTGGCCAGGCCGAAGTTGCCCTCGGCGTTCTCGAAGTCGATCGGGTTGACCTTGTGCGGCATGGTGCTCGAGCCGACCTCGCCCGCCTTGGTCTTCTGCGTGAAGTAGCCGAGGCTGATGTAGCCCCAGGCGTCGCGCGCACCAGTCGATCAGGATCGTGTCGCAGCGCTTGATCGCGTCGAACAGCTCGGCCATGCCGTCGTGCGGCTCGATCTGGGTGGTGTAGCGGGTTGAAGGCCAGGCCGAGGCGCTCTTCGACGACGCGGCGCGAGAACGCCTCCCAGTCGAAGCCCGGGTAGGCGGCGAGATGGGCGTTGTAGTTGCCGACCGCGCCGTTCATCTTGGCCGGCAGCGCGACCGCGGCGATCCGCGCGCGCGCCTGCGCCAGCCGCGCCGCGACGTTGGCGAATTCCTTGCCGAGCGTCGTCGGGCGTCGCCGTCTGGCCGTGGGTGCGCGAGAGCATCGGCTGCGTCGGCGTAGGCTGCGCGGCCATCGCGCGCAGCGCCGCGAGCACGGCGTCGATCGCCGGCAGCAGCACCTCGCTGCCGCGCCGCCTCGAGCATCAGCGCGTGGCTGGTGTTGTTGATGTCTTCGCTGGTGCAGGCGAAGTGGACGAAGCCGCGTGGCCGGCGCCAGCTCCGGATCGGCGGCGATGCGCTCGGCCGAGCCAGTACTCGACCGCCTTGACGTCGTGGTTGGTGGTGCGCTCGATCGCCTTGATCGCCTCGCGCGTCGGCCTCGGAGAAGCGGTCGACCAGCCGGCGCAGGAAGGCGAGCGCCTCGGGGCCGAAGGGCCGGAGCTCGGCGAAGCCGGCCTCCGACGAGGCCGATGAACCACTCGACCTCGACCCGCACCCGGCAGTGGATCAGCCCGTATTCGGAGAGCAGCGGCCGGAGCGCCTCGACCTTGCCGGCATAGCGACCATCGAGCGGCGACAGGGCGAGGAGCGGCGAGACAGGCATCAGGCGGAGTGCGAGGGGTGCGAGCCGCAGCCAGCCATTATCGGCTGCGCCTAGAATGATTTCGACACCGCGCAGATCAGGCAAAGCGGAACAAATCGAACTCTGGAAAGCGGCGCTCGACCCATGAAACTCATCGGTTCCCTCGCCAGCCCGTACGTGCGCAAGGTGCGCATCGTCATGGCCGAGAAGAAGCTCGACTACCAGTTCGAGAGCGAGGACGTCTGGGCCAGCGACGCGATCCTCGCGTCGAATCCGCTCGGCAAGGTGCCCTGCCTGGTGATGGAAGGCGGCGAGGCGGTGTTCGATTCGCGCGTCATCGTCGAGTATCTCGACGCCCGCTCGCCGCTGGCGCGCCTGATCCCCGAGCCGAACCGCGAGCGCACCGAGGTGCGCACCTGGGAGGCGCTCGCCGACGGCCTGATCGACGCCGCCATCCTCGCCCGGCTCGAGGCGACCTGGGCCGGCCGCAGCGCCGAGCAGCGCAGCCAGGCCTGGATCGACCGGCAGATGAAGAAGATCGACGCCGCGCTCGAGGCGATGTCGACCGGCCTGGCCGACAAGCCCTGGTGCAGCGGCATCCACATGACGCTCGCCGACATCGCCGTCGGCTGCGCCCTCGGCTACCTGGCCTTCCGCTTCCCGCAGATCGCCTGGCGCGAGCGGCGCCGAACCTGGCGCGGCTCGCCGACAAGCTGAACGCGCGCCAGAGCTTCATCGACACCGCGCCACCGCAATAGGCGCTCCGGGCTCGCTTCGTCGCGGCGCCCGGCCGGTCACGCTGCGGCGACGGCAGCTCGCGCGCGCCGACCGGATTGGCGCTGAAGCTGCTGGCGCTGGCCATCGGCCAGTAGGTGCGGAACACCTGCAGGTTCAGGTCGCCGTCGAGCAGCTCGCCGGTCTTCACGAACGGCAGCAGGTTGGAGAGCAGCTTGACGCCATGCTCGGAGTTGCGCCGGACGATGTGATCGGCGGTGATGCCCGCCGGGTCCTCGAGGCCCGCCGCCTGCACCAGCTCCTTCAGCGCCATCAGCGTGTTCTGGTGGAAGTGGTAGACGCGGTCGGCCTTGGTCGGCACGTCGAGCGCCTTCATGCCGCTGCGGGTCCTGGGTGGTCACGCCCGGTCGGGCAGGCGCCGGTGTGGCAGGTCTGCGCCTGGAGGCAGCCGAGCGCGAACATGAAGCCGCGCGCGGCGTTGCACCAGTCGGCGCCGAGCGCCAGCATGCGGGCGATGTCGAAGGCGCTGACCACCTTGCCGGCGCAGCCGAGCCTGATCTTCTTGCGCAGGTCGAGCCCGACCAGCGTGTTGTGCACCAGCAGCAGGCCTTCCTGCAGCGGCGCGCCGACGTGGTCGGTGAACTCGAGCGGCGCCGCGCCGGTGCCGCCCTCGGCGCCGTCGACGACGATGAAGTCGGGCGTGATGCCGGTCTCGAGCATCGCCTTGGCGATGCCGAACCACTCCCAGACGTGGCCGATGCAGAGCTTGAAGCCGGTCGGCTTGCCGCCCGAGAGCTCGCGCAGCCGCTCGATGAAATGCATCATCTCGATCGGCGTCCTGAAGGCGCCGTGCGAGGCCGGCGAGACGCAGTCGACCCAGGGCTGGCACGCCGCGCGCCTCGGCGATCTCGAGCGTCACCTTCGGCCCGGGCAGCACGCCGCCGTGCCCCGGCTTGGCGCCCTGCGAGAGCTTGAGCTCGATCATCTTCACCTGCGGATCGCGCGCGTTGGCGGTGAAGCGCTCCTCGCTGAACGAGCCGTCCGTGTTGCAGCAGCCGAAGTAGCCGGAGCCGATCTCCCAGATCAGGTCGCCGCCGTGCACCCGGTGATGCCGGCTGATCGAGCCCTCGCCGGTGTCGTGCGCGAAGTTGCCGCGCTTGGCGCCGGCGTTGAGCGCGAGGATCGCGTTGGCCGAGAGCGCGCCGAAGCTCATCGCCGAGATGTTGAAGATGCTGGCGCTGTAGGGCTGGGCGCGGCCGGCGCCGATCAGCACGCGGAAGTCGTGCGTCTTCAGCAGCGTGGGCTGCAGCGAGTGGTTGATCCATTCGTAGCCGATCGCGCTGACGTCGAGCTGGGTGCCGAACGGCCGCTTGTCGGAATCGCCCTTGGCGCGCTGGTAGACGAGCGAGCGCTGCTGGCGCGAGAACGGCGCGGCGTCGCGATCGTCCCTCGATGAAGTACTGGCGGATCTCCGGGCGGATGAACTCGAGCAGGAAGCGCAGGTGGCCGATCACCGGATAGTTGCGCAGGATCGCGTGCCGCGTCTGCATCACGTCGCGCAGGCCGGTCAGCACCAGGACGCCGAAGACGATCGCCGAGCCAGGGCTCGAAGCCCATCCGCATCCAGCCCGCCATGCTGGCGAGGAAGCCGACGATGCACAGCGCCCAGGCGCCGTAGCGGATCGGAAAGTAGTGGTCGAGCCTGGTTGATCCACGCGAACATGGCGCTCCTCCTCGGGCGTGGCGCGATGGTAGGCCCGCCCGCGACGCGGGGCTCGTGGAAAGCGTGAAGGCGGCCTGGGCAGGCCCTAGGCGGCGAGGAAGAAGTCGCGCAGGCGCCGCGCCGTGTCGTCGGGCAGCTCCTCGGGGATGAAGTGCCCGGCCTCCATCGCGCCGCCCTCGACCCTGCCCGCGGCGCGGCGCGCGCCAGAGCGCGAGCGGTCGAAGCGCTTGCCGACGCAGGCCGCGCGAACCCCAGAGCAGGTACAGATCGCAGGCGATCTTCTCGTCGGCGGTGCGCGACGCGCGATCGTGCTCGAGGTCGATCGACGCGCCGGCGCGGTAGTCCTCGCAGGTGGCGTGGATCGCGTCGGCGCGGCAGAAGCAGCGCTCGTACTCGGCGAGCGCCTCGGGCTCGATGTGGCCGAGGCCGTTCGAGCCCCAGCTGCCGAGCGTCCAGCGCAGGTAGAAGGCCGGGTCGCCGCCGATCATGCCGCTCGGGCAGCGGCGCCGGCTGGATCAGGAAGAACCAGTGGTAGTAGCCGATCGCGGCGCGCATGTCGACGCGCTCGTACATGTCGAGCGTCGGCACGATGTCGATCAGCGCCAGCCGCTCGACCCGATCGGCATGGTCGAGCGCCAGCCGGTGCGCCACCCGGCCGCCGCGGTCGTGGCCGGCGACGAAGAAGCGCTCGTGGCCGAGCGCCGCGCATCAGCGCCGCCATGTCGGCCGCCATCGCCCGCTTGCTGTGCAGCGCGTGATCGGCCTCGGGCGTGGCCGCGGGTCCGGGCTTGGCCGAGTCGCCGTAGCCGCGCAGGTCGGGGATGACGAGCGAGAAGTCGGCGGCGAGCAGGCGCGCGACGCGATGCCACATCGCGTGCGTCTGCGGATAGCCGTGCAGCAGCAGCAGCGGCGGCTTCGCCGGGTCGCCGCCGGTGCGGGCGAACAGCTCCACGTCGCCGGCGGCGTGGAGGCCGCCCTCGAAACCTTCGAACCAGGCCATGGCGCGCTCCTCAGAAGATCGACAGGCCGCTGCGACTGGCGAACAGCTCGAGCGCGCGCGTGCCGAGCACCGAGTTGCCGCTCGCGTCGACCGCCGGCGACCAGACGCACAGGGTCAGCTGATCGGGAACGACCGCGACGATACCCCGCCGACGCCGCTCTTGCACGGCAGGCCGATGCGAAACGCGAACTCGCCGGCGGCATCGTAGGTGCCGCAGGTCAGCATCAGGGCGTTGAGGCGGCGCGCCTGGCGTTCGCTCACCACCAGCGAGCCGTCGCCGGCCACGGGATGGGCGCCGTCGCGGCACAGGTAGCCGGCGGCCTTCGCCAGCTGGCGGCAGCTCATCGCGCAGCGCGCATTGATGGAAGTAGAAGTCGAGCACGGCGGCGACGTCGTTGTCGATCTTGCCGAAGCTCTTCGTGAAGTTGCCGAGGGCGACGTTGCGAAAGCCGCTGGCCGCCTCCGACGCCGCGACCTCGGCGTCGAAGTCGATCGGCCTCGCCGGCCAGGCCGGAAAGCATCTCGAGCAGGCTCGCCTTGGCCCCGCCGCCGAGGACGCTGAGCAGCCGGTCGGACACGGCGATCGCGCCGGCGTTGATGAACGGATTGCGCGGTATGCCCTGCTCGCTCTCGAGCTGCAGCAGCGAGTTGAACGGGTTGCCCGACGGCTCGCGGTGGATCCGCTCCCAGAGCGCGTCGCCGAGCAGGCGCATCGCCAGGGTCAGCGCGAACAGCTTGGAGACGCTCTGGATCGAGAACGGCACCGCGCTGTCGCCGGCCGCCGCCTCCTCGCCGGCGCAGGTGCGCAGGGCGATGCCGAACTGCGCTGCCGGCACCCGCGCCAGGGCCGGGATGTAGCTCGCGACCCGGCCTTCTCGACCGAGCTCCGGCCGGAGATCGCGATCGATGCCGTCGAGGAGGGCCTGGAAGTCCATGGTCGCGAAGCTTCTCGGTTCAGCGCTGGTGACGCAGGCGATGATGCGCCACCGCCGCGGCCAGTCCGAGCAGCGCCACCATCACGCCGATCGCGAAGCGGGTGCCGAGGGCGGTCGCGAGCCAGCCGCCGGCGAGCGCGCCGACGAGCGTCGCCAACCGGCCGAGCGTGCGCAGGCCGCCGTCGACGCGCGCCAGGAGCTCGGGCGCCACCAGCGTCTGGCGCAGGGTCCTGTCGTGCACCTCGAACAGCGTCACGCCGCCGTCGCCGACGATCTGGTGGGCGACGAGCAAGGCCGCGCCGAGGACGGTGGCGCCCGGCGCGAGCGGAATGCAGAGCGTGCCGAGCGCGGCCGCGACGAGGCCGACGGTCATCGCGTGGCCGCTGCCGATGCGCCGGGCGAGGCGCGGCGCCAGGCCGCACCGGCGATCGCGCCGAGGCCGCCGGTGGCGAAGATCATGCCGAGGGTGCCGGTGGGAAGGCGAGGTCGCGGGCGACGTAGATCATGTAGCTCGTCCCGCCCAGGCTGCCGACCAGCGCGAGCAGGATCTCGAGCGTCGCCAGGCGCGCAGCTGCGGCGTTGCCCGGATCACGGCGATGCCGCTCAGGGTCTCGTCGATGAAGCCGAGGCGCGGGCGCGGTGCAGCCTCGCGGCTCGCGGTTTTCTCACGACCGCCGCGCACACCGACGAGGCAGAGCGCCGAGAGCAGGTAGCTGAGCGCGTCGACCGCGAGCGCGCAGCGCCGCGCCGAGCAGCTGGTAGAGCCAGCCGCCGAGCGCGAATGCCAGCGTTTCGGAGATGCTGCCCGCCGCCGAGAGCTGGGCATTGCGCGCCGACAGCCGCTCGGGCGCCGCGCTCTGCGCGACCCAGGCCGAGCGCGCCAGCTCGAAGGCGACGCCGAGGAGCGCCGCTCAGCGCCGCCGCCACCGCCAGCAGCGAGATCGAGAGCGAATTTGCCCACGCCAGCGCCGCGAGGCCGCCGAGCAGCGCGGCGCGGGCGCTGTCGGTGGCGATCATCACCGCGCGCTTGGGGCAGCGATCGACGAGGGTGCCGAGCAGCAAGGCGCCGGCGGCGCCGGCCGCGCACATCGGCGACGAGGAGCAGCGCCATCTGCAGCGGTGTCGCAGCCAGCGCCAACGTGGCGAGCCAGGGCAGCGCCAGCCGGCTCAGCATCGAGCCGAAATTGGAGATGCCCTCGCCGGCCAGGACGCGGCGGAAGTCGTTCGTCGTCGGGCGGCGCGGCGGCCGCAGGGCGCGTGGACAGCAAGCCGGCAGCTTAAGCCGCCAGCCTCGCACGGCGCGCCGACGCCGGCGCCGAGCGGTCAGACGACCGGCTCGACGGCTTGCGCCACGGGCGGCGTCGTGTCCGGCGGGCGCGGCCGCGATCGCGCAGGCATCGAGCGCGCGAGCGGTCGCAGCAAGGTCTGCGCAGCCACGCTGCGCTGCGTCGCGTTCGTGCCGGCGGTGCCAGAGCAGGCCGACCTCGATCGGCGGCAGCGTGACCGGGAAGCGCCGCAGCGTCAGGCCTCGGCCAGGCCCGAGGCGGGGACGAAGCTGAGCGGCAGCACGGTGAGCAGGTCCGACTCGTGCACAACCGCGCCGCGGTCGAGAACTGGTTGACGGTCAGCATCACCCGGCGCTCGCGCCCTAGCGCGGCCAGCGCCTCGTCGACGAAGCCGCGCGGCCGGCCGGCGAAGCTGACGCGCACATGGCCGGCGGCGCAGTAGTCGTCGAGCGTCAGCACCGGGCCGCGCCGGCGAGCGGGTGGTCGCGGCGCATCACGCAGACGTACTCGCAGCTGTAGAGCGGATCGAGGGCGATCGTCGCCCGGTCGCCCTCGGCGGCGAGCGCCGCGGCGACGTCCGGGAAGAAGCCGACGCGCGACGTCGGCGCTGCCCTGCTCGAGCTGCGGCCGCGGGTCGCGCGACGACCAGCGGCAGGACGCGCACGTCGGCCAGCGCGCGCTCGCGGCAGCAGGGTCGTCGACGAAGCGCCGGCATCAGCACGGTCGCGGTCGCGTCGGCCATCGCCATCGTGAAGCTGCGCGGGTCGCGCGGTCGGATCGAAGCCCTGCGGGTCGAGCGCCTGGCTGCAGCCGTTCGAGCGCCGCGCTCGACGTGCAGGCCACCATCGCCGCCGCATGCGGCCGTCGGCAGGACACCGCTCGGCACGGTGACGAACAGCTCGTCGCCGGTCGCCTCGCGCAGGCGCCGGAGGGCGTTGCTCACCGCCGGCTGGGTCATCGCCAGCTGCGCGGCCGCGCGGGTGACGTTGCGCTCGAGCATCACCGCGGCAAAGACGCGCAGCAGGTTGAGGTCGAGGGTGCGGAAATTCATCGCGATCCGCCGTCCGGGCGGTACTTCGGCACGGCATTCACAGGAGTGATGGCCGGATTCGGACTGGAAATTTCCCATTCGACTAGGGAAACCCTAGTCTACCTGGGTCGCAGTGTCTTCGCTCTGCGACGGTCTCAGGAGAAACGCCATGTCCGTGCAAAAGATCAACGTCCTTGTCCCCCGCTGCGCGCCGTTCCGCCCGGTGCCGCCTGGGCTGCGAACGCCGTCGCCTGGCTGTTCGGCGGCGATCCGCGTCAGCCCGGCTTCCAGCACTGGCTCGCGGCGGCTCGCGTGCGCCGCCTCGGCCGACCGCGCTGCCCGCCGCGAGGCGCGCGCGGCAGGAACTGATCGCCGATGGCCAGGCGCTACGAGATCGAGCCAGCCCGAGTTCGCCAAGGATCTGATGGCCGCCGCGCTGGCCGACCGCCGCGCCTGAGCGCGCTCGCCCAGCGCCCGCCGACCGTCGGCGCGGATGGCCGGCGTTGCCGGCCGCGAGCGCTGCCCAGGAGCGCCTCGCTATACTCGCCTCGGAAGCGCCGATTTGTTCCGGCTTGCGGGCGCTCTATAAATTCGGCTAAAGATGGGATCCGCAAACCCGGTACTCCGCTTTGGCGGCGCCGGGTTTTTCGTCTATCGCCCGACCGCATGACCTCCCTCGGCGACGTCCAGCCGCAATCGATGCACTTCGCCGAGCCGCTGCCGCTGGCCAGCGGCGCGGTGCTGCGCGACTACACGCTCGCCTACGAGACCTACGGCACGCTGAACGCCGGCGCGCAGCAACGCCGTCCTCGTCTGCCATGCGCTCAACGCCTCGCACCACGTCGCCGGCACCTATGCCGACAAGGAGAAGAGCGAGGGCTGGTGGGACAACCTGGTCGGCCCGGGCAAGCCGCTCGACACCGATCGCTTCTTCGTCATCGGCGTCAACAACCCGGGCTCGTGCTTCGGCTCGACCGGGCCGATCGCATCCGAACCCCGACCCGGCGGCGAACGGCCGCGCCTACGGCAGCGACTTCCCGGTCGTGACGGTCGAGGACTGGGTCGACGCCCAGGCGCGCCTGGTCGACGGCGCTCGGCATCGAGCGGCTCGCCGCGGTGATCGGCGGCAGCCTCGGCGGCATGCAGGCGCTCGACTGGTCGCTGCGCTATCCGGCGCGGCTGCGCCAGTGCATCGCCATCGCGACCGCGCCCAACCTCTCGGCGCAGAACATCGCCTTCAACGAGGTGGCGCGGCGCGCGATCGTCACCGACCCCGAGTTCCACGGCGGCCACTACGCCGAGCACGGCGTGATGCCGCGCCGCGGCCTGCGCGTGGCGCGGATGATCGGCCACATCACCTACCTCTCCGACGACGCGATGGAGGCCAAGTTCGGGCGCGACCTGCAGAACGGCCGCGCTTCGGCTACTCGACCCAGGAGATCGAGTTCCAGATCGAGAGCCTACCTGCGCCACCAGGGCGACAAGTTCAGCGAGTACTTCGACGCCAACACCTATCTGCCTGATCACCCGCGCGCTCGACTACTTCGACCCGGCGCGGGCGCACGGCGGCGACCTGACCGCGACCTTCGCCGCGGCGCGCTGCCGCTTCCAGCTCGTCAGCTTCACCACCGACTGGCGCTTCGCGCCGGCGCGCTCGCGCGAGATCGTCAAGGCGCTGGTCGACAACCGGCTGCGACGTCAGCTACGCCGAGATCGCCGCGCCGCACGGCCACGACGCCTTCCTGCTCGACGATCCGCGCTACCACGGCGTGCTGCGCGCGCTGCTTCGACGAACCTCGCCGAAGGAGCTGGCGTGAGCGATGGCGAACGGACCGACATCGAGCTGATCGCCGAGCTGGTGCCCGACGGGCGCGCGCGTGCTCGACCTCGGCTGCGGCAACGGCGAGCTGCTCGCGCTCCTGCGCGCGAGCGCGGCTGCAGCGGCTACGGCATCGAGATCGACGACGCGCAACGTGCTCGCCTGCCACCAGCGCGGCGTCAACGTCGATCCAGCTCAACCTCGAGGACGGCCTGGCGCTGTTCGAGGACCAGAGCTTCGACGTCGTGCTCCAGCTCGACACCCTGCAGCACCTGAGGAACACCGAGCGGATGCTGCGCGAGACGGCGCGCGTCGGCCGCGTCGGCATCGTCAGCTTCCCGAACTTCGCGCACTGGCCGAACCGGCTGCACGTCGCCGCCGGGCGCATGCCGGTGACCCGCGTCCTGCCGTACCAGTGGTACGACACGCCGAACATCCGCGTCGGCACCTACGCCGACTTCGAGGTGCTGGCCGCGAAGGACGGCCTGCGCGATCCTCGACGCCTTCGGCATTCAGGCGGGCAGGTCGGTGCGCTTCTGGCCCAACCTGCGCGCCAGCGTCGCCGTGTTCAAGTTCCAGCGCGGCTGAGGCCGCTCGCGCGCGACCCACACCGAGTCGCCGAACTCGTGGGTGCGGTAGCTGCGCCGCTCCTCGAGCGCGGCATCGATGCGCCAGCGTCCGTTCGCCGACGAAGGCGCGCAGCAGCTCGTGGTGGCTCGATGCCGGGTTCGTGCGTGCCGCTGACGAGCACGTCGACGACGCGCAGGCGGCTGGCACGGCCGAGCCGGTTGTCGGCGGTGCCGTCGCCGGCGCGAAGGCCGCCGGCGCGCGCCGCGGCGTGCTCGAGCGCGCGGGCGACGGTCGTGCCGATGGCGACGATGCGGTCGCCGCGCGCTCGTCGCGCGTCGATCGCGGCGACGGTCGATGCCGGCAGGCGATAGCGGCTCGTCGAACGGCAGGCGCGCGTCGAGCGCCGGGTCGCCGGTCGACGACAGGCCGGCTGCATGGGTCAGCGTGGCGAAGCCGATGCCGCGCCGGTGCAAGGCATCGAGCAGCTGCCAGTCGAGCACGAAGCCGGCCGACGGCGGCTCGAACGCGACCGGCGGCCCGGCGATCCGCGTCCACACGTCCCAGAGCGCCAGCGGCTCGGCGAGGTGCGCGTACTGCACCGGCCGGCCGTGGCGGGCGATGCCGGCGCTCGACCGCGTCGGCGTCGCCGACGAAGCGGATCTCGACCAGGCGCGGATGGCCGAGCGATGCGAGCACCGTCGGCCGCGAGCGGTCCGAGCAGCAGCCGGTCGCCCGGCGCCAGCGAGCGGCGGCGGCGCCGGTCTTCGGTGCGGGTGCGAAAGTCGCCTGCGCCGAAGACGACGGCGCGAAAGCGCTGCGTCGTCGTCCGGCGCGACCAGCGAGGCCCGTCCCGCCAGGCGAACTTCGATCGCCGCGCCGCTCGGCAGGTGCCTGCCGGCGAGGCTCGCGGGCAGGGTCGCCGCGTCGTTGGCGACCACCAGGTCGCCGGCCGCGAGCAGCGTCGGGCAGGTCGGCGCGCGCATGTGCCGTCAGGCGACCGTCGGCATCGACGACCAGGAGGCGGGCATCGCGCGGCCGCTGGATCGGCAGGGCGGCGGCCTTCACGCGCGCTCCGCGCGTGACCGCCGCGGCGCGCTCGCGGTCGATCCGCGCGACGATCTCGCGGGCCGCGTCGCCCGGCCGCTTCAGCGTCGCCGGATCGGCGTCGGGCACGCGCGAGGGCGTGCAGCGGCGTGTCCATGTCGCCCGGATCGACGGCGACGACGGCGACGCCGTGCGGCCGGAGCTCCTCGTCCCAGATCCGGCTCAGGTGCGCCAGCGCCGCCTTGCTCGCGCCGTACGCGCCCCAGCCGGCGTAAGGCGTGACCGCGGCGTCGCTCGAGACGTTGAGGACCACCGAGCGGCGGCCCGCGGCGTGCCTTCGCGCGCCGCGCCGGCGAGCAGGCCGAGCAGCGCCTTGGTGAGACGGAACGGGCCGACCAGGTTGGTGGCGAGCGCCGCCTCGAAGTCCTCGCACTCGGTGTCGGCGAGCAGGGCCAGCGGCACCGGGCCGAGGCTCGAGGCGTTGTTGACCAGGACGTCGAGGCCGCCGAGCGCGGCGCCGACCTGCAGGGCGATGGCGTGCGCGTCTTCCTTGCGCGCGACGTCGCCGACGATGCCGTGGCATGCCTTCGATGCGGCGCGCCAGCGTCGCGACCGCATCGCCGTGGCGAGCGACGAAGGCGACGGCGTCGCCACGCGCGGCGAAGGCCTCGACCAGCGCCAGGCCGAGGCCGGAGGTTCCGCCGGTGATGGCGACGCGCAGCGGCGTGTGGATGAGCGGGGTGTTCATGAAAGGTCCTCGAAAAGCGATGCAGCGAAGGTAGAGGCCGCGGGCGGGCTTCACCAGTGCCCTGTCCGATATACCGACGCTTGGTCACAATCACGACGAACATGAGCGATGCCGCCAGCCATCTCGCGCGCAACCTCGCGGGCCTGCGCCATGCGCGCGCCCTGACGCAGGAGGCGCTCGCCCGCTCCGCCAAGGTGCCGCGCTCGACCGTCGCCAGCCTCGAGTCCGGCGCCGGCAATCCGTCGCTGGTGGTGCTGGTGAAGGTGGCGCAGGCGCTCGGCGTGCCGATCGACGAGCTGCTCGCCTCGCCGCGTGGCCTGGTGCGGCGCTGGCCGGCGGGCGAGGTCGCGACGCGCAGCAGGGCCGCGGCGTGACGATCAGCGATCTCGTGCCCGAGCCGGTGCCCGACGAGATGATGGAAGTCCTCGACTTCGCTCCTGGCGCGGTGATGGCCGGCACGCCGCACCTGCCGGGCACGCGCGAGTTCTTCACCTGCCTCGACGGCAGCGTCAACATCATGGTCGCCGGCGATCGTCACGCGCTGCTGGCCGGCGACGTGCTGGCCTTTCCCGGAAACCTGCCGCACTCGTACCAGAACGCCGACCCGCTGGCGCCGGCACGCGGTGTCTCGGTCGTGGTGTTCGCCAAGGCAGGCGTCTGAACCGAAGCTGAGGCGAACCGCGTCCCCGGCCACAGCGCGCGACACGCGCCTCGGCTATTCTTCGAGGCTTTGCAGTTCGAGGCCTCACCATGAGATTGCCGGCGATCGGTCACCGCGTGCCGCGGGCGAGGGCTACGTCTGGGTTTCGCTCACTTCCAACACGGTCCTGTGACATGACGGGTTGCGCACAGGCGCGAGCGGCTGCTCGCGCGACAGATCGTCGTTGGTTCGCTCCGGCGGCGCTCGTCGTCGCCGTACTCGTGGCCGCCTGCGGCGACAAGGGCGATGCCGGCAAGGGCGCGGCCGGCGGGCCGCCGCCGGCGGAGGTGGGCGTCGTCACCGTCGCCCTGCGACCGGTCGGCCTGGTCACCGAGCTGCCGGGGCGGCTCGAGGCGTCGCGCGTGGCGCAGGTCGCGGGCGCGCGTTGCCGGCATCGTGCTGAAGCGCCTGTTCGTCGAGGGCAGCGACGTCAAGGCCGGCCAGCGCGCTGTTCCAGATCGATTCCGCGCCCTATCAGACGACAGTCGCGCAGCGCCCAGGCGACGCTCGCCCGGGCGCAGGCGAACCTGGCGCAGGCGGCGGCGCAGGCCGAGCGCTACAAGCCGCTGCTCGAGGCCAACGCGATCAGCAAGCAGGACTACGTCAATGCGGTCGCCGCGCAGAAGCAGGCCGAGGCCGACGTCGCCGCCGCCAGGCGCAGCGTGCAGAGCGGCGCAGATCAACCTCGGCTATGCCGCGGTCACCGCGCCGATCTCGGGCCGCATCGGCCGCGCCCTGGTCACCGAGGGCGCGCTCGTCGGCCAGGGCGAGGCGACGCCGCTCGCCGTGGTGCAGCAGATCAATCCGATGTACGTGAACTTCACCCAGTCGACGACCGACGTGCTGCAGCTGCGCCGCGCGATCGCCAGCGGCAAGTTCAAGCGCGCCGGCGGCCGACTCGGCAAGCGTGCAGCGTCGTGCTCGAGGACGGCAGCGACCTACCCGCAGGCCGGGCGGCTGCTGTTCTCCGACCTCACGGTCGACCCGACCTCGGGCCAGATCACGCTGCGCGCCGAGGTGCCGAACCCGACCGGCTGCTGCTGCCCGGCATGTACGTGCGGGTGCGGCTCGAGCAGGCCGAGACGCCGACCGGCATCGTCGTGCCGCAGCAGGCGGTGACGCGCGGCACCGACCGGCGACAGCGTGCATGGTGGTCGGCGCCGACGGCAAGGTCGCGCCGCGGCCGGTCAAGGTCGGCGCGGCGCAGGACGGCCAGCTGGGTCGATCCTCGAAGGCCTGAAGACCGGCGAGATGGTGATGGTCGACGGCTTCCAGAAGCTGCGCGGCAACGCGCCGGTGAAGCCGGTGCCGTGGCAGCCGCCCGGCTCGGCGCCGGCCGCAGGCAGCGCACCGGCCGGCGCGTCGGCGCCGGCGCGCCGCCTCGGCCGCCCGCTGAGACCGCGCCATGGCGCAGTTCTTCATCGACCGGCCCATCTTCGCGTGGGTGATCGCGCTCTTCATCCTCGTGCTTCGGCGGCGTGGCGATCAAGCAGCTGCCGGTCGCGCAGTACCCGACCGTCGCGCCGCCGTCGATCGTCGTCACCGCGGTCTATCCCGGCGCTTCGGCGCAGACGCTCGAAGACAGCGTCATCAGCGTCATCGAGCAGGAGATGAACGGCTCGCCGGGCCTGATCTACTTCGAGTCGGTGAGCCAGGCGAACGGCGTCGGCACGATCACGCTCACGCTTCGAGCCGGCACCAGCGCCGACCTCGCCCAGGTCGACGTGCAGAACCGCCTCGTGCGCGCGCCGCGCCGCGCCTGCCGGCGGCGGTGATCGCAGCAGGGCGTGCGGGTCGACAAGGCGCGCTCGAACTTCCTGCTGTTCACGATCCTGTCGTCGGACAACCCGGCGTTCGACCCGATCGCGCTCGGCGACTACGCCTCGCGCACCGTGCTGCCCGAGATCCAGCGCATTCCCGGCGTCGGCCAGGCGCAGCTGTTCGGCACCGAGCGCGCGATGCGGATCTGGATCGACCCGGCCAAGCTGGTCGGCTTCAACCTGTCGACCAACGACGTCGTCGCCGCGATCCGGGCGCAGAACGCGCAGGTCTCCTCGGGCACGATCGGCGACCTGCCGATCGTCGCCGGCACAGCCGATCAGCGCCACCGTCGTCGTCGCCGGGCAGCTGACCTCGGTCGAGCAGTTCGGCCAGATCGTGCTGCGCGCCAACACCGACGGCTCGACCGTGCAAGCTGCGCGACGTCGCCCGGATCGAGCTCGGCGGCCAGAACTACGCGCACCTCGGCGCGCCTGAACGGCAAGCCCTCCACCGGCATCGGCGTGCAGCTCTCGCCCACCGGCAACGCGCTGGCCACCGCCGAGGCGATCCAGCACGCGCATGACCGAGCTGTCGCGCTACTTCCCGCCCGGGCGTCAAGTACGACATCCCGTACGACAGCTCGCGCTTCGTCAAGATCTCGATCGGCCAGGTGGTCGAGACGCTGGTCGAGGCGGTGATCCTCGTGTTCCTGGTGATGTACCTGTTCCTGCAGAACCTGCGCTACACGCTGATCCCGACGATCGTCGTGCCGGTGGCGCTGCTCGGCGCGTTCGGCGTGATGCTCGTCGTTCGGCTTCTCGATCAACGTGCTGACGATGTTCGCGATGGTGCTCGCGGTCGGCATCCTGGTCGACGACGCGATCGTCGTGATCGAGAACGTCGAGCGCATCATGAGCGAGGAAGGGCCTGTCGCCGCGCGAGGCGACCAAGAAGGCGATGGGCCAGATCACCGCGCGCGCTGATCGGCATCACGCGTGACCCTGGTCTCGGTGTTCCTGCCGATGGCCTTCTTCGCCGGCTCGGTGGGCAACATCTATCGCCAGTTCTCGCTGGTGATGGTGAGCGCGATGCTGTTCTCGGTGTTCCTCGCGCTGTCGCTCACGCCGGCCCTGTGCGCGACCTTCCTCAAGCCGGTCGAGGCCGGCCACAAGCACGAGAAGCGCGGCTCCTTCGGCTGGTTCAACCGCGGCTTCAAGGCGACGACGCACGGCTACGAGGGCTGGGTCGCGCAGATCCTGCGCCGCACCGGCCGCTGCCTGATGCGTCGTTCGCCGCGATCGTCGCGCGTCGTCGTGCTGATGTTCGCTGCGCCTGCCGGCCTCGTTCCTGCCGACCGAGGACCAGGGCTACCTGATCGCCAACGTGCAGCTGCCGCCGGGCGCGACGCAGGCGCGCACGCTGGCGGTGATGCAGCAGGCCGAGGGCTTCTTCCTCAGCCAGCCCGAGGTCGACAAGATGGTGAGCGTGCTCGGCTTCAGCTTCTCCGGCAGCGGCCAGAACGCGGCGCTCGCCTTCGTGCCGCTCAAGCACTGGGACGAGCGCAAGGGCCCGCAGCATTCGGCGCAGGCGCTCGCCGGGCGCGCCTTCGGCGCGCTCTCGCGGCGTGCGCGACGCCTTCATCTTCGCCCTCGTGCCGCCGGCGATCCCCGAGCTCGGCACCGCCACCGGCTTCTCCTTCCGCCTCAGGACCGCGGCGGCAACGGCCATGCCGCGCTGGTCGCGGCGCGCAACCAGCTGCTCGGCATGGCGGCGCAGAGCAAGGTGCTCGCCGGGCGTGCGCCCCGACGGCCTGGAAGACGCGCCGCAGCTCCAGGTCGACATCGACCGCGACCGCGCCAGCGCGCTCGGCGTCTCGTTCGACAACATCAACGCGCGTGCTCTCGACCGCGCTCGGCTCGAACTACGTCAACGACTTCCCGAACGCCGGGCGGCTGCAGCGCGTCGTCGTCCAGGCCGACGCGCCGGACCGCATGCAGCCCGACGACCTGCTGCAGCCTGAACGTCGCTCAACAGCCAGGGCAAGCCGGTGCCGCTGGCGGCGTTGGCGACGACCGCGCTGGATCACCGGCCCGATCCAGACGATCCGCTTCAACGGCTATCCGACGATGCGCATCTCCGGCGATGCCGCGCCCGGCTATCTCGACCGGCGACGCGATGGACGAGATGGAGCGCGCTGGCCGACCAGCTGCCCGCCGGCTTCGCCTTCGAGTGGACCGGCCAGTCGCGCGAGGAGCGCCTCTCCGGCTCGACCGCGCGATCCTGCTGCTCGGCTTCTCGCTGCTCGCCGTCTTCCTCTGCCTGTCGGCGCTCTACGAGAGCTGGTCGATCCCGTTCGCGGTGCTGCTCGCGGTGCCGCTCGGCGTGCTCGGCGCGGTGCTCGGCGCGACGCTTGCGCGGCATGCCGAACGACGTCTTCTTCAAGGTCGGCCTGATCACCGTGATCGGCCTGTCGGCGAAGAACGCGATCCTGATCATCGAGTTCGCCAAGGACCTGCACGCGCAGGGCATGGACGCTGGTCGAGGCGACGCTGCGAGGCGGTGCACCTGCGCTTCCGGCCGATCCTGATGACCTCGATCGCCTTCATCCTCGGCGTGCTGCCGCTGGTGGTCTCGTCGGGCGCCGGCTCGGCGCAGCCAGCGCGCGATCGGCACCGGCGTGATGGGCGGGATGATCACCGCGACCTTGCTCGCGATCTTCTTCGTGCCGGTGTTCTTCGTCGTCGTGCGCCGCATCTTCAAGGGCGGCGGTCGTGCGCGCAGCTGTACGCCGCATGCCGCTGCCGAGCGCGCCGCCGGCCGCGGCGAGCGGAGGAGGCGGCCATGCCTGAGCGCGCGCCATGCTCGCGCCGGCGCTGGCCGGCGCTGCGTCGCGCTCGCGCGGCTGCATGCAGCTGATCCCGACCTACGAGCGGCCGGCGCGCGCCGGTGCCGGCCGCCTATCCGCTCGAGACCGCGCCGGCCGCCGCGTGCCGGCGCGCCGCCGCGGCCGAGATCGAATGGCAGCGCTTCTTCGCCGACCCGCGCCTGAAGCGCCTGATCGAGCTGGCGCTCGTCGAACAACCGCGACCTGCGCGTCGCCGTCCTCAACATCGAGCAGGCGCGGGCGCTCTACGACGTGCGCCGCGCCGACGAGCTGCCGACGCTCGGCATCGGCGGCAGCGCGGCGCGCGCGGCCACCGGTCAGCGGCACGATCGGCACCGTCTACACCGTCGGCGTCGGCGGTCGACCGGCTACGAGCTCGACCTGTTCGGCCGCGTCCGCTCGCTGAGCGAGGCGGCGCTCAGCCAGTACCTGGCGACCGCGGAGGCGAGCAAGGCGGTGCAGATCAGCCTGGTCGCGCAGCGTGGCGAACGCGCTACCTGACGCTGCTCGCCGACGACGAGCAGCTCGCGCGTCACCCGCGCAGACGCTGACGACGCGCGAGGAGTCGACCCGCCTCACCAAGCTGCGCTTCGACAACGGCGCCGCCTCCGAGCTCGACTACCGGCAGGCCGGAATCGCTGCTCGAAGGCGCGCGCGGCCGCGCTCGCCCTGACGCTGCGCCAGCGTGCGCTCGACGAGAACGCGCTGCGTGCTGCTGGTCGGCCAGCCGCTGCCCGCCGACCTGCCGCCGCCGCTGCCGCTCGACGAAGCGGCAGATGCACGATCGACGTGCCCGCCGGCCTGCCGTCCGAGCTGCTGATCGCGGCGGCCCGACATCCGCGCCGCCGAGCAGCAGCTGATCGCCGCCAACGCCAACATCGGCGCGGCGCGCGCGGCGTTCTTCCCGCGCATCTCGCTGACCGCCAGCTTCGGCACCGCGAGCACCGAGCTCTCGGGCCTGTTCAAGAGCGGCACGCTGCGCCTTCACCGGCACCGGCGCAGCTGCTGCAGCCGATCTTCGACGCCGGCCGCAACCAGCGCCAACCTCGACGTCGCCGAGGCCACCCGCGACGATCGCGGTGGCGCCAGTACGAGACGCTCGATCCAGACCGCCGTTCCGCGAGGTCGCCGACGCGCTCGCCGGCCGCGCCACGCTTCGGCGAGCAGCGTGCGCGCGCTGGCGGCGCAGACCAACGCGCTGGCGATCACCTATCGCCTCGCCGACCTGCGCTACCGCGCCGGCGCCGTCGAGCTACCTCGATGCGCTCGATGCGCAGCGCCAGCTGTTCGTCTCGCAGCAGGCGCTGGTGCAGTCGCAGGCGGCGCAGCTGCAGAACACTGGTGGCGCTGTACCGGGTGCTCGGCGGCGGCTGGACAGAGCCGCCGCCGCCCTGATCGGAGCCTGACAGGCCCTAGACGGGGGTGGCCTGGCCGAGCGACTGGAACTCGGCGGCCCGCTTTTCCTTCCACGCGGCGATCGCGGTCGCCATCTCGTCGGTGTCGAAGATCGCGCTTTGCAGCAGCGTCATCTGCTCGCAGCGCCGACCGCGGTCGAGTGGTCGCGCGCATGGTTGAGCGCGAGCTTGCTGCCGGCGATGGCGAGCGGCGACTTGGCGGCGATGCTGCTGGCCAGCGTCATCGCGCGATCGAGCAGTCGCCGCGGCATCGGGCAGCACCGGCGTTGACGAGGCCGACCGCGAGCGCCCGCTCGGCGCCCAGCCGCTCGCCGGTGTAGGCCATCTCGCGCGCCACGCCCTGCGGCACGATCTTCGGCAGGCGCTGCAGGACTGCCGAGGTCGGCGGCCATGCCGATCGTTGATCTCCTGCAGCGGTGAAGAACGCGTCGGCGCTGCACAGGCGGATGTCGCAGGCGGTCGACGAGGTCGAGCGCGCCGCCGATGCAGCCGCCCTGGATCGCGCAGATCACCGGGAAGCGCGCCTCGTCGAGGCGCGCTGAAGCAGTCGATGAGCTTCCTCAGCGACTCCTGGAAGGCGAGGCGCTGCGCGCGCCGTGGCGGTGACGAGCAGCGCGTCGTCGCCGGCGAAGACGTCGAGCGCCATGCCGGCCGAGAAGTGCTTGCCGGTCGACGAGATCACGAGCGCGCGCGTCGTCGCCGTCGTCGCTCGAGGCCGCGCACCGCGTCGCGGATCGCCGGGAAGAACGCCGGCGTCATCGTGTTCAGCCGCTCCGGGCGGTTCAGGCTGCAGGTGGGCGACGCCGTTATCGTGCGAGAGCTCGAAGAATTCGCGGCTGGTGCTGTCGTTCATGGCGGCGGAGGAGGTGCGAGTGGACAACAAGCAGATCGAGACCCGCGACGGCATTGACGCTGCGCGGCCGCGAGTGGCCGCAGCGAGCCGGCGCGCGGCACGATTGTCCTCGTTCACGGCCTGGGCGAGCACGTCGGCCGCTACGCGCACGTCGCCGCGCTTCTTCAACGCCGCGCGGCTGGCGCGTCGTCGGCTACGACCACCGCGGCCACGGCGCGAAGCGAGGCGCGCGCGGCCGGCTCGCCGCCGCCGACGACCTGCTGGTCGACCTGGCGCGGCGTGCATCGACGCGGTGCGCGCCGAGCATCCCGGCGGGCCGCTCGTGCTGCTCGGGCACAGCCTCGGCGGGCTGGTCGCGGCGCGCTTCGTCGCCGGCGCGCTGGCGCCGGCGCTCGCCTGGTCGCGGCCGGTCGACGCGCTGCGTGCTGTCGTCGCCGGTGCTCGATCACGGCGATGAGCGCCGCTGCAGAAGGCGCTGCTCGCGCGTGCTCGGCCCGCTGACGCCGAACCACGCGGTCGGCAACGGCCTGAAGCCGGAGTGGATCTCGCGCGACCCGGCGGTCGGTCGCGGCCTACAAGGCCGACCCGCTGGTGCACGACCGGATCGCGCCGCGGCTGGCGCGCTTCATCGTCGACGGCGGCGAGCTCGTGCGCGCGCATCGCGCCGCGCTGGACGCGTGCCGACGCTGCTGCTCTACGCCGGCGCCGACCGCTGCGTGCTGCCCGCGGGCAGCGCCGCGTTCGCCGCCGCGGCGCCGACGGACGTGGTCGACGGCGCGCGTCTATCCGCCGCTGTTCCACGAGATCATGAACGAACCCGAGCGGGCCGAGGTGTTGATCGGCGCCTCGCCGCAGTGGCTCGATACACTCGACCGCTTCGCCCACGAGGAGCCCGCCGTGAACGCACGCGACCCGCTTCTTCCGCTCCAGGCCGACGAGGCCGAGCAGCTCGGCCAGTACGCCGCGCGCGTCTGGGACGACGAGATCGTCCCGGCGCTCACCGACTACATCGCCATCCCGGCCAAGAGCCCGATGTTCGACGCCGACTGGAGCCAGCACGGCTACATCGACCGCGTGGTGACGCGACGCCGCCGCCTGGGTCGAGAAGCAGAAGGTCGCCGGCCTGAAGCTCGAGGTGATCCGCCTCGAAGGCCGCACGCCGGTGATCTTCTTCGACGTGCCGGCGACCGGCCGGGCGGCAACGACGCCGGCGCCGAGACGATCTGCCTCTACGGCCACCTCGACAAGCAGCCCGAGTTCAACGGCTGGAAGCAACGGCCTCGGCCCGTGGACGCCGACGTTACGAGGACGGCCTGCTCTACGGCCGCGGCGGCGCCGACGACGGCTACGCGATCTACGCCGCGATCACCGCGATCAAGGCGCTCGACCTGCAGGGCATCGCGCGGCCGCGCTGCGTCGGCCTGATCGAGACCTGCGAGGAGAGCGGCTCGCCCGACCTGCCGTTCTACGTCGACGCGCTCGGCGACCGCGCTCGGGCAACGTCGCGCCTCGTCGTCTGCCTCGACAGCGGCGCCGGCAACTACGACCAGCTCTGGCTCACCACCAGCCTGCGCGGCATGCGTCACGCGGCACGCTCAAGGTCGAGATCCTGACCGAAGGCGTCCACTCGGGCGACGCGAGCGGCCTGGTGCCGTCGAGCTTTCGCATCCTGCGCCAGGTGCTCGACCGGCTCGAGGATTCAGCAAGACCGGGCGGCTGCTGCCCGAGAGCTTCCACTGCGCGATTCCGGCCGACCGCATCGAGCAGGCGCAAGGCGACCGCGCAGATCCTCGGCGACGAGGTCTGGAAGCGCTTCCCGTGGGCCTGCGGCGCCGACGGCGGCCGCACGCTGCCGACGACCGACCGACCCGGTCGAGGCGCTGCTCAACCGCACCTGGCGGCCGACGCTGTCGGTCACCGGCGCCGACGGCTTGCCGGCGCTGCAAGGACGCGGGCAACGTGCTGCGCCCGTACACCGCGTTCAAGCTCAGCCTGCGCACTGCCGCCGCTGGTCGACGGCAACGCAGGCGGCGCGGGCGCTGAAGACGCTGCTCGAGGACAACGCGCCCTACAACGCCAAGGTCACCTTCCGCGCCGACGGCCGCGGCCGGATGCGCGCAGGCGCGACCGGCTGGAACGCGCCGAGCCTCGCGCCGTGGCTCGAGGACGCGCTCGAACGCCGCGTCGCAGGCGCACTTCGGCGCGCCCTGCGGCTACATCGGCCAGGGCGGCACGATCCCGCTGATGAGCATGCTGCAGCAGGGCTTCCCGAAGGCGCAGATGATGGTCTGCGGCGTGCTCGGCCCGAAGAGCAACGCGCACGGACCGAACGAGTTCCTGCACGTGCCCTACGGCAAGAAGCTCACCGCGGCGGTCGCGCAGGTGATGGCCGCCTGCGCCTGAGGATCGCGGGCGCCCGCCTCTGCGTCGCGCATCAGTCGCGCGGCACGAACGCTTCGCCGACCATCGCGCGCGGCGACGGCTTCCGGCGACCTCGATTCCGTCGACCGCCGGCCGACATGATCCCGCCCGCGTAGCCCGCGCCTTCGCCGGCCGGATAGAGGCCGCGCGACGTTGAGGCTCTGGCAGGTCCGTGCCGCGCGGCATGCGCAGCGGCGACGAGGTGCGCGTCTCGACGCCGGTGAGCACCGCGTCGGGCATCGCGAAGCCGCGCGATCTGGCGCTCGAACGCGGGCAGCGCTTCGCGGATCGCCTCGATCGCGTACGCGGGCAGGCTGTCGCTGCCGGGCGCGGCGAGGTCGGTCGGGCGGCACGCCCGGCTGGTACGACGGCAGCACGCTGCCGAACGCGGTCGAGGCGCTGGCCGCGCGAGGAAGTCGCCGACGCGCTGGCCCGGGCGCGGCGTAGTCGCCGCCGCCGAGCTCGTAGCGCGCGCGATTCCCAGAAGCGCTGGAAGGCGATGCCGTCGAGCGGGCCGACCGTCGCCGTCGCGCGCGACCGTCCGGCGCGATAGTCCTCGGCGTCGATGCCGACGACGATGCCGGCGTTCGCGTTGCGCTCGTTGCGCGAGTACTGGCTCATGCCGTTGGTGACGACGCGGCTCGGCTCGGAGGTCGCCGCGACCACCGTGCCGCCCGGGCACATGCAGAAGCTGTAGACCGAGCGGCCGTTGCTCGCGTGGTGCACGAGCTTGTAGTCGGCGGCGCCGAGCAGCGGATGGCCGGCGTGTCGGCGCCGAAGCGCGCGCGGTCGATCAGCGCCCTGCGGATGCTCGATGCGAAAGCCGATCGAGAACGGCTTGGCCTCGCATGCGCACGCCGCGCTCGTGCAGCATCGCGAAGGTGTCGCGCGCGCTGTGGCCGAGCGCGAGCACGACGTGGTCGGCGCGCAGCTCCTCGCCGCGAGGCGCAGCATCGACGCCGCGTGACGCGGCGCGCGCTGCGCGCGGCCGGCCTCGATCAGCAGGTCGGTCGACGCGCTGCTCGAAGCGGATCTCGCCGCCCAGCGCGCTCGATCTCGGCGCGCATCTTCTCGACCACGCCGACCAGGCGGAAGGTGCCGATGTGCGGCTTGCGCGACGAAGAGGATCTCTTCGCGGCGCGCCGGCCTTGACGAACTCGTCGAGCACCTTGCGCGTGAGGTGGCGCGGGTCGCTGATCTGGCTCCAGAGCTTGCCGTCGGAGAACGTGCCGGCGCCGCCTTCGCCGAACTGCACGTTCGACTCCGGGTCGAGCACGCCGCGGCGCCACAGGCCCCAGGTGTCGCTGCGTGCGCTCGCGCACCGCGCTTGCCGCGCTCGAGGACGATCGGGCGCGAGGCCCATCTGCGCGCAGCAGCGAGCGCGGCGAACAGGCCGCACGGGCCGAAGCCGACGACCACCGGCCGCGCCGTTCGTGCTGCGCGGCGAAGTCGGCGGGCGCCTGGGCGACGAAGCGGTAGCGCTGTCGGGCGCCGGCCGGACGTGCGGATCGCGTGCGTGGCGCGCGAGGCTAGCGCGTCCTCGTCGGCGACCTCGCAGTCGAGCGTGTAGACGAAGACGATCGCCGCGCGCTTGCGCGCGTCGTAGCCGCGCTTGAACGATCGTCAAGCCGCGCAGCGCCGGCGTCGGCGATGTCCGAGCCGCGCGACGACCGCGGCGCGCAGCGCCGCGTGCTCGAGCGTGCATCCGGAGCGGCAGGCGGATCATTCGGCGAGGCGAATCATTGTCGCGACCGCATCGGCGCGACCGTCAGTCGGAACGCGTCGATGCGTTCGGCGCCCATCAGCGGCTCGAGCAGGCGCGACAGCGGGCCGCAGCGCGGTGTAGCGCGTCGCGACCTTGTGCGCATAGGCGAAGAAGCGCGGCAGGTCGGCGCTGTACGCCGGCTTGCCGTCGCGGTGCTTCAGGCGGCAGAAGATGCCGAGCACCTTCAGGTGGCGCTGCAGGCCCATCCATTCGAGCGTCGCGCCAGAAGTCGCCGAAGTCGGCGTCGCACGCGGCAGCCGCGCCTGCGCGCGCTGCCTCCCAGTAGCGCACCGCCCAGTCGATCTCGCGCTCCTCGTCCCACGAGATGAAGGCGTCGCGCAGCAGCGACGCGACGTCGTAGCTGATCGGGCCGCGGCACCGCGTCCTGGAAGTCGAGGATGCCGGGGTTCGGCGTCGGCGACCATCAGGTTGCGCGGCATCCAGTCGCGGTGCACCGCGACCGTCGGCTGGGCGAGCGCGCTGGCGACCAGCAGGTCGCAGGCGTCGTTCCAGGTCGCCGTTCTCGGCGCCGGTCCAGGCGGCGCCGCACTCGCGCGTCGACGCACCACGTCGGGAAAGAGCGCGAGCTCGCGCCGCAGCAGCGCGTCGTCGTAGGGCGGCAGCGCGTCGCCGGCGACGCGCTGCCTGCCAGCTGACGAGCGCGGCGATCGCGTCGCGCATCAGCGCGTCGGCGCGCGCCGGCGTCGCCGTCGGCCTGCGCGTCTGCAGCGCCTGCGAGGTAGAGCTGCGCTGCCGAGGTCGTCGAGGAGCAGGAAGCCGTGCTCCGGCGTCCGGCTCGAGAACGCGCGGCGCGTGCAGCCCGGCGCGCGACGATCAGCGCCGGCGACGTGGACGAACGGCCGCACGTCCTCGTGCGGCGGCGGCGCGTCCATGACGATGACGCTGCCGCCGCCCGGCGCGATCGGCGCGCAGGTAGCGGCGAAAGCTGGCATCGCTCGACGCCGGCCGCAGGCGTCGCCGCGATCGAGCGCCGTGGCGCGCGCCGACCGCGCGAGCCAGGCGGCGAAGGCGTGCGTGCGCGCCGGCGTCGGCCCAGGCGATCGCGGCAGGCGACGGAGAGGATTCACGGGCAGCGGCGATGCGGCGTTCGAGGTGCGGACGCGCGAGCGCGCGTGGATAATCGATTCTACAAACCGATGCGCGATCGCTCTGCCAGGCCGTCCGGCTACGCATCCTCGTCGCGGTGCTGGCGGTGCTGCGCAGCGTCGTGCGCGCCGCACACGCTGCCGCTCGCCGGCCGCCTCCGCGCGCTCGCCAAGCCGCGGCTCGAGCGCGTCGCCGGCGACGCGGCACGCGCGGCAGCGTCGCCGCCTGCGCGCTGCACGCGCGCCGCGCGCGCGGCGACGGCCGCGCAAGCCGCTGCCGCATCATCCTGCAGCGCGCGCGAGCTGCGCGGCCGGCCCGATCTCGACGCGTCGGCCGAGGGCGACGTCGAGTTCCGGCGCGGCGGGCGATCGTGATCCGCGCCGACCAGCTGACGCTACGACGCAGGCCGAAGACCTGGCGCGCGCGACCGGCAACGTGCGCATCAGCCGCGACGGCAGCGTCTTCAGCGGGCCCGAGCTGCAGCTGCAGGTCGCAGCGCTTCGAAGGGTTCTTCCGCAGCCGAGCTACCGCTTCAGCGCGCACCGGCGCCGGGCGGCAAGGCCGACGCTGATCGAGTTCATCGACGACCAGCGCGCGGTCGCGACCGAGCGCGACCTACTCGAGCTGCGCGTCGCCGACGGCTGCGGCGAGCCGGCCTGGATCCTGAAGGCCGAGCGCGTGCGGATCGACCTCGAGACGAACGAAGGCGTCGCCGCACGGCGCGGTGCTGCGCTTCTACGGCGTGCCGATCCTGGCCGCGCCGGTGCTGAGCTTCCCGCTCACCGACGAGCGCAAGTCGGGCTGGCTGCCGCCGAGCTTCGGCCTCGACAGCCAGAGCGGCTTCCAGGTGGCGATGCCCTACTACTGGAACATCGCGCCGAACCGCGACGCGACCTTCACGCCGCGAGGTCGAGCACGCGGCGCGGGCCGGCGCTCGAGACCGAGTTCCGCTACCTCGAGCCGCGCCTACGCCGGCGAGCTCGACGCTGCGACGTGCTGCCCAACGACCGCGCTCGACGGGCGCTCGCGCTATGCGCTCAGCGTCCGACGCACGACGGCGACCTGCCGTGCGGCGACTCGCTGCGCAGCTGCGCGTGCTGCGCGTCTCCGACGACGACTACTGGAAGGACTTCCCGGCGCGAGCCGAAGACGTCGACGCCGCGCCTGCTGCAGACCGACCTGCTGGCTGACACGCCCGTTCGGCGACTGGATCGACCTATGCGCGCGCGTGCAGCTGGCAGGTGCTGCAGACCGTCGACCCGACGACCCGGATCGACTCGCCGCTACGAGCGCGCGCCGCAGGTCGGCGCGCGCTACGCCGGCCGCTCTGCGCGCCGGCTTCGACGTCGGCTTCGAGGCCGAGTTCAACCGCTTCGCCGATCCCGACGATCGCTTCCTCGGCGCCGCGCCAGACCGGCGTGCGCGCTGCACGCGCTCGGCAGCATCAGCGCGGCCGTTCGTCTCGCCGCGGCTGGACGCTCACGCCCGAAGCTCTCGTTCAACGCCGCGACGCTACTCGCTCGACCATGCCGCTCGCCGGACGGCCGGCACAGCGCCGTCGCGCGTGATCCCGACCTTCAGCGTCGACAGCGCCTGGACGCTCGAGCGCGACGCGACGCTTGTTCGGCCGCGCGGTGCGCCAGACGCTCGAGCCGCGCCTGCTCTACGTCAACACGCCGTTCCGGCAACCAGGCGAGCCTGCCGAACTTCGACTCGGCGCCGAAGGACTTCAACTTCGATTCGATCTTCACCGAGAACGCGTTCTCGGGCGTCGACCGCGTCTCCGATGCGCACCAGCTGACCGCCGGCGTGACCACGCGCCTGCGTCGACCCGCAGACGGCGCCGAGGCGCTGCGCGCTGGGCATCGTGCGCAGCGCTACCGCTGCCGCGACCAGCGCTGCGATCACGCCCGACGGCACGCCGCTCGACGCAGCGCTTCTCCGACGTGCTGCTGCTCGGCTCGACCAGCGCTGGTGCCGCGCTGGACGTTCGACACCTCGGTGCAGTACAGCCCGGACAGCCACCGCATCGAGCGCTCGATCGTCGGCGTGCGCTATTCGCCCGGGCCGTATCGCACCGTCAGCGCTGACCTACCGGCTGCACGCGCGGCCTGCACCGAGCAGGTCGAGCTCGGCTGGCAGTGGCCGGTCTACGGCCGCCGCCGCGTCGGCCAGCAGCGGCGCGCGCGCAGCCGGCGGCTGCGGCAGCGGCAGGCTGCGGCGGCACGCTGCTACGGCGTCGGCCGCGTCAACTACAGCACGCGCGACAGCCGCATCACCGACTCGATCGTCGGCCTCGAGTACGACGCCGGCTGCTGGATCGGCCGGGTCGTCGTCGAGCGGCTGTCGACCGGCCGCAGCGAGGCGACGCACGCGGCTGCTGCTGCAGCTCGAGCTGGTCGGCCTGTCGCGCATCGGGCTCGAATCCGCTCAGGGTCTTGAAGGACAATGTGCCCGGGCTACCAGCTGCTGCGCGAGGAGCGCACCGCGCCCGCACCGTTCAGCCCGTATGACTGACTTCGAACTCTCCTGCCGCCGGCGCGCTGGCCGCGCGCTGCGCTGGCGCTGTCGCACGCTCGGCCTGCACGCCGGCGCCAGCGCCGCGCGCAGACCGGCGACTACATCGTCGCCGTCGTCAACCAGGAGCTGCGTCACCGCGAGCCGAGGTGCAGCAGCGCATCGCGCGCGTGCGCGACGAGGCGGCGCGCAGCACGGCGACGCTGCCGCCGCCGCGACGAGCTGCGCAAGCAGGTGCTCGACGCGCTGATCGACGAGCGCGTGCATGGTCACCAATGCGCGCGAGAGCGGCGCGCGCATCGACGAGGCCGAGCTCGACCGCGCGGTCGCCAACGTCGCGGCGCAGAACCAGATCACGCTGGCGCAGCTGCGCGAGCGGCTGCGCGCCGGAAGGCATCGACTACGCGCAGTTTCGCAGCAACATGCGCGACCAGATGCTGGTCGAGCGGGTGCGCGAGCGCGAGGTGGTGAGCCGCATCCAGCATCAGCGACGCCGAGATCGACGCGCTGCTCGAGCAGCGCCGCAGCGCCGCCGGCGCGAGCGCGCGCAGTTCAACATCGCGCAGATCCTGGTGCACGGTGCCCGAAGGCGCCGCCGCGGCGGTGGTCGCCGAGCGGCGCGCGCGCGCCGAGGCGGCGCTGGCGCGCGTGCGCGGCGGCGAGGACTTCGACGGCGGTCGCGCGCGAGATCTCGGAGGACGGCAACCGGCGCCGAGGCGGCGAGATCGGCATGCGGCCGGCCGACCGCCTGCCCGACGTGTTCGTCGACGCGTGCGCGGCCGCTGAAGGCCGGCGAGGTCGCGCCGACGCTGCTGCGCAGCGGCGCCGGCTTCCACGTCCTCAAGCTCGTCGAGCGCACGCGAGGCGCGGCGCCTTCACGGTCGACGCAGACGCGCGCGCGCCACATCCTGCTGCGGCCGTCGCGCGCAGCTGACCGCCGGAGGCGGCGGCGCGCCGGCTGGCCGAGTTCAAGCGCGAGATCGTCAGCCGGCGCGCGACCTTCGAGCAGCTCGCGCGCGAGAACTCCGAGGACGGCAGCGCCGGCGCAGGGCGGCGACCTCGGCTGGGCCGCGCCCGGGCATGTTCGTGCCCGAGTTCGAGGAGGCGATGAACGCGCTGCCGGTCGGCGGCATCTCCGATCCGGTGGTCGACGCGCTTCGGCGTGCACCTGATCCAGGTCGTCGACCGGCGCCAGGTCACGCTCGACGTCAAGCAGCAGCGCGAGCAGGCGCAGCAACATGCTGCGCGAGCAGAAGTTCGAGGAGGCCTACGCCGAGTGGCTGCGCGACCTGCGCGGCCGCGCCTACGTCGAGATGCGCGAGCCGCCGCAGTAGCGCGGCGAGCCCGTGACGCATGCACGTCGCGCGCAAGCGCTTCGGCCAGCACTTCCTCGTCGATCCGGCGGTGATCGACGCGCATCGTCGCGCGCGATCGACCCGCGGCCCGGGCGAGGCGCTGGTCGAGATCGGCCCGGGCTGCGGCGCGCTGACCGATGCCGCTGCTCGAGCGCTGCGGCGCGCTGACCGTGATCGAGCTCGACCGCGACCTGGCCGCGCGGCTGCGCCGCGACGCCCGGGCTCGACGGTCGTCGAGGCCGACGTGCTGACGGTCGACTTCGCGGCGCTCGCGGCGCGCCGCGGCCGGCCGCAGCTGCGCGTCGTCGGCAACCTGCCGTACAACATCTCGACGCCGATCCTGTTCCACCTGCTCGCAGCCGGTCGACGCGCGTCGCCGACCAGCACTTCATGCTGCAGAAGGAGGTCGTCGACCGGATGGCCGCGGCGCCCGGGCAGCAAGGACTACGGCCGGCTGACGCGTGATGCTGCAGTGGCGCTACGACATCGAGCACGCTGCTCGACGTGCCGCCGCGAGGCCTTCGAGCCGCCGCCGCGCGTCGACTCGGCGGTGGTGCGCATGACGCCGCTGCCGGCGCCGGCGGCGTCGACCCGGCGCTGCTCGGCGAGCTCGTCACGGTCGCGTTCTCGCAGCGCCGCAAGCTGCTGCGCCACACGCTCGGCCGCTGGCTCGACGAGCGCGGCGCGGCAGCCGCCGTTCGACCTGCAGCGGCGCGCCGAAGAGGTGCCGGTCGACGAATACCTCGCACTCGCCGCCGCGCTGCGCAAGCGACCTGAAGAGTCGGCCCGCTCCGGAGGGAGCGCTGCGGGACGGAGCGTCCTGATCGCCGGCAGCGGCGCGTTGCATGCCGCGTTCGAGCCACATCGCCGTGTCGAAGGCGCTGCTCATCAGCGGCATGTTCGTGCCGAAGCTGCTGTTCGCCGCCGTTCTTGGCGCCGCCTTGACCGGCTTGTCGCTGCCTTGACGTTCTGCGTCGGGGCCACTTCCGTCGCCCGCTCCCATGACCCTGATTCCTGGGAGCGGGCTACTGAAAGAATAGAAGCACCTGAACGGTACTTTGCGCTCCGCCCAGAAGTCGGCCGCGTCGCGGAAGACGTCGAGCAGCTGCTCGCGCGCCTCGCGGTCGAAGCGCGGGTTGTCGGGCAAGCTGCTCGAGCACGACGACGAAGCCGGGCTGCGGGCCCGCCTTGTGCACCAGGTCGGTCATGCAGTCGTACAGCGCGTCGAGGTTCTTGCCGAAGTGCGCCGGGAACAGTGAACGCCTCGGCGATGCCGTCGAGCACGTCCTGCTTGGACTGCGCCGCGGTCAGGTTGGCGTAGAGGAAGTGCTGGCCGGCGCCGTGCGCGCCGCCTGCATCAGATCGTCGACCCGGTAGGCGCGGATCGACTGGACGATGTTCGGACGGACTGTCTGCAAGAGCATGGTCGCGTTCCTCCTGTGATCAACTGAAAATTCGGCTCGCCGCGCTCACTGGCGTGATGCGGCTGAAAGCTCGCGTAGTGGTCGGCGGTGTAGTAACAGGCGTCGGGTGCGACGGGCTGCGGCCCGCCGCAGACGATGCGGCGGGCGCCGCCGGTCGCGCGACCCGGCGTCGGCACGGTGTACTCGCGGTAGAAGCCGCGCGGCTGCGCCAGGCAGCAGCCGCTCGCGGTTGCCGAACACCGTGCCGTCCTTGCGGATAGGCGAACGGCCCGCCGGCTACGGATCAGCGCGCTCGGTCTGCCTGGGCTTCGGTCGGCAAGCTGCCGGCCACGCGCGACCGGTCGGCGAAGCTCGGCGCCTGTCCTGCGCGCCTGAACGGCCGCGACCGCCAGCAACCCTGCAACGCCGACGCATGCTCCCCACCGGAGCAGATGGCCGCCGACGCTGCAGCCGACCGATCAAAACCACGGGAAATCCCTGAACGTTGAATCCGCAGATGTTACCGAATCGGGCGAAAACCTCAAGCCTCTGCCTCAAATTGGGGCACGACACGGCAGCGATTTAAGTGAGCGCATCACATTCGCTCAGATAGGCATGCTGATGCGACATCGTCAGGCGCGATAACTGAAATCGTGCATTTCCGGCGTCCGGGCCATACGGTCGCTCAGCGCGCGGCGTTGGCGTCGGCGACCGTCAGGCGCGGTCATGTTGATGATCCGGCGCACCGTCGCCGACGGCGTCAGGATGTGCACCGGCTTGGCCGCGCCGAGCAGCACCGGGCCGATCGCGATGCCGCCGCCGGCGGCCGTCTTGAGCAGGTTGTAGGCGATGTTGGCGGCGTCGATGTTCGGGCAGCACCAGCAGGTTGGCCTCGCCGGTCAGCGGGCTGTCGCGGCATCAGCGCCTGGCGGTAGCGCGGCGTCGAGCGCGGCGTCGCCGTGCATCTCGCCGTCGACCTCGAGCCAGGGCGCCTGCGTCGCGCAGCAGCGCCAGCGCCTCGCGCATCTTCACGCGCCGAGGCTGGTTGCTGGTGCCGAAGTTGCTGTGCGACAGCAGCGCCGCCTTCGGGCTTGCAGGCCGAAGCGCAGCATCTCCTCGGCCGCCATGATCGGTGATCTCGGCGAGCTCGCTCGGCCGTCGGGTCGTAGTTGACGTGGGTGTCGACCAGCATGCACCTGGCGGCCCGGCAGGATCAGGCGCGTTCATGCAGGCGTAGGTGCTGGCGCCCTCGCGCAGGCCGATCACCTGGTCGATGTAGTGCAGGTGCATGCGCGGTCGTGCCCCAGGTGCCGCAGAGCATGCCGTCGACCTCGCCCTTGTGCGAGCAGCATCGCGCCGATCAGCGTCAGGCGGCGGCGCATCTCGATCTTGGCCAGCTGCGCCGTCACGCCCTTGCGCTCGGTCATGCCGGTGGTAGGTCTGCCAGTAGTCGCGGTAGCGGTGGTCGTGCTCGGTGTTGACGAGGTCGTAGTCGCGCTCGGCCTGCAGGCGCAGGCCGAACTTCTCGATGCGCTGCGCGATCACCGTCGGGCCGGCCGATCAGCGTCGGCCGGGCCAGGTTCTCGTCGACCACGACCTGCACCGCGCGCAGCACGCGCTCCTCCTCGCCCTCGGCGAAGGCGACGCGCTTGTGCTTGGCGCGTCTTGGCCAGCGCTGAAGATCGGCCGCATCGTCGTGCCCGAGGCGTAGACGAAGGTCTGCAGCTTGTCGCGGTAGGCGTCCATGTCGGCGATCGGCCGCAGCGCGACGCCGGAGTCCGCCGCCGCCTGGGCCACCGCCGGCGCGATCTGCATCATCAGGCGCGGGTCGAACGGCTTGGGGATCAGGTACTCGGGCCCGAAGCTGAGCGTCGCGCCGGCGTAGGCCGCGGCCACGACCTCGCTCTGCTCGGCCTGCGCCAGCTCGGCGATGCGCGTGCACCGCGGCGATCTCCATCTCGATCGGTGATCGTCGTCGCGCCCGAGTCGAGCGCGCCGCGGAAGATGTACGGGAAGCACAGGACGTTGTTGACCTGGTTCGGGTAGTCGGTGCGGCCGGTGGCGATGATCGCGTCGTTGCGCACCGCCTGCACCTCTTCGGGCAGGATCTCCGGCGTCGGGTTGGCGAGCGCGAAGATGATCGGCCGCGCGCGCCATCGTCGCGACCATCTCCGGCTTCAGCACGCCGCCGGCCGACAGGCCGAGGAAGATGTCGGCGCCGTCGATCACCTCGGCCAGCGTGCGCAGCTGCGGTCTTCTGCGCGAAGCCGATCTTGTCCTCGTCCATCAGCTCGGTGCGGCCCTCGTAGACGACGCCGGCGAGGTCGGTGACCCAGATGTTCTCGCGCGGCAGGCCGAGCTTGACCAGCAGGCCCAGGCAGGCGAGCGCCGCGGCGCCGGCGCCGGAGGTGACGAGCTTGACCTCGTCGATGTCCTTGCCGACGACCTTCAGCGCGTTCAGCAGCGCCGGCGCCGACGACGATCGCCGTGCCGTGCTGGTCGTCGTGGAAGACCGGGATCTTCATGCGCTCGCGCAGCGCGCGCTCGACGTAGAAGCAGTCCGGCGCCTTGATGTCCTCGAGGTTGATGCCGCCGAAGGTCGGCTCGAGCGCGGCGATGCACGTCGACCAGCTTGTCGAGGTTCTTCTCGTTGATCTCGATGTCGAACACGTCGATGCCGGCGAACTTCTTGAACAGCACGCCCTTGCCTTCCATCACCGGCTTGGCGGCCAGCGGGCCGATGTCGCCCAGGCCCAGCACCGCCGTGCCGTTGGTGATGACGCGCGACGAGGTTGCCGCGCGCGGTGTAGCGGAAGGCGTTGGCCGGGTCGGCGACGATCTCCTCGCAGGCCGCGGCGACGCCGGGCGAATAGGCGAGCGCCAGGTCGCGCTGGTTGACCAGCTGCTTGGTCGCGGCGATCGCGACCTTGCCGGGCGTCGGAAACTCGTGGTACTCGAGCGCGGCGCGGCGCAGCTCGGCGCCGCGTTGTTCTGAGTTGGGCATGTTGGCGCGGCGGATTCGTCCGAGGGAGCGGTCGCGGCGGGGCCGCAGGCGACCATCATTGCAGCGTTTGCCGCCGCGCTGACCCGGATTTTTCCCGGTCGCCGCGGCGGCCCCGGCACCGGGCGGCGCCTATGATCCACGCCTGCCCATGGCCCTGACTCGGCGAGTTCGAACTCATCGCCCGCTACTTCACGCGGCCGGTGCGCGCGCGCGCCGCTGCGGCGTCGGCGACGACTGCGCGCTGCTCGCGCCGGCGCCGGGCATGCAGCTCGCGGTCTCGAGCGACATGCTGGTCGAGGGCCGGCACTTCCTCGTCGACGGTCGCGCCCGAGCGCCTCGGCCACAAGGCGCTGGCGGTGAACCTCGAGCGACCTGGCCGCCTGCGGCGCCGCGGCCGCTGGCCTTCACGCTGGCGCTGGCGCTGCCCGCGGCCGACGAGGCTTCCTCGCGCGCTTCGCCGCGCGGCCTGTTCGCGCTGGCCGATGCGCACGGCTGCGAGCTGGTCGGCGGCGACACCACGCGCGGCCCGCTCGACGATCTGCATCACGGTGTTCGGCGAGGTGCCGGCCGGCGCGGCGCTGCTGCGCTCGGGCGCGCGCGCCGGCGACGACCTCTGGGTCAGCGGCACGCTCGGCGACGCCCGCCTGGCGCTCGAGGTGTTTCGCGGCACGCGTCGCCGCTGGCCGGCGACGCCTTCGCGCGCGTGCGCCGGCGATGGAGCAGCCGACGCCGCGCGTCGCGCTCGGCCTCGCGCTGCGCGGCGTCGCGAGCAGCGGCGATCGACGTCTGCCGACGGCCTGGCCGGCGACCTCGGCCACGTGCTGCGGCGCTCCGGCGTCGGCGCACGTGGTCGACGTCGACGCGCTGCCGCGCAGCGCCGATGCTCGCCGGCGCAGGCCGCTGGCGCTGCAGCGCGAGTGCCTGCTCGCCGGCGGCGACGACTACGAGCTCGTTCACCGCCGCTGCCGTCGGCCGCGACGCGGTGCCGCCGCGGCCCGCAACGGCCGACGATCGCGGTGACGCGCATCGGCCGCATCGAGCCGCGGCGGCACTGCGTCTGTCGATGCGGCTGGCGGCGCGGTGACCGGTCCGCGCGACCGTCGTTCGATCACTTCCGCGCCGCGCACGCCGGCGCTCGCACGGATGATGCATCCGAGCCGGCGCTCAACCGCGGCTCGCTGCGCGGTGCCGGCCGCAAGCCCGACTGGCGCTTCCTGCTCGCCCATCCGGCGCATGTCGATCGCGCTCGGCTTCGGCAGCGGCCTGTCGCCGCGTCGCGCCCGGCACCGTCGGGCACGCTGTGGGCCTGGCTCGTCCTGGTGCGGCGCTGCCGCGCGACGAGCGACGCGACGTGCGCGCTGGGCGCATCGTCGCTCGCCATCGCTGCTCGGCTGGTGGGCCTGCCACCGTCACCGGCGCGGCACCTGCGCGCAGCGCCGATCCGGCGGCGATCGTCTGGGACGAGGTCGTCGCGTTCTGGATCGTGCTGTGGCTGCGTCACGCCCGGCCGGCTTCTGGGGCCAGCGCGGTCGCCTTCGCGCTGTTCCGCTTCTTCGACGCGGCCAAGCCCGGCCCGGTGGCCTGGGCCGACCAGCTGCTTCAAGCTGCGCCGCGGCCAGCCGCATCGGCTGGGCGCAAGGCTTCGGCATCCTGTTCGACGACCTGGTGGCGGCCCTGCTGCACGCTTGCTGGTGATCGCGTTGTGGAGGCGCGTGTGAGCACTGCGAGCTCATCGCCGCCGGTCGAGCGCCTGGCCGACGGCTGTCGCGCCGCGGCTGGCGCTGGTCGCGACGGCCGAGTCCTGCACCGGCGGCCTGATCGCCGCCGCCTGCACCGTCGCTCGCCGGCTCGAGCGACTGGTTCGAGCGCGGCTTCGTCACCTATTCGAACGAGGCCAAGAGCGAGATGCTCGGCGTCGCCGGCGGCGCTGATCGCGGCGCACGGCGCGGTCAGCGCAGAGGTGGCGCGCGCGATGGCCGAAGGCGCGCTGCGCGCGACTCGCGGCGCGCGGTCGCGGTCGCGGTCACCGGCATCGCCGGACCGACCGGCGGCCCGGCCGCAAGCCGGTCGGCACGGTCTGGATCGGCATCGCGGCGAGCGGCGAGAAGCGCGGCGCTTCGTGCTGCAGGCGAGCGGCGATCGCGCCGCGATCCGCCAGGCGTCCGTCGCGCGGGCTCTGGACCTGCTGATCGCGCGCTGCGCTCGCCGGCTGAGGCTCAGGCGCGTGAGCGCCAGCCGCGCCACCGGCTTGCCGCCGACCCGCGCGGTCTCCTCGACCAGCATCAGCACCAGGCGCTGCAGTCCCTGCCAGGGATCGAGCGGCCAGTCGGGCTGCTTCAGTCCCTTGACCAGGCCGTCGCAGATGTGCGCGGCTTCGAGCAGATGGGCGAGCGCGGCGTCGCTCAGCAGCGCCAGGGCGCGCTCGAAGACGCGCTCCTTCGCGCCCCAGACGCGCGCCTCGCGCAGCGCCAGCGGCAGCGGCTTGCCGGCGCCGAGCGCATCCTTCACCCGCTTCAGCGCCGCGGATGTCCTCGGCCAGCGTCCAGTGCACCAGCACCGCGGCCTCGCCTTCGGCCTCGCAGGCCGTCGAGCATGCGCAGCGCGCGCGCCGCCTGGCCGGCGAGCACGGCCTCGCCGAGCTTGAAGACGTCGTAGCGGGCGACGTTGAGCACCGCCGCCTCGATCTGCTCGAAGCTCAGCTCGCCGGGCGGGTAGAGCAGCGCCGAGCTTCTGCAGCTCCTGGTGCGCCGCGAGCAGGTTGCCTTCGACGCGGTCGGCGAAGAAGGCCAGCGTCTGCTGCCCTGCTCGCCGCCCGTGCGACGCGCTGGCCCTGCGCGGCCAGGCGCTGCGCGATCCAGTGCCGGCAGCGCCGTGCGCTCGACCGGATCGACGCGCACGCGACACGCCGGCGCCGTCGAGCGCGGCGAACCAGGCGCTCTGCTGCTGCATGCGGTCGAGCTCGCGGCAGCTGCACCAGCGTGATCGACGTCGCGTCGCCGCCGGCGAGCGCCGCTCGCAGTAGCGCTGCAGCGCCTCGAGCCGTCCTTGCCCGGGCTTGCCCGACGGGATGCGGATCTCGATCAGCTGGCGGTCGGCGAACAGGCTCAGCGCCTGCGGCGGCGCCGAGCAGGCTGCTCCAGTCGAAGTGCGCGCCGGCGACGGTGTGCACCTGGCGCTCGCTGTAGCCGGCGGCGCGCGCGGCGGCGCGGATCGCGTCGCCCGCCTCCTGCGCCAGCAGCGGCTCGTCGCCCCAGCACGGTGTAGAGCGGCGCGCAGGCTCGCGCTGCAGGTGCGGCGGCGAGCTGCGTCGGCGCGGATCTGCATCGCGTGCCCGGCTCAGACAGCCTGCACCGACGGCGAGCCGGCGCAGCACCTGCGCGACGATGTCGGTCTGCATCGCGCGGTACGAGGTACGCTTCTTCCTGCTCCTTGGCGAGCGCGGCGCGTCTCGGTGTAGGTCAGGTCGCGCGCTTGAGCAGGATCTCGCTCGGCGGGATCAGCTCCTTGCCGGCGACCGTGCGCAGCGCGAAGCGCAAGCGCAGCGCGCAGCTCGAACTCGCGGATCTGGCTCGGCCGCGGTGACCGCGACGACGGTCTTCTGCGCGCGCCTCGCTCGAGCGCCTGCAGCACCACCTCGGCGTCCTTCGGCCGCCTCGACCACGCTGCGTCGTGCGTGCTGGCGTCGATGTTGCGCTTCAGCTCGGCGGCGAGCGGCCGAGCGCGGCGCGAAAGCCGGTCGAGCTGGATGCGTCTTGAAGCGCAGCTCGGGCGCGCGCGCGCAACTCGAAGCCGCAGGCGGCGAGCGTCGACGCGGCAAGGCCGGGAGCGAGCAGGCGCGTCGCCCAGGTGCATCAGACGACGATGTTGACCAGCCGGCCGGGCACGACGATCACCTTCTTGACCGGCGCGCCGTCGGCGAACTTGGCGAACTCGGGCGCTGGCCAGCGCGGCCGCCTCGATCGCGGCCTTGTCGGCCGTCGCCGGCGACCCGGATCGCTGCCGCGCAGCTTGCCGTTGACCTGCAGCACCAGCTCGATCTCGTCCTGCACCAGCGCGCGCTTCGTCGACCGCCGGCCAGGGCGCGTCGAGCAGGTCGCCGAGCTCGGCGCGCGTAGCCGAGCTCGCTCCACAGCGCCTAGGTGGTGTGCGGGCAGACCGGGTAGAGCGCGCGCAGCAGGATGCCGAAGCCCTCGCGCAGCGCGGCCGAGCGCGGCCGTCCGGCGCGCAGCGCCTCCGAGCGCGTTGAGCAGCTTCATCGCGCCCGGAGACGACGGTGTTGTACTGCATGCGCTCGTAGTCGTAGCTGACCTGGCTGCAGCACCGCGTGGATCTCGCGGCGCAGCGCCTGGCGCTGCCGCTCAGCCGGCAGCGTCGCCGCGCGGCGCCGGTCGCGCGTCGGCGTGCCTGGCGCCGAAGTTCCAGACGCGGCGCAGGAAGCGGTTCGCGCCCTCGACGCCGGCGTCGTTCCAGTCGAGCGTCTGCTCCGGGCGGCGAGGCGAACATGACGAACAGGCGCGCCGTGTCGGCGCCGTAGCGGTCGATCAGCTCCTGCGGATCGACGCCGTTGCTCTCGGTCTTGCCCATCTTCAGCATGCCGCCGTACTCGACCGCGCGTGCCGTCGCGCTGAGCTTGCCGCCGATCGGCCGGCCTTGCGTCGTGCGCCGATCGTCGACCTCGTCGGGCGCAGAAGTAGTCGACGCCGCCCTGCGTCGGTGCGGCGCGAGACCAGACGTGGTTGAGCACCATGCCCTGGGTCAGCAGGCTGCGTGAACGGCTCGTCGAACTTCGACCAGGCCTCAGGTCGCGCATCACCTTGGTCCAGAAGCGCGCGTAGAGCAGGTGCAGGATCGCGTGCTCGATGCCGCCGATGTACTGGTCCATCGGCATCCAGTAGTCGGTGCCGCGCGCCGACCATCGCCGTGCTCGGCGTCCGGCGTCGCAGTAGCGCATGAAGTACCAGGCGCTGTCGACGAAGGTGTCCATCGTGTCGGTCTCGCGCCGCGCCGGGCTTGCCGCACTTCGGGCAGGCGCACGTTCAGGAACGCCGTCGCGCTTGTTCAGCGGGTTGCCGCGAGCCGTCGGGGATCAGGTCCTCGGGCAGCACCACCGGCAGGTCCTTCTCGGGCACCGGCACGACGCCGCAGCGTCGTCGCAGTGGATGATCGGGATCGGCGTGCCCCAGTAGCGCTGGCGGCTGATGCCCCAGTCGCGCAGGCGCCAGGTGGTCTGCTTCGTCGCCGAGGCCCTGGTGCTCGAGCGCGCGCGGCGACCGCGTCGACCGCGGCCTGGTACGCCAGGCCGCCGTAGTCGTCGGAGTTGATGGTGACGCCGCGCTGCTTGTCGGCGTACCAGTCCTGCCAGTGGTCGTAGGTGAAGTGCCTCGCCGTCGACGTGGATCACCTGCAGGATGTCGATGCCGTACTTCTGCGCGAACGCGAAGTCGCGCTCGTCGTGCGCCGGCACGCCCATCACGGCGCCGTCGCCGTAGCCCATCAGCACGTAGTTGCCGACCCAGACCGGGATCTGCTCGTGGGTGAGCGGATGCTCGACGATCAGGCCGGTGGCATGCCCTTCTTCTCCTGCGTCGCGAGCTCGGCCTCGGTGGTGCCGCCGCGTCTTGCACTCCTCGATGAAGGCGGCGAGCGCCGGGTTCGCCGCGCGCGGCGTGCAGCGCCAGCGGATGCTCGGGCGCGACGGCGCAGAAGGTCACGCCCATGATGGTGTCGGCGCGCGTCGTGAAGACGTAGAGCCGGCCGTCGCCGATCAGGCGTGCCGTCGGCGCCGCGGATGTCGTGCGGGAAGGCGAAGCGCACGCCCTCGCTCTTGCCGATCCAGTTCTCCTGCATCAGCTTGCACGCGCTCGGGCCAGCCGGGCAGGCTCGTGCTGCACGTGCTCGAGCAGCTCGTCGGCGTACTGCGTGATCTTCAGGTAGTAGCCGGGGATCTCGCGCTTCTCGACCAGCGCGCCGGAGCGCCAGCCGCGGCCGTCGATGACCTGCTCGTTGGCGAGCACGGTCTGGTCGACCGGGTCCCAGTTGACGACCTGGGTGCGCCGCTCGGCGATGCCCGCCTCGAGCATCTTCAGGAACAGCCACTGGTTCCACTTGTAGTAGCTCGGGATCGCAGGTGGCGATCTCGCGGCTCCAGTCGATCGCCAGGCCCATGCGCCTGCATCTGCGCCTTCATGTGCGGCGATGTTGTCGTAGGTCCACTTCGCCGGCGGCACGCCGTTCTTCATCGCCGCGTTCTCGGCCGGCAGGCCGAAGGCGTCCCAGCCCATCGGCATCAGCACGTTCATGCCGCTTCATGCGCAGGTGGCGCGCCAGCATGTCGTTGATCGTGTAGTTGCGCACGTGGCCCATGTGCAGCTTGCCGCTCGGGTACGGCAGCATCGAGCAGGCGTAGAACTTGGGCCGGCTCGGGTCCTCGCGTGACGCGATAGACGTCGCCGCTGCCACGCTGCCTGGGCGGCTTGCTCGATCTCGCGCGCGTTCGAAGTCGGGGTTCATGCGAGGACCGGGTAGCGAGAAGGCATCGATCGATTGCGAAAGCGACGGTCCGGGCCGCCGCCTATGGTCGCGCGTCGATTCACCCTTCCTGTGCCGGCAGATGAGAATTCCCTCGACCCGGCCCGCCGTCGTCCTTGGCGCCGTGCTTCGCTCCTCGGTTCGGGCTGCGCCACCGAGGATGCCGCGGCGCCCGGCGGGCAGCTCGCGCGCCCAGCGCGTGACGCCATCACCGGCTCGCCATCCCGAGCAAGACGGCGACTGCCGGAGCAGAACGACGTCGAGCGCGAGAAGACCGGTCGAGCGGATGAAGCGAGCTGCAGAAGACCAGCCCGCCGGTCCAGACCAAGCCACTGAGGCCCGGCCGGGCGCCGGCCTCAGCTGCGCTGGCGGCGGCCGCTCGGCTCGGTGACGAAGCCGATCCGGCTGAGCCCGGCCTTCTGCACGACGCCGATCAGCTCGGCGACGCGGCCGTAGGGCACGCCTGCGTCGGCGCGCAGCTGCACCTCGGTCTGCGGGTTGCGCTGCGCGCGCCGCGGCGCACGCGGGCGGCGAAGGCGCGCCGGCTCGAGCGCCTCGTCGCCGAAGCAGGTGCGGCCGTCGCGTCGTCGAGCGCGACGGCGATGAACTGCGGCGCGTCGCTGGGCTGCGGCGCGTCGGTCTTGCGGCAGGTCGAGCTTCAGGCTCGAGGTCATCAGCGGCGCGGTGATCATGAAGATCACCAGCAGCACCAGCATCACGTCGATCAGCGGCGTCATGTTGATGTCGCTCATCGGCTGCGGCGCCGGGCGTGCGCTCGAGGCGGCCGAAGGCCATGGCTGGTCGGCGTCAGCCGCCGGTGGCGGCGTCGACGATCATCTCGCGCAGGTCGTGGGCGAAGCCCTCGAGCTCGGCCTCGCTGCGCGGCGACCCGCTTGCCGAAGATGTTGTAGGCGAGCACCGCGGGGATCGCGACCGCCAGGCCGGCGGCCGTCATCACCAGCGCTTCGCCGACCGGGCCGGAGACCTTCTCGATCGTGATCGTGCCGGCGGCCGAGATGCTCGAGCAGCGCGTGGTAGATGCCCCAGACCGTGCCGAACAGGCCGATGAAGGGCGCGGTGCTGCCGATCGAGGCGAGCAGCACCTGGCCGAACTGCAGCTGCGCTGCAGCACGCCGTGCAGCGCGTCGCGCAGGCGCCGCGTCAGCTGCGAGTCGGCATGGCCGCTCGGCTTCGAGCGTGCCGCCCGGCGGCGCCGTGCAGCGGCGGCGTCGAGCAGCGGCGCGCAGCACCGCTTCGCGGTCGAAGGCGGCGCAGCCGCTCGCGCCCGCCGTCGAGCGACGGCGCGGCCCAGAACGCCGGCACCGCGCGCTGCGATGTCGCGCGCGCACGCGGCGCAGCAGCCAGCCCTTCCAGAAGATCACGACCCAGGCGCTGACCGACATCAGCCAGCAGCAGCGCCGCGACGCTGCGGCGTGATGACGTCGCCCTGCGGCCAGAAGTTCTCGAAGCCGGTCATGCGCCAGCCCGCGGCCGGTCAGCGCGAGGCCGAGCACGTCGTCCATGCCGAACAGGCCCGTCCGTGCTGGCCGGCCAGGAAGCGCGCCGCGCGCAGGCTGCCCTGGGCGTAGGTGGCGCGGCTGGACGAGCGGTGCGTGATCTCGATCGCGCTCGCCGGTGCCGGCGAACAGCACCGGTGTGGTCGCCGACGATGTCGCCGCCGCGCATGCGCGGCGAAGCCGATGCGTCGACGGGTCGCGCTCGCCGGTGACGCCGTCGCGCGCATAGACGGCGCAGCCTCGAGCGTCGTGCCGCAGCGCGCGCGGCGACGACCTCGCCCATCTTGCAGCGCGGTGCCGCTCGGCGCATCGACCTTGTGGCGATGGTGGGCCTCGATGATCTCGATGTCGTAGCCCTCGCTCGAGCGCACGCGCCGCCATCGTCGAGCAGCTTGCAGCACGACGTTGACGCCGACGCTCATGTTGGGCGCCATCACGATCGCGATGTGCTCGGCGTGGTCGGCGATCTCGGCCTTCTGCGCGTCGGCTGAAGCCGGTGGTGCCGATCACCGCGCTGACGCCGAGCTCGCGGCAGACGCGCCAGGTGCGCCAGCGTGCCTTCGGGCCGCGTGAAGTCGATCAGCACCTGCGGCGTCGTGCGAGGCCGGCGCGCAGGTCGGCGGCGACCGGCACGCCGCTCGTCGGCCGAGGAAGGCCGCGGCGTCCTGGCCGATCGCCGGGCTGCCCGGCGACGTCGAGCGCGCCGGCCGAGCGCGCAGATCGTGGCGCTCGCGTCGACGGCCTCGATCAGCATGCGGCCCATGCGTCCGGAGGCGCCGGCGATGGCGACGCGCCAGGTCGACGGCCGCGGCGCGTCATGCGCAGCGGCTCGAGCGGCGGGTAGGCGCGCGCTGCGGCGCCGGCGGCACCGGCTCGGGCGGCGGTCGGCCTGACGGCGGCACCGGCAGCGCCTTGAGCTGCTCCTCGGTCAGCGCCAGCGCGGCGCGCTCGCGCGCGGCCTTGAAGGTGTCGATCGAGGCGACGAACTCGCGCTCGCGCGGCAAGTCGGGCCGCCGGTCTCGATGCTCTGCCAGCGTGTCGCCCTCGAACAGGACGACCACGCGGCGCGCGCTGCGGCTCGCGCGCCCTGGCGGCGGATCGTGAACACGTAGTCCCAGCGGTCGGCGTGGAACGGATCGGTCGAGCAGCGGCGAGCCGAGCGACGTCGCGCACCTGCGCGCGGCTCATGCCGGGCTTGACCGGCGCCGCCTGCTCGCTTGGTGATGACGTTGCCCTGCACGATCTCGATCCTGTAGGGCGTGATGCATGCCGCAGCGACGCTGTCCGACGTCTGCAGCGACTGGCAGCCGGCAGCGCGGCGAGCGCGGCGAGCAGGCCGTGCAGGCAGACCGCAGGCGCGGTGAGGACGGCAGGCATGGGCATGGAGCGTGCGTCATGGGCGTGCAGCCTCGGCCGCCGTGAGCGCGGCCAAGCCTCGATATGATGAGACGATTCTACCGGCGCTCAGCCTGCCGCCGGACCGACCGCCACCATGACCCATGCCGACGAACTGAAGAACAGCGGCCTGAAGGCCACGCTGCCGCGCATCAAGGTGCTCGAGGTCTTCCAGAAGACCAGCGCAGCGCCACATGAGCGCCGAAGACGATCTTCAAGCGCCTGCTCGCCGAAGGCATGCCGACATCGGCCTGGCCACGGTCTACCGCGTGCTGATGCAGTTCGAGCAGGCCGGCATCCTGTCGCGCAACCACTTCGAGACCGGCAAGGCGGTGTTCGAGCTCAACGAGGGCAAGCACCACGACCACCTGGTGTGCCTCGACTGCGGCCGGGTCGAGGAGTTCTTCGACGCCGAGATCGAGAAGCGCCAGCAAGGCGGTCGCGCAGGCGCGCGGCTTCGAGCTGCAGGACCACGCGCTCGCGCTGTACGCCGCCTGCACCAAGAAGAACTGCCAGAGTCACGCGGGCAAGCGCTAGTGACGCGCGCGCGCCGGCGTCACTCCGGCTCTGGTCATCGCCTTGTGGTGGCGGGCGATGAACTCCGTGTAGGTGTCGATGCCGCGCAGCTGCAGGATCGTGTTGCGCACCGCCGCCTCGACCAGCACCGCGAGGTTGCGGCCGGCATCGACCGCGATCACCGTCTTGCGCACCGGCACGTCGAGGATCGTCCTCGTTCAGCGGCTCGTAGGGCAGGCGCTCGAAGTCGCGGTCCATCGTCTCCTTGCGCACCAGGTGGACGATCAGCTTCAGCCGCATCTTCCGGCGCACCGCGGTCTCGCCGAAGATCGCCTTGATGTCGAGCAGGCCGATGCCGCGCACCTCGAGCAGGTTCATCAGCAGCTCGGGGCAGCGGCCTTCGAGCGCGGTCTGCGAGACGCGGTAGAGGTCGACCGCGTCGTCGGCCACCAGGCCGTGGCCGCGCGAGATCAGCTCCAGCCCGAGCTCGCTCTTGCCGAGGCCCGACTCGCCGGTGAGCAGCACGCCCAGGCCGAGGATGTCCATGAAGACGCCGTGGCGCGTCGTGCGCTCGGCGAAGTGCTGCGCCGAGGTAGCCGCGCACGACGTCGATCACGTGGCCGGCCGACTCGCCGGTGACGAACAGCGGGATGTCGGCGCGGTCGCACATCGCGACCAGCTTGTCCGGCGGCGCCTGGCCGTCGGCGACGATCAGCACCGGCGGCTCGAGCGTGACGATGCGCGAGATGCGCCGCTCCGGTGACCTCGGCCGAGGCGTCGTTGAGGTAGGCGACCTCGCGCCGGCCGACGATCTGCACCCGGTACGGGTGGATGTAGTTCAGGTAGCCGACCAGGTCGGCGGCCGACTGCGCGTCGCGCACCGCGGCCTCGTCGAAGCGGCGCTCCGGATGGGCGTGGCCGGCGATCCACTCCCAGTGCAGGCGCGGGCGGTGCTCTTCGAACAGCGCCTCGGCGCTGATGACGGTGGGCTTCACGTCGGTGCGCGAGCGTCGGGCCCGGCGCCAGCGCGGCCGACGGACTTCACGCGACCGAGCGCAGCGGCTCCCAGTCGGCGATCAGCGGTGCACCGTGGCGGCGTCGGCCTCGGTCTTCAGGCGCTCGCGCAGTTCGCGATCGGACAGCATCTCGGCGATCTCGGACAGGATCTCGAGGTGGCGCTGGGTCGCCGCTTCGGGCACCAGCAGGAAGATCAGCAGGCCGACCGGCTCGTCGTCGGGCGCGTCGAAGGCGATCGGCTTGCTGCACCCGCAGCACCGCGGCGAGCGGGTTCTTCAGGCCCTTGATCCGGCCGTGCGGAATCGCCACGCCGTGGCCGAGGCCGGTGGAGCCCAGGCGCTCGCGAGCGAACAGGTTGTCGGTGACGGTGGCGCGGGCGATCGCGTGCTGGTTCTCGAACAGCAGGCCGGCGTGCTCGAACGCGCGCTTCTTGCTGGTGGCGTCGACATCGACCAGCACGTTGCCGGCGGGCAGGATGGCAGCGAGACGATTCATCGGATCGACGCCGGGCGACCAGCGGACGCCGCGCTCGGCCGAAGATGACGAGTGCGATGAATTATGAGGCCGCATGGCTCCACCGCACGGTGCCGGCCAGGGGCTGCGGCCGCGCGTGACGCGAGGAGACGAACTGTTGCGTGCGTCGCGGCAACGGCACCGCCGCTCGCGAGCGGAGCTCAGGTGAGCCGGGCGTCGAGCCCGCTTGGCGAGTCGTGGTGGTGGTTCTGGACCTTGTCCTTGTGGCGGACGACCTGGCGATCGAGCTTGTCCATCAGCTGGTCGATCGCCGCGTACAGATCTTCGGACGCGCACTCTCGACGAAGATGTCCTTGCCCTTTGACGTGCAGCGTGACCTCGGCCTTCTGCCGGCGTTCCTTTCTCGCTCAGCTTCTCGACACGACAGCAGCACGCGTGATGTCGACCACCTGATCGAAGTGGCGCGTCACGCGGTCCAGCTTGGTGAGCACGTACTCGCGCAGCGCGGGCGTGACTTCGAGGTGATGACCGCTGATCGTCAGATTCATGAAATGATCCTTTCGGGTAGTGCGGCAGAACGACGGTAGCAGAGCGCGTCGAGATGCCTGCACGGGAGGACAGCGGTCGTCAGCATGGCGACTGCGACCTCAGTCTCAGTCTCCGGTTCGTCGCTGCCCGACGCGCCGTTCGGACCGGCAGCGATCGGCCGATGCGATAATTTCGTCACCGCATCTTCACGACGACGCGTCCTTGGACATCCTCATCCTTGGTGAACATCCGCTCCGGCAGCGGATCTCTGCTCGCCGGAGCGCACATGCTGAACGTGTTCACGCTGGCCAACGGCCGGCTTGTCCAGGAAGAGATCGAGAGCGCTCGACGGCGCTGGCGCACGTGCAGCCGGTCTGGGTCGACCTCGACGCGCCCACGCCGAGGAGAAAGCGCTGGATCGCGCAGCACTTCGGCCTCACGATCCCGAGCGACGCGGTCGACGACGACCTCGAGGAATCGGCCCGCTTCTACGAGGAAGACAACGGCGAGCTGCACATCCGCTCCGACTTCCTGATCGACGACGACGACGACGCCGCGCAACGTGCGCGTCGCCTTCATCCTGCTCATCGACAGCGTGCTGTTCTCGGTGCACGCCGAGGACCTGCCGGTGTTCCGCCTGCTGCGCCTGCGCGCGCGGCGCATCCCGGCGCTGATCGAGGACGCGAAGGACGTGCTGCTCAAGCTCTTACGACGCCGACGCCGAGTACTCGGCCGACGCGCTCGAAGGCATCTACGACGAGCCTCGAGGCGGTCGAGCGCGCGCGTGCTCAGGCAGGACGTCAACGACCAGGCCGCCGGCGAGGCGCTGGCCGCGATCGCCCGCGAGGAAGACCTGAACGGCCGCATCCGCCGCAACGTGATGGACACGCGCCGCGCGGTCAGCTTCATGATGCGCAGCCGCATGCTCAACGCCGAGCAGTTCGAGGAGGCGCGGCAGATCCTGCGCGACATCGACTCGCTCGACAGCCACACGGCCTTCCTGTTCGACAAGATCAACTTCCTGATGGACGCCACCGTCGGCTTCATCAACATCAACCAGAACAAGATCATCAAGATCTTCTCGGTCGCCAGCGTCGCGCTGCTGCCGCCGACCCTGATCGCCAGCATCTACGGCATGAACTTCAAGTGCCATGCCCGAGCTGCGACTGGTCGCTGCGGCTATCCGTTCGCGCTCGCGGCTGATGGTCGCCTCGGTGGCCGCGCCGTTCATCTACTTCCGCCAGCAAGGGCTGGCTGCGCTAGTCGGCCCTGGCCGCTGCGCGGTCGGCATGGAGCACGCGCCTCACGGCGCGACCGCCGCAGGCCGGGCCCAAGGGCATGCCCGGCCGCTCCGGGCGGCCGGGCCTTGTAGCAAGTGTCGCTGAGCGCCCCCGGGGAACGAGGGAGGAGGGAGGGAGGAGGAGACCCCCAGGGATTTCAGCCGGCAAGGCCGGCCGGCTCCGCGACGAAAACCGGTTCGAGCGTGATCGCCCGGGAGGCTCGAGCGCTCCCGGAAGCACGCGGGGCGCCGCATCGAACCGGTATGACGCGGCTCGGGCCGGGAAGTTCCCGGCCGAATCCGAAAACTCGTGCTTCGGCCTTTTTTCCTGGCCGCTACCCGGGGCGCGCCGGCGAGCCGGCAGGACGGCGCGATACCGGCGGAATCGGCGCAAGATCGGCTCCGCGGCGCCATCGCCGGTCATGTCCGGCGACTACACTCGCGCCCTTGCAAGGGCGCCGATGATCTATCCCGAACTCTTCAAGCAGCTCGAAGCCGTCCGCTGGAACATGGACCAGGACATCCCCTGGGACCGCTTCGACGCGCAGCCAGCTGACCGAGGAGCAGGCCCAGACGATCAAGATGAACGCCATCACCGAGTGGGCGGCGCTGCCGGCCACCGAGATGTTCCTGCGCGACAACCGCGACGACAGCGACTTCTCGGCGTTCATGAGCGATCTGGTTCTTCGAGGAGCAGAAGCACTCGCTGGTGCTGATGGAGTACCTGCGCCGCTTCCGCCCCGACCTCGTGCCGACCGAGGCCGAGCTGCACGAGGTGCGCTTCGAGTTCGATCCGGCGCCCGGCGCTCGAGACGCTGATGCTGCACTTCTGCGGCGAGATCCGCCTCAACCACTGGTACCGCCGCGCCGCCGAGTGGCACACCGAGCCGGTGATCAAGCGCGATCTACGAGACGCTGGCGCGCGACGAGGCGCGCCACGGCGGCGCCTACCTGCGCTACATGAAGCGCGCGATGCAGCAGCTTCGGCGACGAGGCGCGGGCGCGCGTTCGCCAAGGTCGGCGTGCTGATGGCGAGCGCGCGCGCGCACCGCGCAGGCGCTGCATCCGACCAACCTGCACGTCAACGCCAGGCCTGTTCCCGCGCGACACGATCCAGAGCCGCCTGCCCGATCCCGAGTGGCTCGAGCGCTGGCTCGACAAGCAGATCCAGTTCGACGCGGTCTGGGAGAGCAAGGTCGTCGAGCGCATCCTGCACAACCTGAGCCTGCTGATGGAGCGCAGCTTCGCCAGCGTGCAGGAGCTGAACCGCTACCGCAAGGAGCTGACGACCAAGTCGCGGCGGCCGCCGCCGCCGCCGCTGGCGTCGGCCGCCGCGGCCGGGCGCCGCTCCGGCCTGACGAGCCCGCCGGCCGGACGGGCCGGCGGCTCGCCGCGTCAGCTGCGCCGTCAGGCTGCAGCATCGGCCTGCCAGCCGCCTTGCGATCGGCCGCCACCTTCTGCGCGCTCGGCCGCTCGCCGACCAGCCGGCTGTAGGCCTTCCGAGTCGATGCCGGCGGCGGCGAGCAGGTCCTCGCCGTAGATCGCCCGGGTCGCCATCGAGACCAGCGGCAGCTGAGTCCAGGCCGAGCAGTCGGCCTGGGTGAAGCTGTCGCCGGCGACGTAGGGCGCGAACCGCGCCAGGCGCCTGAAGGCGGCGATGTTGCGCTCGAGCCGCGTGCGGACGCCGCGCCGCGTTGGCTCGTCGCTCACGCTGCCGCCGAAGAACGCCTTCGGGTAGAGCTCGCGCGCGACCAGCTCCAGGTGCAGGTCGACGAAGATCGCCAGCTCTGCGCACCTTGGCGGCGGCGAACGGATCGCGCGGCAGCGAGCGGCGGCTCGGCGATAGCGCGCCTCGATGTATTCGAGGATCGCCTGGCTTTCGCACAGCGGGCCGTGCGTCGGTGCGGATGAACGGGATCTTGGCGAGCGGCGAGGCGCGCGAGCACGCGCTTGCGTCGCTGCCGCCGGTGGCGACGCAGTTCCTCCGTGAAGGCGACGCCCTTTTCGAGCAGCGCCAGCTTGACCTTGTTGTAGTAGTTCGAGATCGGCGATCCGCACAGCACGAGCATCGGCAGCCTCCTGGTCGGTACGATCGCGCCAGTCTACGGCCGACGCGCCACGGCGACAATCGGCGCCGATGCTGCCCGCCTTCGTCGCCAAGCTCTGTCCGCGCGCCGAGCTCCAGCCGCGCCTGGCCGCGCTGCCGCGGCCGCTGGTCTTCACCAACGGCGTGTTCGACATCCTGCATCGCGGCCACGTCACCTACCTCGCCCAGGCGCGCGCGCTGGGCGCGAGCCTGGTGCTCGGCCTGAACAGCGACGCATCGGCGCGCGCGCCTCGGCAAGGCGCCGGGCCGGCCGCTCAACCACGAAGGCGACCGGGCGATGCGTGCTGCGCCGCGCTCGAGAGCGTGAGCCTGGTGACGCTGTTCGACGAGGCGACGCCGCTCGAGCTGCTCAAGCTCGTCCGCCCCGAGCTCTACGTCAAGGGCGGCGACTACGACATCGAGACGCTCGCCGAGACCGCGCTGCGTGCGCAGCTGGGGCGGCGACGCGACGGCGCTGCCGTTCGTCGAGGGCTACTCGACGACCGCGCTGGTCGAGCGGATCCGCCGCTGAGCGCGGCGCCCTGCCGGCCTAGTCGCTGGCGCGGAAGTCGAGCGGCGTCGAGGCGGATGCCGTGACGCTCGCGCTCGCGCCGCGCCGGGAAGACGATCTCGCGCTCGATCCAGATGCGCAGCCGCACGCGCCTCGGGCGTCCGCTCCTTGCGCGATGTGCGCGAGCAGCGCCTCGTCGCTCAGGTGCGGCAGCGGCCGGCCGGCCGAGCAGCCGCCAGCCGCCCGGATAGGTGACGCTGCGAGCGCGCGCGTCGCTGGCGGTGAAGCCGGCGATCGCGCGGACGTCGGCCAGCCGCACCCAGCGCTGGTGGTCGGCGTCCTGGACGACGTGGACCGGCTGCGCCCCTTGAAAGCGTAGTGGCGGCCTTCGAGCGTCGCGCCAGTGCGCGCCGCCGCATCGCCTGGTAGATCTCGATCGCGAGGTCGAGCAGCGGCCTGCGCCAGCACGATGCCGGCGAGGGCGCCGATCCACAGCAGCACGACCAGGCGAAGCCCAGCCGGTGCAGCCACCACGCCAGCGCCGCGCACGCACGCCGCCGCGCAGCACGATCGCGACGCAGCGGCTCGATCACGCGGACTTCCGGTTCACGAGGTAGATGCCCGGCGGCGACCGTCGCCAGGGCGAACAGCAGTCGCGCCGGTCACCGGCTCGGCCAGCAGCACGCGCGCCGAGCAGCAGGCCGAACACCGGCGTCAGCATGCGTGAACGAGGCGAGCCGGGTCGCCGGGTAGTGGCGGATCAGCCAGAACCAGAGCAGGTAGCTGGCGAAGGTGACGATCACCACCTGGAACAGGAGCGCGCCCAGGCCAGGGTCGAGAGGCGCGCGGCAGCGGCGCGCCCGACAAGCGCGGCCGCCGCCAGCAGCAGCAGCGCCGAGACGGCGAGCTGGTAGAGCAGGGTCTTCTCGGCCGAGGCCTGGCTCGAGCGCGGTGGCGCGGATCGCCAGCGTGGTCGCGCCCCAGAGCACGCCGGCGAGCACGCCGAGCGCGTCGCCGATCCACTGCTTCGCCGCCGGCGTGCGGTCGGAGAAGCCTTCGGCGAAGGCCCAGGCGACGCCGGCGAAGGCGAGCACGCAGGCCGACCGATCTGCAGCGCGCTGCAGTCGCTCCGAGCGGGCGATCAGCGGCATGCCGAGGGCGACGACGAAGGGCGCGATGTAGATGAACGACGACCATGCGCGACGCGGTCGTGAACTGCAGGCCGACGAAGATGCAGAAGAACTCGGCGGCGAACAGCGCCCCGGCGAGCAGGCCGCCGGGCAGCGTGCGCGTCGCGCTCGAACAGGCGCGTGCCGCGACTCATCGCCCAGAGCCAGACCAGGATCGCCGCCGCCGACCGAGCGCGCCGCCGCCTGCCAGAGCGCCGGCATCTCGGGCATCGCCGCCTTCGCCGCGACCTGGTTCAGGCCCCAGAGGAAACAGCAGAAGACGACGGCGACGACGGCGAGCGCGTCGAGGTGGGCCTTGCGCTCGGTCATTGCCGCGCCGATGGTACGGGCGTCGCCGCGCGGCGCGAGCGAGCTCGGCCAGCGCCGCGGCGACAGCGCCGGCGACCAGGCCGCTGGCATGGGCGAACGGGCGCGATCGGCGATGTCCCAGCCGGCCGGATGGCGCAGCGGCCTCGGCCGCCCACGGCGCCTCGCTCGCCACCTTGAGCGCGAGCGCGCCGAGGAGCGCGCGCCGATCGCCGCGGCGCGCGCCGCGCGCGATCGCGATCAGGTGCACCGCCGACGACCGCGACGCCCGGCGTGCAGCACGCCGGAGAGGCCGCCGTAGTGGCGTCAGGTCGGGCCGCGCCGAGCAGGCCGAGCTGGGTCAGCGGCCAGGCGACGAGCCAGGCCGACGACGCATCGCGCCGCGGCACGCGCGCGCGACGACGCCGAGCGCGCCGACCAGCGCAGCGCCGGCCGAGGTTGGCGCACCAGGTGCAGCGCGCTGTAGATGGACGAGCGACCGCGCGTCCAGGCGCGCCAGGGCTCGCTCGCGGCGAGCGCCGGCTGCCAGTCGAGCGCCGCGCGACGGCGCAGGCGCGAGGCCGGCGACGGCGCCGAGCCGAGCAGCGCCGACGCCGCGAGCCACATCCGCGCAGCGTCGCCGGCGCGACGCGGCGTCAGCCGAAGACGACACGCCAGCAGCGCGAGCACGGCGCTCGCGCTGCGCGGCCAGCGCCTCCGGGTCGAGCTGGGTCGGCTGCTCGTCGAGGCGGCGCCGGTGCTGGGCCCGGCGCAGGTCGCGATAGGCATCGGCGGCGGCGCGCTGCCGACCGCGCGGGCAGCAGGCCCGGCGGCCTCGGCGCGGCTGCAGCAGCGCGATGTTGCCGACGTTGTCGAGCAGCTCCGGGTGCGCGCGCTGTCGCGCGAGCACCAGCGTACTGCACCGCGAACTCGACGTCGATCATGCCGCCCGGCGCTGTGCTTGACGTCGAAGCGCGCCGGCCTTGCACCGGATGCGCGGCGCGCACCTTCTCGCGCATCGCCGTGCACCTCGGCGCGCAGCGCGCCGGCGTCGCGCGGCGCGCGCAGGACGCTGCGCCGCACCGCCTCGAAGCGCGGCGCCAGCCGCTCGAGCCGGCGCACCAGCGCGCGCGCGGTCAGCGCCTGGTGCTCCCAGGTCCACGCGGTGTTGCTGCCGCGGCCGGTCTGGTAGTTGCTCGAACGACGTCGATCGAGGTGACGAGCAGGCCCGAGTTGCCGTTCGGCCGCAGCGCGGTGTCGATGTCGAACAGCTCGCCGGCGGCGGTGCGCAGCGTCAGCCAGTTGATCAGCTTGCGCACGAAGGCGCCGTAGACCTCGGCCGCCGTGTCGGCGTCGGTCTCGGCGTCGTCGTAGAGGAACACGACGTCGAGGTCGCTGCCGTAGCCCAGCTCCTTGCCGCCGAGCTTGCCGTAGGCGATGACCGCGAAGCTGCGGCTCGTCGCGGTGCGCGCTGCTTCAGGTGCTTCCAGGCCCAGCGCAGCGTGCACGTCGAGCGTGGCATCGGCCAGCGCCGACAGGTCGTCGGCCACCTGCTCGACCGTGATGTGGCCCTCGACGTCGCGCACCAGCGTGCGGAACACCTCGGCATGGTGGGCGCGGCGCAGCGTGTCGAGCAGCGAGCTCCTCGTCGGCCTGGCCGGAGCGCTCCCAGCCGGCGTGGCGCTCCTCGAGCTCGCGCGATGAACTCGGCCGCGGTCGAAGCGGCCGTGCAGCAGCGCGCTCGTCGGCCGAGCTCGTCGATCACGCCGGGGTGCAGCATCAGGTAGCGCATCGGCCAGCGCGCCAGGCCGAGCAGGCGCAGCAGCCGGCTCTGCACCTCGGGGCGCTCGACGAGCAGCGCGAGGTAGCTCTCGCGCCGCAGCAGCGGCTCGAGCCAGTCGACGAAGCGGATCGCCGCCTCGCATCGGTGCAGCGCTCCGTCGGCCACGCGCTGCGCGGCGCGCGCTGCACCAGGCCGGCGAGGCGCATCTTGCTCTCGTCGCGCAGCATCCGGATCGTCGGCTGGTCGCACGAGCGGCCGCACCCGCGCCGCGCAGCTCGGCGGCAGCTGCTCGAGGAAGGCCTCGGCTATCGACCGGCTGCGGCGCCGGGCCGCAGCTGCGGCAGCGCGCTTGCCGGCGCTGGCGCCTGGCCGTCGTGCAGCAGCGCGTCGAACTCGTCGGCGACGAACTCGCGCGCCTCGCCGAGGCGGTCGAGCAGCGCGCAGGCGTCGCTCGCGCTCGGCGCCGAGGCTGCGCGCGATCCAGCCGAGGTCGCCGTCGTGCGTCGGGCAGCACGTGGGTCTGCTGGTCGTCGAGGTACTGGATGCGGTGCTCGACGCGGCGCAGGAACGCGTAGGCCGTCGGCCAGCCGCGCGGCCGCTCGCGGCTTCATCAGGCCGCCGGCGCGCGAGCGCTGCGAGCGCCTTCAGCGTCGAGCGGGTGCGGATCTCGGGAACTGGCCGCCGCGCACCACCAGCAGCAGCTGCACGATGAACTCGATCTCGCGGATGCCGCCGCGCGACAGCTTGACGTCGTTGGCGCGCTCGGGCCGGCCGGCGGCGCGGCGCTGCGCCTCGTCGCGCACCTTGGCGGTGCAGCTGGCGCAGGCCCTCGAACACGCCGTAGTCGAGATAGCGGCGGTAGACGAAGGCGTGACGCAGCGAGCGCAGCGCCGAGCGCGCGGCCGCTCGGCACGCTGGCGCGCGGCGCGACCACGCGGCTCTTCAGCCAGGCGAAGCGCTCCCACTCGCGGCCCTGCACCTGGAAATACTCCTCGAGCATCGCCAGGCTCACCGCCGGCGGGCCCGAGTTGCCGTTGGGCCGCAGCGCCAGGTCGACGCGGAACACGAAGCCGTCCTCGGTGACCTCGCCGATCAGCGTGTAGAGGCTGCGCGCGACCTGGGCGAAGTACTCGTGCGCGCTGCACCGGCCGCGGCGCCGTCGGTCGTGGCCGTCTTCCTCGTAGACGTAGATCAGGTCGATGTCGCGACGAGACGTTGAGCTCGCGCGCGCCGAGCTTGCCCATGCCGACGACCCAGAAGTCGATGCGCCGCGCCGGCCGCGTTGCGCGGCGACGCCGAAGCGCGCGTCCTGGTCGGCCGCGGCCGCGCCAGCGCGCAGCTCGAGCGTGGCCTCGGCCAGCTCGGTCATCGCCCGGGTGATGTCGGCCAGCGGCGCGCCGTGCTCGACGTCGAGGACGGCGAGCCGCTCGAGCGTCAGCTGGCGGGCGACGCGCAGCGCGCTGGCGAGGTCGCGGCCCTGGCGCTGCAGCTGCGTCGATCAGGGCGACGATGCTGTCGCGGCCGCGGCAGGCCCGGCGGCAGCAGCGCCAGCTCGGCCGGCGTAGCGGCGGCGGATGCGCTGGACGAAGCGGCTGTGCTCGGCGCGGCGCGCCGAGGCCGACTGCCGGAGGCTCGCTGCCGGGCGAGCCGATGCGCATCCGGCACGATCGATGCGACGCGGGCGGTGGCGATGTCGGAGGGCCCATCGTCGCCGGGGGTCTGTGCTAGATTGAAACGACCGGCGCGAGACGCGGGTCGTGACCGTGCCGCACAGGCGGCTTCGAGTGGCGAGTCGACCGCGACCGCTGGCGCCCATGCCGGCCGGCGCAACGCTGTCTTCATGTCTTCCCATCCTCCCCACGATCACGCTGCCGCATCGCCGCGCGTCGTCGCGCCGCGCTCGCCGCTTGCGAACCGTGGGCGCGCGTGCTCCTGGGACTGTTCGGCGCGTCGTGTCTCGCGCTGTTCGTAGGTTGGCTCTCACTCACTGGCTGATTCTGCCGCACATCGAGGAGTGGCGTGGGCCGATCGAGGCGCGCGCCAGCACGTCTGCTCGGGGCAGTCGTGAAGATCGGCGCAATCGAGGTGCGTTCCGAGCGGCTGGGTGCCGGCGCTCGAGCTGCGCGACGTCCAGGTCCTCGACGCCGAGCAGCGGGTCGCGCTGCAGCCTGCCGCGGGTCGCCGCGTCGATCTCGCCGCGCTCGCTGCTGTCGCTCGGAGCCGCGCTTCGAGCAGCTGCTGATCGACGCGCCCGCGCTCGACATCCGCCGCGACGCCGGCGCGGCCACATCTGCGTCGCCGGGCTCGATTTCGGCGGCAAGGACTCGGACGCCGACGACGGCGGCGACGCCGCGCACTGGTTCTTCAAGCAGGAGGAGTTCGTGATCCGCGGCGGCACGGTGCGCTGGATCGACGAGCAGCGGCAGGCGCCGCCGCTGGTGCTGACCGGGGTCGACGTCGTGGTGCGCAACGGCCTGCGCTCGCACGACATCCGCTTCGACGCCACGCCGCCCGCCGCCTGGGGCGACCGCTTCACGATCGCGCGGCCGCTTCGCGCAGCCGCTGTTCGCGCGCGCCGGCGACTGGCGGCGCTGGAGCGGCAGCATGTTCAGCGACCTGCCGCGCGCCGACGTGCGCGAGCTGCGCCGCTACGTCACCGCTGCCGTTCGAGCTGAGCGAGGGCGACGGCGCGCTGCGCGGCTGGTTCGAGGTGCACGAGGGCCAGCCCGAGGCGGCCACCGTCGACATCTCGCTGCGCGCGGTGACGCTGCGCCTCGACAAGAGCGTCGAGGCGCTCGAGTTCGAGCAGATCGAGGGCCGCTTCGACGCCGGCGCAAGGGCGACCGCATCGGCGTCGAGGCGCAGCGGCTTCGGCTTCGTCACCGGCGACGGCATCCGCTGGCCGCAGGGCGACCTGAGCGTCGCCTGGCGTGCAGCCGCGACGGCGGCGACGTGACGCAGCGGCGAGTTCTCGCGCCGAGCGGCTCGACGTCGGCGTGATGGCCGGATCGCCGGCCGCGTGCCGCTCGGCGCGGCGCTGCGCGCGCTGCTCGCCGAGCGTCCATCCCGAGGGCGTGATCACCCAGCTCAGCACCCGCTGGGACGGGCCGATCGACGCGCCGGCGCACTACCGGGTCAAGGGCGCTGCTGAGCGGCCTGTCGCTCAGCGCGCACGCGGCGAGCGGCACGACGCGGTCGGCCGGCCGGGCCTGCGCAACGCCACGGTGCAGCTCGACGCGAGCGAGGCCGGCGGCGAGGCGCGCATCGGCCTGCGAGCAGGGCGTGGTCGAGCTGCCCGGCGTGTTCGACGAGCCGGCGCTGCCGTTCGACCGGCTCGACGCCAAGCTGGCCTGGAAGATCGAGCCGCGCGCCGGCGGCGCTGCCGAACGTCACGGTGCGGGTGCGCGAGGCGACGCTTCGCCAACGCCGATGCCGAAGGCGAGCTGAGCGCGACCTGGCGCACCGGCGCCGGCGACGGCATGGCGCGCGGCGGCCGCTATCCGGGCCAGCTCGAGCTCGACGGCAGGATCGGCAGCGCCCGCGCCGCGCGCACCGTGCGCTACCTGCCGCTCGGCCTGCCCGACTCGGTGCGCAGCTACGTCGGCCGGGCGGTCCTCGGACGGCACGATCGAGCGCGGCCTCGTTCCGGGTCCGCGGCGACCTCTGGGACTTCCCGTTCCACGGCGGCAAGTCGGGCCGCGAGCGGCGAGTTCCGGATCGACGCCAAGGTCGACGATCTGGCGTTCGCCTACATCCCGGGCGAGGCGCCGCACGCGCGCGCCCGGCCGAGCGGCACCGCCTGGCCGCCGCTCACCGCCGTCTCGGGCGAGCTCGATCGTCGACCGCACGCCGGCTCGAGATCCGCGACGCCCGGGCGCGCCTCGGCGGCGCCGACTGGACCGCAGATCCACGGCGCGATCCCGCAGCTCGGCGACCATGCCCGGCTTCGACGATCGACGGCGACGGCGCGCGGCCCGCTCGCCGAGATGCTGCGCTACGTCAACGCCACGCCGATCGGCCGCTGGACCGGCGCGTGCGCTCGCGCACCGCCAGCGGCACGGCATGGCCGATCTCAAGCTCGCGCTCGCGATCCCGCTCGACGACCTCGAGCGAGACCCGGCGTCAAGGGCAGCCTCGCGCTCGGCGGCAACGACGTCCGCATGACGCCCGACACGCCGCTGCTCGGCGCGGCCAAGGCGCGGATCGATTTCACCCAGAGCGCGTTCACCGTGGCCGCGGGCAGCGCGCGCGCGCTCGGCGGCGACATGAGCTTCGAGGGCGGCTCGCAGGGCGATGCACGCAGCGCTTCAGCGGCCAGGGCACGGCCACCGCCGAGGCGCTGCGCAACGCCGCCGAGCTCGGCTGGCTCTCGCGCCTGCCGCTGCAGCGGGCAGGCCAGGCTATCGCGCGACGCTCGCGTTCGTCGGCGGCCAGCCGCAGGTCGGCGTGACGAGCAACCTCGTCGGCCTCGGCGTCGACCTGCCGCATCCGCTCGGCGCAAGGCGGCGCCGGCGACGCTGCGCGCTGCGCATCCAGACCGGGCCCGACGAAGGCGCGCGCGGCGCAGCGCGCGCGCGCGAAGCGCTGCGGGTCGACGCTCGGCAGCGCCCTGCAGGCGCGGTTCGTGCGCGAGGCTCGGGCGACGCGGCGCGCGTGGTCCGCGGTGCGATCCGGCCGACGCATGCCGCGGCGCCGACGCCCGCCGAGCCGCTGCGAGCCGTCTGCGTCCTGCCCGCCGCCGGCGTGACCGCGGTCGTCGCCCTCAGGAAAGCCTCAACGTCGACGAGTGGGAAGCCGTCGCCGACCGGCTGCTGCACGAGCCGGCGCGCGGCGACGCCGCGCCGCCAGGCCGTTCGACGCCGGCGGCGGCGCGGGCTATGTTCCCGACCACGATCGGCCTGCGCGTCGGCGAGCTGACGACCGGCTCGCGCCGCCTCGGCAACGTCACCGCCGGCCTGTCGCGCGAAGGCGAGCCTGTGGCGGGCCAACGTCGATGCCGACGAGCTCGACGGCTACATCGAGTACCGGCCGGCGCGGCGCGGCGCCGCACCGGCCGGGCCGGGCGCGGGACGGTCTATGCGCGGCTCGCGCGCCTCAGCCTGCCCAAGGGCGAGGCCGAGCGCGTCGAGAGCCTGCTCGACGAGCAGCCGGCGAGCGTGCCCGCGCTCGACATCGTGGTCGACGACTTCGAGCTGCGCGGCAAGCGCCTCGGCCGGCTCGAGATCGAGGCGGCGAACCGCTCGAGCGGCGGTCGCGACGCGGTGCGCGAGTGGCGGCTCTCCAAGCTCAACCTGGTCATGCCGGAGGCGCAGCTCAGCGGCGACCGGCACCTGGGGCGCCGGCGCGGTACCGGGCGTGCGCGGCGCCGGAGCCGGGCGGCGATGGACTTCACGCTTGACGCTCGTCGACAGCGGCGCCCTGCTCGAGCGCCTCGGCATGGGCAAGGTCGTGCGCGGCGGCAAGGGCTCGCTCGCCGGCGAGCGTGTCGTGGCCCGGCTCGCCGCTCTCGCCCGACTACGGCGAAGATGACCGGCGCAGATCAAGGTCGCGATCGATGCCGGCCAGTTCCTGAAGGCCGAGCCCGGGCGCGGCGCGCCTGCTCAGCGTGCTCAGCCTGCAGTCGCTGCCGCGGCGCCTGCTGCTCGACTTCCGCGACCTGTTCGAGGAGGGCTTCGCGTTCGACAACGTCACCGGCGACGTGCAGCATCGGCGCACGGCGTGGCCACGCACCAACAACCTGCGCATGCGCGGCGCCGGCGGCGGCGGTGCTGATGGAAGGCGAGCGCCGACATCGAGCGCGAGACGCAGAACCTGCGCGTCGTCGTCGTCCCGAGATCAACGCCGGCACGGCGTCGCTGGCCTATCGCGGTCATCAATCCGGCGATCGGCCTCGGCACCTTCCTGGCGCAGTACTTCCTGAGCAAGCCGCTGATCGCCGAGGCGAGCACGCGCGAGTTCCGCGTCACCGGGCCGTGGGACGATCCGAAGGTCGAGCGGGTCGAGCGCAGCACGTTCGGCGCATCGCCGGCGCGGCGTCGACGCGGCCGCCGCAGCGCGCCGCGCCGACGACGCCGACGACACGCGCTGAACGAGGAGCCCGATGAAGATCGCCGCCTTGCAGATGGTCTCGACGCCGAGCGTCGAGCGCAATCTCGACGCCGCCGCGCCGGCTCGATCGCCGCGCCGCCGCGCGAGGGCGCCGAGCTGCGTCGTCGCTGCCCGAGTACTTCTGCATCATGGGCCGAAGCGACCGCGACAAGCTCGCGGTCGCCGAGGCGCGCCGGCGACGGGCCGATCCAGCGCGATGCTCGCCGAGGCGGCGCGCGAGCACGGCGTCTGGCTCGTCGGCGGCACGCTGCCGCTGCGCAGCGGCGAGCCGAGCGCCGGGCGATGAACGCCAACCTCGTCTTCTCGCCCGACGGCGAGCTGGTCGCGCGCTACGACAAGATCCACCTCTTCCGCTACGACAACGGCCGCGAGCGCTACGACGAAGGCCGCACGCTCGCGGCCGGCAACGAGCCGGTCGCCTTCGACGCCGGCGGCCTGCGCGTGGGCCTGAGCGTCTGCTACGACCTGCGCTTTCCCGAGCTCTACCGCGCGCTGATGCAGCCGCCGTGCGACCTGCTCTGCGTGCCGTCGGCCTTCACCTACATCCACCGGCCTCGCGCACTGGGAAGTGCTGCTGCGCGCCCGGGCGATCGAGAACCAGTGCTACGTGTCGCCGCCGCGCGCAGGGCGGCGCGCACGAGAACGGCCGGCGCACCTTCGGCCACAGCCTGATCGTCGATCCCTGGGGCGAGGTCGTCGCCATGCTGCGCGGAGGGCGAAGGCGTCGTCGCCGGCGAAGTGCGGCGCGAGCGCCTCGCCGAAGTGCGGGCGCAGATTCCCGCGCTCGAGCATCGTCGGGGGCTCTGAGGCGGGCCGGCGATCGGCGCCACGTTCCTCGGCGACGTGATGACGCAGTCGCTCGGGCCTGGTCGGCAAGATCGTCAGGTCGATTGCCGCTGACCGCGCGGTCGGAGCGCGCCGCGCTACCGCGCGGTCGCGGCGGCCGCACCCGCGATACTCCGGCGGCCCGCACCCCCTTCGCGGGCCGTGGCGCGCGAACGCGACTGCTAGAGTGTTCCGCACCAACGACAAGGGAGCTCGAGATGGCTTACTGCTGATCGCGATCTTTGTCGGCAGCGTGCTCGGCGCGGCCAGCGAGGGTGGCTTCGGCGCTCTTCGTCGGCGGCGCTGCTCGGCTGGCTGCTGGTGCGGGTCGTCGCGGCAGCAGCGCGAGATCGAGGCCTTGCGCGAGCATCGCTGAGCGCGCCGCGCGCGGCCGAGCGTGACGCGGCACGGCCTGCGGCCGCGGCGCGCTCCGCACCGCGGCCGACGCGCCGACGCCGGTGGCGGCGCCGCTCGGCCGACGCGATGCGACGCTCGCAGCGGCGCGACGAGCGCGAGCGCCGACGCCGCGATGCCGAGCGTCGCTGCGATCGAAGTCCGGCGAGCGATCCGGTCCGCGACACCGTGCCGATGCCGGAAGCGCGCGCGCCGCAAGCCTGCCGCTGCGGCCGGTCGCGCACGACACCGTCGCGCCGCCGCCGCTCGCGACGCTCAGGCAGTGGCTGGTCGGCGGCAACACGATCGTCAAGGCCGGCGTCGCGCATCCTCTTCGTCGGCCTGGCCTTCCTCGCCAAGTACGCGCGCCGAGCACACCCACGTGCCGGTCGAGTGGCGGCTGGCGGCGATCGGCGCCGCCGCCGTGGTCCTGCTCGGCTTCGGCTGGCGGCTGCGCCTGTCGCGGCCCGGCTACGCGCAGGTGCTGCAGGGCGGCGCGGTCGCGGTGCTCTACCTGACGCTGTTCGCCGCGTTCCGCTACTACGGCGTGCTCGCCGCGACGCCGGCGTTCGTCCTGATGGTCGCGGTCGCCGCGCTCGCCGCCGCGCTCGCGGTGCTGCAGGACGCGCGCGCGCTCGCCGTCATCGGCGCGCTCGGCGGCTTCGCCACGCCGCTGATCGTCTCGACCGGCTCCGACAACTGCGACCGCGCTGTTCGCCTACTACCTCGTGCTCGACGCCGGCATCGCCGCGGTCGCGTGGTTCGAGACCTGGCGCTCGCTCAACCTGGTCGGCTTCGTCGCCACCTTCATCGTCGCCACCGCCTGGGGCGTGCTCCGCTACCGGCCCGGAGTCGTTCGCGATGAGCGAGGCGTTCCTGATCGCCTTCTTCCTCCTGTTCGTGCGTGATCATGCTGCTGCCGGCGCGGCGCGCGCGCCGCGCGGGCAGCCGCGCACCGCAGCGACGCCTGGGTCAACAGCACCCTGCTGTTCGGCCTGCCGACGGTCGTCTTCGCGCTGCAGTACGGGCTGGTGCGCGACACGCCGTACGGCACCGCGCTCTCGGCGCTGGCGCTGGCCGGCTTCTACGTCGCTGCTGGCGACGACGATGAAGAAGGCGCGCCGAGCTCGGCATCACCTTCGATGCCACGCCTGGCGATCGCCACCGTCTTCCTCACGCTGGTCATCCCGTTCGCGCTCGACGAGCGCAGCACCGCCGGCGCCTGGACGCTCGAGGCCGCCGGCCTGGTCTGGATCGGCTTTCGCCAGCAGTCGCGGCCTGCCGCGCGCCTTCGGCTACATCTGCTGTTCGTGCTCGCCGGCGTGTCGATGCTGTTCGCGCACGAGCGCCACGGCGCGCCGACGCTGGTCTTCAACGCCTACCTGTTCAACGGCCTGATGGCCGCCGCGGCCGCGCTCGCCGGCCGCGTTCTTCATCCATCGGCGTCGCGGCGATGCGCGCGATGAAGGCCGGCGAGGAGATCGCGCGAGCCGCTGCTGATCGCGCTGGCGACGCTCTGGCTGGTGACGACCGCGGGCATCGAGATCGCGGCCTTCGTCGCCTGGCGAGCTGCGCGCTCGGCGCTGCGCTCGTCGCCGCCAGCGCGCATCGTCCTGCTGCTATCGTGCTGCTCGCGAACCGGCTGCGACTGGCCGGCATCGCCTGGCCGGCGGTCGCGCAGCGCGCCGTTGATGCTGCTCGGCGCGCGATCGACGGTGGCGCGCCGAGCTCGCCCATCCGCTCAAGGGCGGCGGCGCCTGGGCGTGGCCGATCGCCTTCGCCGTGCATGCGCTGATGCTGCGGCTGGCCGCGCCGGGCTGGCCCGAGCCGGTCGGTCCGTGCGGTCCACGCGCTCGGCGCTGCTCACCCTGGCGCTGCTCGGCGCCTTGCTCGGCCGCGTCGATCACGGCGCCGACTGGGGCGACGCCGACGAGCGCCTGGCCGTGGCTCGGCTGGCTGGTCGCGCCGGCGGCGCTGCTGCTGCTGCTGCACGCGTCCGGTCGGTGGCGCGACGTCTGGCCGGTGCGCGCCGCGCCGGCGGCCTATCGCACAGGTCGGCGGCGCGGTGCTCGCCGCCGGCCTCTGGCTCTGGACGCTGGTCGCCAACGTCGCCTCCGACGGCACGCGCGGCACCGCTGCCGCACCTGCCGCTGCTCAATCCGCTCGACATCGGCGTCGCGCCTCGCGCTGGTCGCGATCGCTGCTCTGGCTGCGCACGAGTCGGCCGGCGCGCGGCCGCTGCTCGGTGGCGGTCGCGGCGCGCCGGCTTCGTCTGGCTGAACGCGATCCTGGTCCGCGGCTTCCACCACTACGGCGGCGTGCCGTATCGCGTCGACGCCTGGCTCGACTCGCTCGCGGTGCAGACCGGCATCGCGCTGCTCTGGACGCTGACCGCGCTGGTGGCGATGTGGTTCGGCGCGCGCCGCGGCGCGGCGTGCCCTGGGTCGTGGGCGCGGCGCTGCTCGCCGCGGTGGTGCGTGAAGCTGCTCCTGGTCGACCTCTCGGGCACCGGCACGCGTGACGCGGATCGTCTCCTTCATCGGCGTCGGCGTGCTGATGCTGGTGATCGGCTACGTCGCGCCGCTGCCGGCCAAGGAGGGCGCGCCATGCTGCGGCCTGAGCGCATCGGCGCGTCGCGCCGCGTCGCCTTGCGGCGAGCCTGCTCGTCGGCAGCGCCGCGCTCGCGGCGACGCGCGGCCGAGCCGCAGCCGTATCGCTACGCGGCGCCGATCGAGATCGCGCAGCCGGCGCCGTTCGTCGAGATGGCGCTGCCGCCGGCGGCCTACGCCCATGCGCGCAGGCCGACGCTGCGCGACCTGCGCCTCGTCGACGCGCGCCGGCGAGCGCGTGCCGCTTCGCGCTGCTCGCACCCGACGCCGTGGCCGCGCACGCAGCGAGCAGCTGCGCGAGGCGATGCTCTTCCGCTTGCCGCCGCGGCCGCCGGCAGCGCCGCCTGGCCGTCGCCGGTGCGAAGTCATCGGTCGACGGCGACCGGATCACGGTGCGGCGCTCCGGCCGCCGGCGCGCTGTCGGCGAGCGCGCGCCGCGCGAATCGGCCGGGCTGGCTGATCGATCTGCGGCGAGCGTCGCGCCGGCCGAGCCGCCGCCGCGGCGCCTGCTGCCTGCGCTGGTCCGGCCCGGCCGAGTTCTCGGCCGCCTACGCGATCGAGACCAGTGCCGACCTGCGCAGCTGGCGCGGCGCGCGCGGGCGGCCAGGTGATGGCGCTGCAGTCGTCGAGCCGGCGCGCTGGCGCAGCCGATCGTCGGCCTGCCCGATGCGGCCGGGCCGCTTCGTCCGCCTCACCTGGCTCGATCCGGCAGAGTGCGCCGGTGCTCACCGGCGCGGCCTCGGTCGCCGACGCCCCGGGCCAGGTCGCCGTCGCCGCGGCGCGACGAGCTCGCGTTCGCGCCGAGCGCGGCGCCTGCCGGCGACAGGACGCCCGAGCCGCGCGGCTCGCTGCATTTCGATCTCGGCGGCAGCCTGCCGCTGATCGACGTCGATCTGCGCTTCGCTGCCGGCACGCACGTCGCGCCGGTGCGGCTGCAGGGCCGCGCGCGCGCCGACGATCCGTGGCGCGAGCTCGGCAGCGGCGTCTTCTACCGGATCGAGCGCGGCGGCGAGGTCAGCGACGCCCCGGCGCTCGCACTGCCGACGCATGCGCGCTTCCATGTCGCGTCGTTCCCGACGAGCGCGCGGCCGCCCTCGACCCGGTGCAGACCCGCCTGGTCGTCCACGCCGCGCTGGCGTCGCTGGTGTTCGCTTCGACGCAGGGCGAGGCGCCGTTTCGCCTGCTCGCCGGCTCGCGCCGATGCGCCGCCGGCGCGCTGCCGGTCAGCGACGCGTCGTGCCGCAGCTCGAGCAGCGAGCGCAAGCGCTTCGGTCGGGCCGCGGCTCGGCGCGTTCGGCGAAGCCGCCGAGGTCGGCGCCGCGCCGCCGAGCGCGCCGTCGCTGGAAGGCGCGCCTGCGGCGTCGGTCTGCTCTGGGGCGGTGCTGATCGTCGGCGTCGTCGGCCTGGGCGCTGCTCGTCTGGCGCCTGGCGCAAGACCGGCGCCGCGCCCGCGCCGCCTGCTGCCGCGCTGAGCCAGCCGGCGCGCAGCGGCCGCGACGCTCAGGCGCCGAGCAGCTCGCCGACCGGCTTCAGCTCGTCGATCCGGTCGCAGACCGTCTTGACGACCATCAGGATCGGCGTGCCGAGGATCAGGCCGCACCGCGCCCCAGAGCCAGCCGAACGGCGAGCACGCCGACGAAGACCGCGAACGGGCTCATCCGGCTGGCCCGGCCGGTCCACCACGGCGTCAGCAGGTTGCCGACGACGCGCGTGGATCGCGAACGAGGCGGCGCCGATGAGCAGCGCCTGCGTCGATCGCTGTCGAACTGGATGAAGCCGATCAATGCCGAGGCGACGCCGATCACGACCGCGCCGGACGATAGGGAACGAGGTTGGTGATCCGCCGGCGAGGACGCCCCAGACCAGCGCGTGGTTGAGGCCGAGGGCGTAGAAGGCGAGGCCGGTGAGCGACGCCGACGACGACGCTGGTCGCCAGCTGCACCAGCAGGTAGCGCTGGATCTGCATCGCGCACTCTCGTCGAGCGCCTGCACCGTGATCTTCTTCTGGCTCAGGCGCGGCCCGGCGAGCTTGACCATCTTGCGCCGGAAGGTGTCGCCCGAGGCGAGCAGGAAGAAGCGTGAATGAAGACGACCAGCGTCGCCTGGCCGAGGAAGGTGAACAGGCCGAGCGTGCCGGTCCAGAGGTAGTCGCTGACGTCGAATGTGCGGCCGCTCGACCACCACGCGGGTGACGCCGCGCGGCGTCGGCGGCAGGCTGGGCGACATCGGCTCGACCGGCGCTCGCGGTCGATCGTCGCGGCGGTGCGCGTGCCGGCGCGTGCGCGCCGCGCCCGCGCTGCCGGAGGCCGCGGCGGACGCCGAGCGACGCCCGAGGCGACGGCCTCTGCGGCGGCCGCCTGCTCGATCTCGCTGGCCGCCTGCTGCACCTTCTCGATCGTCGAGCGGCGGTCGGCTTGCCCGGGCTCCTGCGACGGCCTGGCGCAGCTTCTGCGCGACCTGCGGCAGGGTCTCGATCAAGGCGATCGCGTCGTCGGAGAGCGCCTGGCGCCCCCAGCCCAGGACGGCGACGATCGCGGCCAGCAGCGACCGCGGCGCCGGCGGCGCGCGGCACGCGCCAGCGCTGCAGCCGGTCGACCGCCGGCGTCAGCGCATAGCTGAACATCACGCCGAGCAGGATCGGCACCAGGACCGCCTTGGCCCACTGCAGGGCGTAGAGCGACGCGCAGCACGGCGAGGACGACGAGCGCGAGGCTGCGCACGTCGACCGGCATGTGCAGGTGCACGCGCGCGGCTCGTCCTTCGACGCTCGTCCGGGGCAGGAGCGTTCGTCGCTGGTCGAGGCTCTGCGATCGTTCACGTCGCGTCGTCCGGGCGAGCGTGGCGGTCGATCCTGGCCCGGCAACTACGGCGTGCCCGGTCGCGTCACCTGGCGCGCGTCGGCCGGCAGCGCGATGTAGTGGCGCGCCAGCTCGGGCGGCATCGGCGAATCGAGCAGGCTCGCAGGTCAGGCGCAGGGCGTCGGCCGCGGCGTCGCCGAGAGCGCACGCCGCCGTTCGCGCTGCAGCGCCGCCGCGACCCAGCTGCGGATCGACCACCGGCCGCTGCATCCAGGAGAGGGTCTGCAGCCGGGCGAGCGCCTCGAACACGTTCTCCGACGTTCGGCGGCGTCGAACGGCGGCGATCTCGGCAATGCGGCTGCCAGTACTCCATCACGCTGTCGTACCAGGCGCGGCCGCCGCGGTCTCGTCGCCCAGGTCGCTCGGCAACCATGCGCGACAGGAAGGCGGTGTAGACGGCGAGCGCCAGAGCACGTCGGTCTCCAGCCATTCGGCGACTTCGGCTGTCGCCTCGCGGCCGCGCCGCCAGCGCCGGCACTTCGCCGAGGCCGCGGCGCATCGCCAGCCAGTGCAGGCCGGTCGATCGGCCGGACGCACGCCGCGCGCGCCCATGACGCGGCGCATCGCCTTGCAGCAGGTCCTGGCGGGCGGCGATCGGCTGCAGCGCCATGCGCGCCGAGCAGCCGCTCGAACCAGGGCAGGCGGGCGGCGCCCGACGAGGCTGCGCCGCGTGCTCGCGCAGGCCCGCGCGGCCGGGCGTGTCCGCAGTCTCGATCGCCCAGGCGCGCGCCGCGCGCGTGCCGCCGGCGGCAGCAACAGGGCGAGCAACGCCGCGTGCAGCTCGCCGGCGCCGTGCAGCCGCGACAGCCGATCGCCGGCGTCGCTCTCCGGGTCGTGCGACTGCCTGGTTCTTCGCGTAGACGTCGGTCAGTGCCATCCTCCGCACGATCGCACGCCGCCGGCTCTGCGGGTCGCTGAGCAGCGCGAAGTGTCGCACCGCGGGAGCGACTCGCCGTCGCGGCCTAGAGCGTCGCGCCGGCGCGAAAGCCGAACAGGCGGGCGACCAGCACGGTCGGGAACTGCCGCACCGCGGCGTTGTAGGCGGCGACCGCGGCGTTGAACTCGCGCCGCGCGAAGTCGAGCGCGGCGTCGCTCGCTGGCGAGCTTGGCGTTGATCTCGGGCAGGTCGGCGCCGGCCACCGTCTGCACCGGCAGCCGGCGCGCCGGGCGTCGGCGAGGATCTCCTCGGCGACGCGCAGGCTCGTCACCGCGCTCGCGCGCCCAGGCCGCGCCTGCGCATGCTCGCGCGCCGCGTCGGCCTGCCGGCAGCGCGGCGCGGAGCGCGTCGAGGCGCGGGCGCGCGCCGCTGGCCAGCGCGGTCGCCAGCAGCTCGAGCTGGCGCTCGATCAGCGCATGGCGCGCCGAGGCAGAGCGCGTCGATCGCGGCGAAGCGCGCGACCAGGACGTTGCGCAGGCTGACCATCCGGTTGTAGGCGCCGACCATCCAGCAGACGAGCAGCACGCCGGCGATGGCGACGCCGGATCTGGGTGGACCTCGTGGCGTCGTCATCGGGTCGGCGGCGAAGCGGCGGCCGGCGGCGCTCAGCTGGCGAGCCAGGTGTCGTAGCCCTTGCGGCGCAGGTCGCACGACCGGGCACATGCCGCAGCCGTAGCCCCAGGCGTGGCGATGCTCGCGGTCGCCGAGGTAGCAGGTGTGGGTGTGCTCGACGATCGAGCTCGATCAGCGGTCTCGCCGCCGAGCTCGTCGGTCAGCGCCCAGGTCTGCGGCCTTGTCGAGCCACATCAGCGGCGTCTCGATCGTCATCGGCGTGTCCAGGCCGAGGCTGAGCGCGACCTGCAGCGCCTTCGAGCGTGTTGTCGCGGCAGTCGGGGTAGCCGGAGATAGTCGGTCTCGCACATGCCGCCGACGAGCACGCTCAGGCCGCGCCGGTACGGCGACGCGTCGCGGCGAAGGTGAAGAACAGCAGGTTGCGGCCCGGCACGAAGCGTGTTCGGCAGGCCGCCGGCGTTCATCTCGATCTCGCGCTCGCGTCGGTCAGCGCGGTGTCGGAGATCTGGCCGAGCAGCGACGAGGTCGAGCACGTGGTCCGTCGCCGAGGCGCCGGCCCCAGTGCGGCGAACTGCCGCGCAGCTGCGCGCGCACGTGCAGCGCGGCATTCGAGCTCGACGCGGTGGCGCTGGCCGTAGTCGAAGCCGATCGTCTCGACGTGCGCGTAGCGCGTCGAGCGCCTAGGCGAGGCAGACGGTCGAGTCCTGCCCGCCGGAGAACAGCACCAGCGCGCGCGCGCGGGTCGCTAGCGCCACGCACGCTCTCCCTGGCCGAGGACGATCCACTTCAGCGAGGTCAGGCCTTCGAGGCCGACCGGGCCGCGCGCGTGCAGCTTGTCGGTGCGAGATGCCGATCTCGGCGCCGAGGCCGTACTCGAAGCCGTCGGCGAAGCGCGTCGACGCGTTGACCATCACGCTCGCCGAGTCGACCTCGCGCAGGAAGCGCATCGCGTTCGCGTGCGAGTCGGTGACGATCGCGTCGGTGTGGTGCGAGCCGTAGCGGTCGATGTGCGCGATCGCCGCGTCGAGCGAATCGACGACCTTGATGCTGATGATCGGCGCGAGGTACTCCTCGGCCCAGTCGGCCTCGGTCGCGGCGACGAGCTTCGCGCCGGCACGCCGCCGAGCAGCGCGCGAGCGCCGCGGCGTCGCCGCGCATCTCGACGCCCTTCGCCGCGAACACGCGCGCCGATCGTCGGCAGGAAGCGCGCGCGCGATCGCCGCGTGCACGAGCAGCGACTCGGCCGCGTTGCACGGGCTGCAGCTTCTGCGTCTTGGCGTTGTCGACGATCGCGCAGCGCCATCGCCAGGTCGGCGCTCGGCGTCGACGTAGACGTGGCAGTTGCCGTCGAGGTGCTTGATCACCGGCACCTTGGCTTCGCGCGCGATGCGCTCGATCAGGCCCTTGCCGCCGCGCGGGATGATCACGTCGACCGACTCGGGCGACGCGATCAGGTGGCCGACCGCGGCGCGGTCGGTGGTCTGCGACGAGCTGCACCGCGTCGGGCGGCAGGCCGGCCTCGGCGAGCGCGCGCCTGGACCAGCTGCCGCGAGCGCCAGGTTCGATGCGAGCGCCTCCGAGCCGCCGCGCAGGATGCAGGCGTTGCCGCTCTTGATCGCCAGCGACGCGGCCTCGATCGTCACGTTCGGCCGGCTCTCGTAGATCATGCGCGAACACGCCGAGCGGCACGCGCATGCTGGCCGACGCTGGATGCCGCTCGGGCTGCTGCGCGCAGGCTCGATGATCTCGCCGATCGGGTCGGGCATCGCGGCGATCTGCTCGCAGCCCTGCGGCGACCGTCTCGATGATCTCGTCGCGTCGAGCTTCGAGCCGGTCGACCAGCGGCGCGGCGAGGCCGGCGGCGCGCGGCGGCGTCGACGTCGCGCGCGTTCGACGGCGGCGCAGCTCCGGCGTCGCTCGCGCAGGCGCCGCGCCAGCGCGCGCAGCGCGGCGTTGCGTCGCGGCCGGCCGGCGCGGCGGCGAGCGCTCGCGCTCGCCGCGCGCGCCGCGGCCCCATGTGCGCGATCGTCGGCCTGCAGGTCGGCGGAGGTCATCGGCGGATTGTCGCAAACCGGCCCGCCGGCAACCGCGCGGCGGGCCCGGCCGACCGCGAACGAATGCGCCTGAGCGGGCGCGGGGCGCCTTGCCGCCGGGGCCGAGGCCTGACTCCGGCAGCCGACTCGCCGGAGCTGTGCTGATCGCCGATGGCCGATGGCTGATGGCCGAGAATCCGCGCCCCGGGCCCGCTCCGGCCTCGTGGCGGAGGCTCGTCATGCGCTTTCTCTCCGATCGCTGCGGTCACTGATCGCGGTCGCGGCGGCTGCCGCTTCGGGCCGCGCCCCGAGTTCGACCTGCAGGCGCATCGCGGCGGCGCGCGGCCTGACGCCCGGAGAACACGCTCGCGGCGTTCGAGAACGCGATCTGGCGATCGGCGTCACCACGCTCGAGCTCGACATCGGCGATCACCGCCGACGGCGTGGTCGTGATCTCGCACGACTCCGATCTCAATCCGGCGATCATCGCGCGATCGCAAGCGGCGATGGCTCGCAGAGCGCGGGCCGCTGATCCGCTCGCTCACCCTCGCGCGAGCTGCAGGCCTACGACGTCGGCCGCCTCGAACCCGGCGCAGCGACTACGGCGAGGCAGTTCCAGCACGCAGCAGGCGAGCGACGGAATGCGGCATTCCGACGCTCGCGTCGCTGTTCGCCGCGGGTGCGCGGCGCTCGGCGCCGACGGACGTGCAGCTTCGACATCGAGACCAAGGTCTTCGCCGGATCACGCCCGACGACACGCTGCCGCCCGAGACCGTTCGTCGACACCCTGCTGGCGGTGATCCGCGACGCCGGGATGACGCAGCGGGTGATGATCCAGAGCTTCGACTGGCGCACCTTGCAGCTGGTGCAGCAGCATCGAGCCCGGCATGCAGCACGGTGTACCTGACGGTCGCAGCCCGCGACCAGCGACAACGTCGCCGACAGCACGCTGGACCGGCGGGACTGCTGCTCGCGCGACCACGCCAGCCCGGCGCACATGGTCAAGGCCGCCGGGCGGCAACGATCTGGGCGCCGAACTCAGGCAGCCTCGACGCGCGAGCGGCCTGAAGAGCGCGCCAGCAGCTCGGCCTGCAGGTGATCCCGTGGACGGTCAACGACGTCCGCCGATATGCCGACCGGCTGATCGAATGGGGCGTCGACGGGATCATCGGCGACTACCCGAACCGGATCCCGCGAGGTCATGGCGAAGCGCGGGCTGCCGTTGCCGGCGCCCGCCGCTTGCCGCCGCGCGCTGACCGTGCCGGGAACGGCCGACGGTTGCTCGTCCCGTGCCTGGGCACGGGGGCGACTGCGTGCCCTCACCCATCCCGAATTCGGTTCGATGGCAGGCTCAGAGCTGGTCGAGGCGGATGCAGGCCGCTGCGTGCGCCGCAGCCGACCGGCTCAAGCGGCGGCACGACCTCGGCGCAGCGGCGCGATCGCGTACGGGCAGCGGGTGCGAAAGACGCAGCCCGAGGGCGGCGCGAGCGGCGACGGCAGCTCGCCGGCGAGCGCGCTGCGCGCTGCGCGTGCCAGCGCGCCTCGCCGCTGCCGCGTCGACGCGTGGCGTGCTGGCCAGCAGGCGCGCGCGTGTACGGATGGCGCGGCGCGCGCGAAGAGCGCCGCCTTGGGCGCGCGCTCCATCGACCCGGCCGAGGTACATCACCGATCACCTCGTCGGCGATCAGCTCGACGACCGCGAGGTTGTGCGAGATGAAGACGTAGGCGACGCCGGTCTCGCTCCTGCAGGTCCATCAGCAGGTTCAGCACCTGCGCCTGGATCGAGACGTCGAGCGCCGACACCGGCTCGTCGGCGACCACGAGCCTGCGGCTCGAGCATCAGCGCGCGCGCGATCGCGACGCGCTGGCGCTGCCCGCCCGAGAACATGTGCGGATAGCGCGCGTAGTGCTCGGGCGCGGAGGCCGACCCGCGCCAGCATCGCCCGCGCCGCGCTCTCGCGCTCGCGCCGGCGTCGAGCGCGGTGTTGATCGCCAGCGGCTCCTCGAGCGCGTGGCCGATCTTCTTGCGCGGGTTGAGGCTCGCGAACGGGTTCTGGAACACCATCTGCACGCTGCTGCCGCAGCGCGCTTGCGCGTCGCCGCGTCGGCGCCGGTCGACGTCGTCGCCGCCGATGCGCGAGCTGCCCGCGGTCGGCGCCTCGAGCATCGTCGACCTGGCGCGCCAGCGTGCTCTTGCCGCAGCCCGATTCGCCGACGACGGCGAGCGTGCGGCCGGCGGCGAGCGTGAACGAGACGCCGTCGAGCGCGCGCACCGTCGCCTTCGGCCTCAGACAGCCGGTCGAGACCGCGTAGTGCTTGGTCAGCGCCGCGTGCCTCGAGCACCCGCGCCGATGCGGTCGGCGCGCTCATGCGTCGGCCCGCCTCGGCGCGGCTCGGCAGCGGATAGAAGCAGCGCGCGCGGCTCGCGCCGACCTCGAACAGCGGCGGCCGCTCGCGTCCGGCAGCGCTCGCTGCACGTACGGGCAGCGCGGCGAGAGCAGGCAGCCGCCGGGCCGGTCGAAGCGCACCGGGACGACGCCGGCCAGCGACGCGCAGGCGGCGCCGGCCGACGTTGCGCTCGGGCAGCGCGGCAAGCAGCGCCTCGGTGTAGGGATGGCGCGGCGCCGCGAAGATCTCGCGGCACGCGGCGCTCCTCGACGACCTGGCCGGCGTACATCACGATCACGCGCTGCGCGACTTCGGCGACGACGCCGAGGTCGTGGGTGATCAGCACCAGCGCCATGCCGCGCTCGCGCTGCAGCGCGCAGCAGCAGGGCGAGCATCTGCGCCTGCACGGTGACGTCGAGCGCGGTCGTCGGCTCGTCGGCGATCAGCAGGCGCGGGTTGCAGGCGATCGCCATCGCCAGCATCACGCGCTGGCTCATGCCGCCCGGAGAGCTGGTGCGGGAAGGCGTCGAGACGCCGCTCCGGCGTCGGGGATCTCGACCGTCGCTTCAGCAGCTCGCAGCGCGCGCGCCCGCGCGCGCCTTGCGCGAGCCGCCTTCGTGCAGGCGCGAGCGTCTCCATCAGCTGGAAGGCGACCGTGAACGACGGGTTCAGGCTCGTCATCGGGTCCTGGAAGATCATCGCGATGTCGCCGCCGAGGAGCGCGCGGCGCTCGCGCTCGCGACATCGCCGGCAGGTCGCGGCCGTCGAACGCGAGGCGCTCGGCGCGCACGCGGCCGGGCGCGTCGATCAGCCCGAGCACGCGCGAGCGCGGTCACGCTCTTGCCCGAGCCCGACTCGCCGACGATGCCGACCACCTCGCCCGCATCGACCGAGAAGCTGACGTCGCTCGACCGCCTGCAGCGGCGCGCCGGCGCGCCGAACTCGACCGATGAGGCGTTCGACGTCGAGCAGCGCGCTGCGATGGCGTCGGGCCGATGCGCTCATCGTCTTCAGCTTCGGGATCGAGCGCGTCGCGCAGGCCGTCGCCCGTCAGGTTGAACGCGAGCACGGTGACCAGGATCGCGAGGCCCGGGCAGCGTCACGACCCACCACGCGCTCTGGATGAACTCGAGCGCGCTCGCCAGCATCGAGCCCCACTCGGGCGTCGGCGGCTGCGCGCCGAGGCCGAGGAAGCCGAGCGCGGCGGCGTCGAGGATCGCCGACGAGAAGCCGAGCGTCGCCTGGACGATCAGCGGCGCGGCGCAGTTCGGCAGCACCGTGTCGAACATCAGCCGCGCAGCGTGCCGGCGCCGGCGAGGCGCGACGCCGCGACGTAGTCCTTGGCGAGCTCGCCGAGCACCGCGCCGCGCGTCAGGCGCACGAAGTGCGGCAGCATGACGATGGCGATCGCGTACATCGCGTTGGCCAGGCCCGGGCCGAGGATCGGCGACGACGGCGACGGCGAGCAGCAGGCTCGGCAGCGCCAGCATCACGTCCATCAGCCGCATGACCGCGTACTCGGCGAAGCGGCCGCGGTAGAAGCCCGCGACCAGGCCGAGCAGCACGCCGCCGGCTGAGCGACAGGCCGACCGAGACCAGGCCGATCACGAGCGACAGCCGCGTGCCGTGGATCAGGCGCGAGAGGACGTCGCGGCCGACCGGGTCGGTGCCGAGCAGGAAGACGTGGCCGCCGACCGGCTGCCAGCGACGGCGGCATGCAGCGTCGCGTCGCGGAACTGCTCGCTCGGGTCGTAGCGGCGAGATGACGTCGGCGAACAGCGCGCAGAAGACGAGCAGGCCGAGCGACCGCCAGGCCGATCACGGCGCCGCGGTTGCTGCGGAAGTCGCGCCAGAGCTCGCGCGCCGGTGACGGCGGCGCGCGCGGACGCTGCGGCGTCGGCGGAGCGAGTCGGCGCTCATGCGTGCCGGATCCGCGGGTTGATCACGCCGTAGAGCACGTCGACGATCAGGTTGACGCCGATGATGATCGTCGCCGTCAGCAGGATGCCGCCCTGCACCGCGGCGTAGTCGCGCCGGTGGATCGCCTCGACCAGCCACTTGCCGACGCCGGGCCAGGCGAAGATCGTCTCGGTCAGGATCGCGCCGGCGAAGCAGCGTGCCGATCTGCAGGCCGATCGTCGTCACGACCGGGATCAGCGCGTTGCGCAGCGCGTGGATGCGCGACGACGCGCACGCGCCCGCGCCCTTGGCGCGCGCGGTGCGCACGTAGTCCTCGCGCAGCACCTCGAGCATCGACGAGCGCGTCATGCGCGCGATCACCGCGAGCGGGATCGTGCCGAGCGCGATCGCCGGCAGGATCAGGTGCGAGCAGCGCGCTGCGGAACGCGCCCTTGTCGCCGGCGAGCAGCGAGTCGATCAGCATGAAGCCGGTGACCGGCGGGATGTCGTACTGGATCGCGATGCGGCCCGAGACCGGCGTCCAGCCGAGGCCGACCGAGAAGGTGAGGATGAGCAGCAGCCCCCACCAGAAGATCGGCATCGAATAGCCGGTGAGCGAGGCGCCCATCACCGAGTAGTCCCAGACGGTGTTGCGCTTGACCGCGGCGACGATGCCGGCGCGGAAGCCGAGCACGAGCGCGAACAGCATCGCCACCAGCGAGAGCTCGACCGTCGCCGGGAAGCGCGCCACGAACTCGCGAGAACACCGGCTCGTGGGTGATGACCGAGATGCCGAGGTCGCCGTGCAGCGCCTTCCAGACGTACTCGCCGTACTGCACCGGCAGCGGCCGGTCGAGGCCGAACTCGTGGATCAGCCGCTGGTAGCGCTCCGGCGGTCATGCCGCGCTCGCCCGACAGCGCCTCGACCGGATCGCCCGGGATCAGGCGGATCAGGGCGAAGACGAGCAGCGTGATGCCGAGGAAGGTCGGGACGACGAGGGCGAGGCGCTTGAGGACGAAGGTGAACACGCAGCGGCCGCAGCTCGGGCGGCTTACTGGTCGGCCAGGTCCACCTTGTTGAAGTAAGTGGTGCGCGGTGGCGTCCATCTTGTAGCCGATCACTTCCTTGCGCACCGGGTCGAAGCGCACCGAGTGGGCGATCGTGATCCACGGCGCCTCTTCGTTGGCGATGACCTGCGCCTGCGCGTAGAAGCCGGCGCGGTCGGCCTGGCGCGTCGCCAGCTTGGCCATCTGCACCAGGTTCTCGAAGTCCTTGTTGCACCAGCGCGCGACGTTGCCGCCGCCCTTGACCGCGGCGCAGCCGAGCAGCGGCACGAAGAAGTTGTCCGGGTCGCCGTTGTCGCCCGACCAGCCGAACATCATCGCGTGCTGCTCGCCGGTCTTGCTGCGCTTCCGGTACTCGCCCCACTCGTAGGTGATCGAGCTTGGTCTTGACGCCGACCTTCTCCCAGTCGGCCTGGATCAGCTCGGCCATGCGCTTGCCGTCCGGGTTGTACGGGCCGCGTCACCGGCAGGTACCAGAGCTCGACCTCGACGCCGTTCGGATAGCCGGCCTGCGCCAGCAGCGCCTTCGCCTTGGCCGGGTCGTACGGATAGTCGGCGACCTTGTCGTTGTAGCGACCAGAGCGTCGGCGGGATCGGGTTCTTGGCGACCTGGCCCGGCGCCCTGGAACACCGCTGTCGAGGATCGCCTTCTTGTTCGACCGCCATGTTCAGCGCCTGGCGCACCAGCTTGTTGTCGAACGGCTTCTTCTCGACGTTGAACGCGATGTAGCCGACGTTCAGGCCCTGCTGCTGCACGCAGGTTGATCGCTCGGGTCGTTCTTCATCAGCGCGACGTCGGCCGGCTTCGGGAACGCCATCACGTGGCACTCGCCGGTCTTCAGCTTGGCGTAGCGCACCGACGCGTCGGTGGTGATCGCGTAGACCAGGTTGTCGATCTTCGGCCGGCCGCCCCAGTGCTGGTCGAACGCCTTGTAGCGGATCACCGCGTCCTTCTGGTACGAGACGAACTGGAACGGGCCGGTGCCGATCGGCTCGCGGTCGATCGACGTCGGGCGTCTTCGGCCGCCATCATCTTGTCGGCGTATTCGGCCGAGAGGATCGAGGCGAAGTCCATCGCCATGTCGGCCATGAACGGCGCCTCGGGCTTCTTCAGCGACGAAGCGCACCGTCATCGGTCGACCTTCTCGACCTTGTCGACGATGTCCTTCATGCCCATGTCCTCGAAGTACGCGTAGGTCTGGCCCGGCGTCACCTTGTGCGAACGGATGGTTCGGGTCGGCCATGCGGTTGTACGAGAACAGCACGTCGTCGGCGTTGAAGTCGCGCGTCGGCGTGAACTTCGCGTTGCTGTGGAACTTCACGCCCTTGCGCAGCTTGAAGGTGTAGCTCAGGCCGTCGGGCGCGGCGGTCCAGCTCTCGGCCAGCGCCGGGACGATGTTGGTCGTGCCGAGTCTCGAACTCGACCAGCCGGTTGTAACATCGGCACCGACGACCGCGTCGAGCGGTCGTGCCGGTGGTGAAGAACTGCGGGTTGAAGCCCTCGGGGCTGCCTTCGGAGCAGTAGACGAGCGTCTTGGCGGCGAACGCCGAGCCGACGCCGGCAGCGCCGGCGGCGACGATGGCGAGCGAGCGGCAACGCGCCGGATGATGCGATGCATGTCATGGGCTGCGATCCTCGAGGTGGGCGCGCGGGAGCGACTTCGGCGCCCGCGGCGAGACGCGATGATAGGTCGGCCGTTCCGCCCGGTCAGGCCGTCCGGCGCGAGACCGGAGATAGCAATCCTGGACCGGCTTGGCGAGCGTCGTCCAGCCGGGCACGGCCGCGCGCCGGCCGCTGCTCGGGCGGGGCGAGCGCGTGCAGCGCGGCGAGCCGGTTCGGCTTCGCGCAGGGCGACGCCGAGCGGCGAGCGGACCGCGTCGAGGCCGAGCTGGCCGACCTCTCGGCCGGCGAGTCGGTCGATCGCCGGGCTGAGGTTCCACGGGCCGACGATCGCGCCGAACAGCGCGTCGCGGCGGCGCAGCAGCTGCGGCACGACTCGGCAGGGTGCGCCAGGTCGACGCTGCTGAACAGCAGGTCCTCGAAGCCGTCGATGGCGCGCAGGGCCGCGGTCCAGCCCGGAGTTGTGCAGCAGGCCGGCGAGGTAGCCGTCGAACGGATCGAGCGACTGCTGCGCCGGCGAGCGCGGCGCTGAGGCGCGCCTTGCGGTCGGCGTCGCGCCAGATCTTGACCGCGGCCCGCGCCGAGAGCGTGTCGCCGCGCGGCGTCGAAGATCGGCCGCAGCACGACGCTGGCGATCGCCCGGCGCAGGCCCGGCGGTGCCGATCATCGCCACCGCCCGGGCGAGGTCGATCTCGCCGTCGTCGTCGTCTTGGCGCGGTAGGCGCTGGTGGCGCTGCGGATGACCTCGGCGCTGAGGACGACGTCGCGTCGAGATCCGGCTGGCGACGTCGACCGACGAAGTAGCTCTCGTCGCGCAGCGTCTTCATCAGCTGCGGCACGACGTGCGGCGCGCGCGGCAGCAGGCTGGCGCGCAGCGCTGTCCGAAGGCGATCACCTCGTCGAGCCGCTCGAACAGCAGGCCGATCACGGCGGCGGGGCGCCTGCCTGCAGCCGGGCGCGGCGGCCGGCAGAGACGCCGACCAGCCAGCAGAAGAAAGCGGACGTGGCGCTCGTCGTGGCCGCTCCGGCGGCGCCGGCGAGCCGCCGCGGCGCTGCGCCGTCTCGACTGCGGCCGCTGGCGTCGGGCGCGGTCCGGCGCGGTCGCGGGGCCGAGCCCGCCGCGCGGGCGGGCGGCGGACCGGCTGCCGTCCGGGCGGCGGACGCCGAGTCTTGAACCGAGCCCACCAACGGTCCAATGACATCGAGTCCCGGTGCCGAAGCGGCAACACCCGAGTATCGCCAAAGACCCTGCCGAGCGCCAATGTTTCTCGCGCGGCGGATCAGCCGATGCGCCTGCAGCGACCGCGATCCAGAGTGGCGCGGTCGCGACGAATGCCAGGGTCGAGACGACGATCGCCGTGCTCACTTCCGCCGGGCAGCGTCTGGTAGCGCTGGGCGAAGATGCAGCGCGTTGCTGCCGACCGGCAGCGCCGCCATCATGACGACGATCGCCAGCGGCATGCCGGTGCAGGCCGAGGGCGAAGCGCGCGAAAGCGAGCACCGCGAACGGCTGGACGATCAGCTTCACCAGCGTCAGGGCGACCGCGCCGCGCATCGCCCCGCGCACGCCGTAGTGCGCGAGCGAGACGCCGATCAGCACCAGGCAAAGCGGCACGACCGCCTGGCCGAGGGTCGACGAGGATCTCGTCGGCGAAGCCGGGGAGCGTCAGCCGCTGACGCGTTCCAGGCGAGGCCGGCGAGCACCGGCAGGATCGACCGGATGGATCACGGTGTTGCGCACCGTCGTCGCCAGCGTGCGCAGGAGCCGCGGGCCGCCGCGCGTCGCGCGTCGCTCGGCGCGGGCCAGGTCGAGCTCGACCAGCGCCGTGAGCACGGTCAGGAGGGTCAGCGCATGCAGGCTGACGCAGGGTGATGTGCAGGGCGAGGCCGGCTTCGCCGTAGCAGCGCCGCCGCCAGCGGGATGCCGATCTGGACCGCGTTGCCGAACGACGCGGTGATCGCGCGCACGCTCGGCGCGCGCGGGCTCGCTGCTGCGTGGCCGGCCGGCGCAAGGCGCAGCAACGAGGTAGACCGCGCCGAGCACCGCCAGCGTCGGCGCGAAGAAGGCGAGGAGGATGCGCACGTCGAGCCGCTCGAACTCGATCCGTGCCGAGGTGCGAAACAGCAGCGCCGGCACGAAGATGTAGAACGCGGCGCCGGCCAGCACGCGCGCCGGGTCGCCGCTGCCGAGCCGGCCGCTCTTCGCCGCCCCCAGCCGATCGCGACCACGGCGAAGATCGCGAACAGCTTGATGAAGACCTGGGCCGACATGGGGGCGCAGTATCGGCGACAGAATCGGCATGGCGGCGCAGCGCAGCGCGCCCATGCTCCTGCCGATGACCCTCCCGCAGCTCGTTCCGACCCGGCCGTTTCGCCGGCCAGCGCCCCGGCACGTCCGGCCTGCGCAAGAAGGTGGCGGTGTTCCAGCAGCCGCACTACCTCGAGAACTTCGTCCAGTCGATCTTCGACGCGCTCGACAGGCTTCGCCGGCGCAGACGCTGGTCGTCGGCGGCGACGGCCGCTACTACAACGACAGCGCGATCCAGACCATCGCTGCGCATGGCCGCGGCCAACGGCTTCGGCCGCGTCCTGGTCGGCCGCAGCGCGGCATCCTCTCGACGCCCGCGGCGAGCTGCGTGATCCGCAAGCGCGCGGCCTTCGGCGGCATCATCCTGTCGGCGAGCCACAACCCCGGCGGGCCCGACGGCGACTTCGGCATCAAGTACAACGCCGGCAACGGCGGCCCGGCGCCGGAGAAGATCACCGAGGCGATCTACGCGAAGACGCAGGCGATCGACGCGCTACCGCATCGCTCGACGCGCCCGACGTCGATCTCGACCGCGCTCGGCGTCACGACGCGTCGGCGCGATGCGCGGTCGAGGTCATCGATCCGGTCGCCGACCACGCCGACCTGATGGCGACGCTGTTCGACTTCGACGGCGATCGGCGCGGCTGCTGCGCGACGGCAACGTTCCGCATGCGCTTCGACGCGATGCACGCGGTCACCGGCCCGTATGCCGCAGGAGATCTTCGTCAGGCGGCTCGGCGCGCCGCCGGGCAGCGTGGTCAGCGGCGACGCCGCTGCCCGACTTCGGCGGCGGCCATCCCGATCCGAACCCGGTCTACGCCGAGGACCTGATCGACGGCGATGTTCGCGCGCCGACGCGCCCGACTTCGGCGCCGCCAGCGACGGCGACGGCGACCGCAACATGATCGTCGGCCGGCGCTTCATCGTCACGCCGAGCGACAGCCTCGCGGTGCTCGCCGCGCAACGCGCACCTCGTGCCGCGGCTATGCGAGGCGGCCTGAAGGGCATCGCCCGCTCGATGCCGACCAGCCGCGCCGCCGACCGCGTCGCCGCAGCGCTCGGCATCGCCTGCCACGAGACGCCGACCGGCTGGAAGTTCTTCGGCAACCTGCTCGATGCCGGCCTGGCGACGCTCTGCGGCGAGGAGAGCGCCGGCACCGGCTCCGACCACGTGCGCGAGAAGGACGGCCTCTGGGCGGTGCTGTTCTGGCTCAACATCCTCGCCGCGCGGCCGGCGAAGTCGGTCGAGGCGATCGTGCGCGACCACTGGCGCCGCTTCGGCCGCGACTATCTATTCGCGCCACGACTACGAAGGCGTCGACAGCGCGCGCGGCGAACGGCCTGATGCAGCGACGCTGCGCGCCAGCCTGCGCGACGCTGCCGGGCCAGACGCATCGACGCGGCGACGGCAGCCGTGCGCGTCGCGTCGCCGACGACTTCGCCTACACCGATCCGGTCGACGGCTCGGTGCACGACCGGCAGGGCATCCGCATCGTCTTCGACGACGGCGCGCGCATCGTCTTCCGCCTGTCGGGCACCGGCACCGAAGGCGCGACGCTGCGCGTCTACCTCGAGCGCTTCGAGGCCGATCCCGGCGCGCCAGGGCGTCGCGAGACGCAGGCAGCGCTCGCGCCGCTGATCGCGGCGGCCGAGTCGTATCGCCGGGATTCGCGACCGGACCGGCCGCGACCGGCCCGACGGTGGTCACCTGAGGTCGCGTGATGCCGATACGTCCGCGGCTCGCCGTTGCGCAGCTGACGGTGATCGGTGCGGCCCGGAGGCGAAGCCATCTGCACGCGGTGCTCGACGCCGCTGAACCTCGTAGGTCACGTCGTAGTACTGCGGCGGCCGCTCGCCGCGGTGGTCTCGGCAGCGACGCACGTCGCGGTGCTGTACTGCGGCGACGAGGACCTGCTGTTGACGTTGGCGCCGATGCGCGCGCGCCGCCGACCACGCCGCCGATGGTGGCGATGTCCTTGCCCGTGCCGCCGCCGATCTGGCGGCCGAGGATGCCGCCGAGGACGCCGCCGATCACCGCGCCGGGGACGTTGTACTCGCGCTGCGGCTGCGCGGCGACCGGCTGCCGCTCGACCCAGCAGCGCTGCTCCGGCGGGCCGACGACAGCGCGCACCGAGTCACCGGCGCCCGGCTCAGCCGCTCGTTCGGCCGGCGGCGGTATTCGTACGGCACGTCGAGCATCGGGCTGCGGCTCGTTCTCGTACTGCTTGTCTCCGCGGGGCCGGACGGCACCGACGAGATCCGGTTTCCGAGGCCCATGTTGCGCAGCGAGTCGTAGCTGCCGCGACGCAGCACGACGCAGCGGCCGCGGTACTTCGCGTCGTCGCAGACTTCCAGCGTCCGGCGCTCGACCACGACCGACGACGCCTGGTCGCCAGTCCGGCCTGCTTGCAGTTCGAGACCGGCTGGCTGGTGGCGAAGGTGCGGCCGCGGAAGTGATCGCCTTCGTAGAAGGTGATCTGCGCGGCGGCATGCGTGCAGACGGCGACGGCGGCGAGGCCGAGCAAGGGCTTGTAGTTCATGGTGGTCTTTCGCTGATGACAGTGACTTCACCCTGAACGCGATCCGCGGAGCGGCACATGACGAGGGCATTCGCCGCACCGTATGCGCAAGCCCTGCAGCGGACAAGGGATCGAACGGTGCCGGCTGCTGTGAGAGCTTCTACGCCGCTCGCGATCAGGCCGGAGCAGCGAGGCGATCGCGGCGTCGACGCCGCCGCCGGCCGCAGGCGATGCCCTCTGCACTGCATCGCCGCCTGCACGCCGGCGAGGCAGCCGAGCAGCATCGCCTCGTTCATGTCGCCCAGATGGCCGATGCGGAACGACGCGGCCGTGCAGCGGGCCCGAGGCCGCCGGCGATCGCGACCTGGAAGCGCTCGCGCGCGACGCTGCGCAGCGCTTCGGGATCGATGCCGGCGCGCGACCTCGATCGCCGTCACCGACACCGAGCGCGCTTCGGGCCACGCGCGTGAAGAGCCGCAGCGCGCCGCCTTCGGCCCCAGGCGTTCGACCGCCGCGTGCACCGCGCGTGCGAGCCGGCGCATGGCGCGCATGCACTTCGCGTCCAGGCCTTCGGCGTCGATCAGCGCGAGCGCCGCCTCGAGCCCGGCGCAGGTGCGATGCGGCGGCGTGCCGCAGAACTTGCGGTAGGACAGCTCGCTGCGCCGCCGCGCCCAGTCCCAGTAGAAGCGCGGCGCCGGTGTTGCGCGCGGCGACCGCCAGCGCGCGCTCGTCGACGGCGACGAAGGCCGACGCCCGGCGGCAGCATCAGTCCCTTCTGCGAGCGCGCCGATCGCGACGTCGACGCCGCAGCGCATCCATCGCGAACGGCGCCGCGCGCGAGCGAGGCGACGACGTCGACGACGAACAGCGCCGGATGCCCGGCCGCGTCGATCGCCGCGCGGATCGCCGCCAGATCGCTGGTGATGCCGCTCGCGGTGTCGGTGTGGACGACGAAGACCGCGGCGATCTCGTGCTGCGCTGTCGGCGCGCAGCGCCGCCTCGACCGCCGCCGGATCGATCGGCAGGCCTTCGACGTACGGCGTGCGCAGCACCTCGCCGCCGAAGCGCCTCGACCTGCTCGGCCCAGCCGTCGGAGAAGTGGCCGGTGCCGGGAATCAGCACGCCTGTGCCGGGCGCGACCAGGTTGGCGATCACCGCCTCCCAGCCGCCGTGGCCGTTGGCGGCATAGAAGAAGACCTCGGCGCGCTCGGTCTGCAGCAGCGCCTTCATGCCCGACTTCGCAGGCCGCGACGCAGGCGCCGGGACGCGCGGATCGGCGAGGTCGGTGGGCTGGCGCGTCATCGCGGCGATGCACCTGTCGGGCACCCGCGTCGGCCCGGGCGAGTGCAGCAGGCGGAGGCCGGGAATGCGGACGCGGTCTGCGCGCTGCGCGACGATGGTAGCGGCGCGCGCTCGCGGCGTGCTGCGGTCACCCGGCCGGACGGACCGCGAGCGACGTCGGCCGGCGACCTGGCTCGTAGGTCGCGCGCCAGGCGCAGCAGCTCGCAGGTCGCCGCGCGGCCGGCCGATCAGCTGCAGGCCCATCGGCAGGCCCGGCGGCGTTGAAGCCGACCGGCACGCTGACGCACGGCAGGCCGGCGAAGGTGGCGAGCGACCACCACCTCCATCCAGCGGTGATAGGTGTCCATCGGTCCGGCCGGCGATCTCCTTCGGCCAGCGCCACTCGACCGGAAACGGCCAGACCTGGGCCGTCGGCAGGGGCGAGGAAGTCGAAGCGCGTCGAAGCAGGGCCAGCATCTGCTGATAGAAGGCGCTGCGCTCGACGCTCGCCTGCATCATCTGCGCCGCGCGAGAGCTGCGCGCCCTGGTCG